>WKJB01000189.1_pt1 | contig 14477 bp, 19 predicted proteins | sample 5403331 | NCBI WGS metagenome assembly WKJB01 (sample SAMN13198853, study PRJNA488119) | plastic metagenome | isolation source: water-polyurethane dispersion (WPUD) containing a polyether... | place: Mexico: Mexico City | collected 2016 | reverse complement strand
TCGTCCCGGAGGTCTTCGCCTACCTCAGGCGTTCACAACGTGTCGAGGAAGAACAGCTAGCCTGTCGGGGCGCCCCTGTAGCTCAATGGATAGAGCATCGGCCTTCTAATCCGACGGTTGCGCGTTCGAGTCGCGCCGGGGGCACGGTGAACCCGTCCTCGCCCATCCCAGCCCCCCTGCCGACTGCCCTCGAGGCGGCGGAGATCGCGCGCTGCGTCGTCGCGGATGCGCGCGCCGGCCGTCTCGCGTCGTGGGGCTGGTCGACGGTGGTCGACGAGTTCGTCGGAGAGGCGGTCGTGCCGGAGGGTGTGGTCACGGCGTTGCACCGCCTCGCCGGACTCCGGGCGCGGTTCCCGCTCGGCAACGCGGGGCTGCTGCACGTGTACGGCTACTGGTTCGCGACCCGCGCGACCCCCTTCGGCTACAAGCGCGACCGCTGGCTCGACGGGCGGCTCGCGCGCGCGTTCGGCCTGCCGGATGCGGCCTTCATCCCGGGCGCCGATCCGGCGACGACGCCGCTGCAGCGCGTGCTCGAGGTTGCGCTTCCCCTTCTCGCCGACCCGCGCGATGCCCTCGCATCGGCCGACGCGTCCGTCGACGGCAGACTCACGCGCGTCGTGCTCGCGCGCGACCAGGGCTCCGCGGCGACCGCCCTCGTCTACGGCGTCGACGGGGGAGACGGCCTGCGCCTCGTGACGACCTTCCCCGTCGACGGCGACGGCGACGTCGGCGCAGTGCTCGACGAGTTCGTCGCGGAACCGAGATTGCGCTGGAACGCGGTCGCGGTCGCCGAAACGTAACCAGACGTTCACCCAGGATGGTCCTTCCGGCCGCGAAATGCCTCTAGTTTGGACGCATCGTCCAGGATCACGAGGAGCGTGCATGACCCCGACCATCGTCTTCGACTTCGATGGCACCATCGCGATCGGATCGGGACCGGTGATGGCGTACGCGCGCGAGGTCGCGCGTGCGGCGGCGGATGCGGCACTCCTCGAGCGCATCGAGGTCGCGCTGGCGGCGTTCGAGTCGGGCGACACGAGGTACCGCGACGGCTACGACGTCGTCGGCTCGCTCGCGGAGCAAGCCGGAGTCGACGCGGCGGCGCGAGCAGCCGCCTACGACGCGAGCCGCGCGCAGCTCGGGAGCGAGCTCGCGCCCGTCGAGCCCGTGCCGGGGCTCGCCGAGCTGCTCGACGCCCTGCGCTCGCACGCGCGGCTCGTGCTCGCGACGAACGCGCCGGCATCCGGCATCGAGCCGCTGCTCGAGCGCTGGGGCGTGCGCGACGGCTTCGACGAGCTGCGCTTCGCCGTCGGCAAGCCTGCGGGGCTCGATCCCCTCATCCGCGAGGCGCTCGCCGCGGGCCCCGTGCTCGCGATCGGCGACATCGTCGAATACGACCTCGCGCCCGCCATGGCGCTCGGCGCCTCGACGGCGCTCGTCGGGGCCACCGCGGCGCACTCGACGGCGAACGTCACCATGCGCGCCCTCACGCTCGCGGAGCTGCGCGACGACATCGAGACCTGGGCCGCAACCGCGGCATCCGAAGACCCCGCGTCGAACGGCGCGGCCACACCCATCGAAAGGTAATCCCGACATGCGCAAGTCCCTGCTCGTCTCCAGCGTCGGTCTCGTGGCCGCGCTCGGCCTCGTCGGCTGCAGCGCCGACACCGGCGCACCGGCCGACGGCGGCGACACCGCCTGGCCCGAGTCGATCACGATCTCGCTCGTACCCTCGGTCGAGGGCGAGGACCTCGCCGAGGCCCTCGGGCCGCTCACGGCATACCTCTCCGAGAACCTCGGCATCGAGGTCAACGGCGTCGTCGCCGACAACTACGCCGCGACCGTCGAGGCGCTCGGTGCCGACCAGGCGCAGGTGATCATCACCGACGCCGGATCGCTCTACAACGCCATCGAGCGCTACGACGCGCAGCTCATCCTGCGCGACGTGCGGTTCGGAGCCACCTCGTACGCGGCGGTGGCGTACACGAACAACCCCGACAAGTACTGCGACGATGAGCCCGTGATGGCGACGTACGCCGCGAGCGGCATCGAGCTGTCGTACTGCAACGGCCTCGAGGAGGCCGGAGTCGACGCCGCCGGTCAGGGCCCCGCCGCGACGGAGGCCTTCGCCAAGATCGCGGGCGCCAAGGTCGCCCTCCAGGCCGCGACCTCGCCCGCCGGGTACCAGTACCCGGTCGTGACGATGCGCGAGGCCGGCATCGACACCGACGCCGACATCGAGCAGATCCCCGTCGAGGGCAACAACAACGCGGTGCTCGCGGTCTACAACGGTGACGCCGAGGTCGGGTTCGCCTACTGGGACGCCCGCACGACGGTCACCACCGAGGCGCCCGACATCGCCGACAAGGTCGTGGCTTTCGCCTACACCGACATGATCCCGAACGGCGGCGTCGCGGTCACCTCCACCCTGCCGGCCGACCTCGTCGAGCAGCTCACGGAACTGCTCGACGGCTACGCCGACTCCTCCGACGAGGCGGCCGACGTCATGTTCAACCTCGTGGGCCTCTCGGACTGGACGAGCGAGACCGCCGACGACGAGATCACGCGTTACGGCGAGATCCTCGCCGAGTTCCAGAACTGAGCGGATCGACTCAGTCCAGATGAACGCTGCAACACCGGATGCGGGGGTCGCCACGACCCCCGCATCCTGGCCCATTCGGCTCGAGAACGTCACCGTCACCTACCCCAACGGCACGACGGCGCTGCGCGACGTCTCGCTCGAGATCGCGGCGGGTGAGATGGTGTCGATCGTCGGGCTCTCGGGCTCGGGCAAGTCGACGCTCATCCGCACGATCAACGGGCTCGTGCCGGCGACATCCGGAACCGTCACGGTCGGGCCGCACACGGTCACCGGCCTGCGCGGCCGAGGCCTGCGACGCATGCGCGGCCACATCGGCATGATCTTCCAGGGCTTCAATCTCGCCGAGCGCGTCGACGTCTACCGGAACGTGCTCGTGGGCCGCTTCGCGCACACGCCCACCATCCGCACGCTCACGGGCATCCCGACCGCCCGCGACCGCGAGCTCGCCCTACGCACCCTCGACTCGGTCGGCATGCTCGACAAGCTGTGGGCGCGGGCGGGCGCCCTCTCGGGCGGGCAGAAGCAGCGCGTCGCCATCGCGCGAGCCCTCGCACAGGAGCCGAGCGTCATGCTCGCCGACGAGCCCGTCGCGAGCCTCGACCCGCCCACGGCGCACTCGGTCATGCACGAGCTGCAGCGCATCAACGCCGAGCAGGGGCTCACCGTGCTCGTCAACCTGCACCTCATGGATCTCGCGCGTCAGTACACGACGCGCATGATCGGCATCCGCGCGGGTGAGATCGTGCACGACGGGCCCGCGGGCGACGCCACCGACGCCGACTTCGAGCGCATCTACGGGCGCTCGATCCAGCCGCACGATCGCCTCGGTACCGCGACATGAGCGATCGGATGCCGCTTGAGGCGCCGACGCGCCCCCGCACGTGGCGGCGCACGGCGCTCGTCGTGCTTGCGGTCGCCGCCTTCACGGTTGCGACGTGCATCCCTGCGATTGGCGGCGTCGAGCTCGACTTCGCCGCGATCGCGAAGAACTGGCGCTTCGGCGCCGAGAAGATCGGGCAGCTCATGCAGCCCGATTGGACGTTCCTGCCTCGCACCCTCCAGCCGATGCTCGAGACGCTGCAGATGGCCCTCGTCGCGGCGGTCGCCTCCGCCATCGTGTCGGTTCCGCTCACGCTGTGGGCTGCGCGTCCCACCAATCCGAACGGGATCACCCGGCGGCTCGTGCGCGGGGTCATCAACGTCATCCGCGCCGTGCCCGATCTCGTCTACGCGACGGTGCTCGTCGCGGTCATCGGGGTGGGGGCACTGCCGGGCGTCATCACGCTCTTCCTCTTCAACCTCGGTATCGTCGTGAAGCTCGTCTCGGAGGCGATCGACTCCGCCGACCACGCCTACCTCGAGGCCGGGCGCGCGGCGGGTGGCACGCAGACCCAGCTCAACCGCGTCACCGCTCGTCCGCAGAGCATGCCGCTTTATGCCAACCAGTGGCTGTACGCGCTCGAGCTCAATGTGCGCGTCTCGGCGATCCTCGGCATCGTCGGGGCGGGCGGCATCGGACGCCTGCTCGACGAACGCCGTGGCTTCTACGCCTACGACGACGTGGGCCTCGTCATCCTCGAGATCCTCGTCGTGGTGATCGTCATCGAGGTGTTCTCCAACCTGCTGCGTCGGAGGCTCGTATGACGCTCCGCCTCACGGCCCGCGAGGCGGGCCTCGACCTGCCAGCGCGCCCGTCGCGTCTCGGCCCCACGATCGCCGCGATCGTCGTCGGCGTGATCGTCGTGCTCGCGACGGCCGATCTCGACATCGACTGGTCGGAGGCGGGCGCGATCCCGGGCGAGCTCGCGCGCTACGCGGGGCTCATGTTCGCGCCGCCGAACTGGGAGAAGCTGCCGCGCGCGCTCTTCGAGATGTGGCGCTCGATCTCGATGGCGTGGCTCGGCGCGATGCTGTGCGTCGTGCTCTCGATCCCGCTCGGCATGCTCGCCGCGCGCAACGTGGGACCGGTCTGGCTGCGCCTGCCGCTGCGCGGCCTCTTCGCGGTCATCCGCGCCGTTCCCGAGGTCATCATCGCGCTCATCCTGCTCACCGTCACGGGCCTCACGCCCTTCACGGGTGCGCTTGCGCTCGGCATCGCGGGCATCGGCACCCAGGGCAAATGGGTCTACGAGACGATCGAATCGGCTCAGGAGGGCGCTGCCGAGGCCGTGCGGGCCGCAGGAGGCGGCATCGCCGAGGTGACGCGCTGGGCGCTGTGGCCGGCATCCGCCCCCGCCCTCTTGTCGTTCGCCCTCTACCGCTTCGAGATCAACATCCGAACCTCGGCCGTGCTCGGCCTCGTGGGCGCCGGCGGCATCGGCAGCATGCTCTCGAACTACACGAACTACCGGCAGTGGGATACCGTCGGCATGCTGCTCATCGTCGTGGTCGTCATCACGATGATCATCGACGCGATCTCCGGCGCCCTGCGCCGCCGCATCAGGGAGGGGGCTACGACGCGTGGCGTGGGACGGATCTCCTGAGGCGCCGCCGACGGCGCGCATCGTCGCGCTCGGGCACTCGCTGCAGCCGAGCGAGCGGCGCATCCTCGAGGCCATCGCCGACGACCTCGGGGCGGCGGTCGAGCGCACGGCGCAAGAGCTCGCGGATGCCGTGGGCGTCGGTCGTGCGAGCGTCATCCGGGCGGCGCAGTCGCTCGGCTACGAGGGCTACCCGCAGCTGCGCGTCGCGCTCGCGCAGGAGCTCGCTCTCGGCAGCGCGGCCGTCGCGACCGACGACGGCACGCTCATCGGGGCACTCCGCACCGAGGTCGACCGCTTCGGCGCCCGCCTCGGGCACATGATGTCGGCCCTCACGGAGGATGCCGTCGACGCGTTCCTGACCGCGCTCGACGAGGCCGACCGAGTGCTCGTGATCGCGAACGGCCTCTCCGCTCCGCTCGGCCTCGACATGATGCTGCGCCTGAACTCCGTGGGGCGGCCCGCCGAACAGCTCGCCGACGCTCTGGCGCAGCAGATCTCGGCACGCCTACTCGGCGCGGGCTCGGCGTGCCTCGTGCTGTCGGGATCGGGCGCCAACCGCGCGACCCTCGCCGGCATGACCGCGGCACGCGAGAGCGGCGCCCGGGTGCTGCTCGTGACCTCGTTCGCGCGATCGGCCGCGGCCGAGCTCGCCGATGTCGTGCTCGTGATCCCGCCCGTCGACGGCAGCTTCCGCGACGAGCTCATCCACACCTCGCGCGCCGGGCTCATGCTCGTGGGCGAGGGCCTGGTGGGGCTGCTCGTCGCGCGCCGGGGCGAGCGGGGACGCGAGGCGCGGGCGGCCGCGCTCTCGGTGCTCGGTTCAGCTATTCAGGAGTGACGCGCGGCATCCGGTAGGCGGATGCGCACGCCGCTCAGTCGCGCGCCTGTGCGTCGCGCTCGCCCGTGTCGGTCGTGGGCTCGGCGGTTCCGGGCGCCGGGGCCACGGGTGCCGCGTAGCGATCGGTGAGCGAGGCGGTGGCGGGCGTGACCGCTGTCGACTCGGCGGGGCCGGACGGCTCGACGAGCGGCTCGTGGGCGACGGGCTGCGAGGTGGCGGCAGTGAACTGCTCCTCAGCCCACTTCTGCTGCTCGATGACGACCGGGTCGGCGGCCTGGTCCTCGTAGCGCCAGCGCTCGAGGTCGGCCGCGAAGAGCTTGCGGGCCTTGTTCGGCTTGTGCAGCCACAGCACGAGACGCTCCCGGTACTCGGCGAGCGTCTGGTCGGCCTGGTAGCTGAAGCTCACGGAGTTGACGCGCATGTCGGCGAGCTGGTGCGAGGCCCAGTCGGCCGCGAGCGCGGCGCCGGGGATCGGCAGCAGGCGCACCATGACATCCGCGTCGTTCGCGAGGTGCTCCGCGTGCTCGCGCGCCGCGGGCGACTGGCTGTGCCAGCGGGCGGCGTTCTGCCCCGCGGAGATGAGCGCGGTCACCGCCGCCGCACGGGTCTCGTGGTCGCGCTGGGCGACGATGCGCTTGGTCGCTCCGCGGCCGATGAGGGCTCCGATGATGCCGGCGACGACGATCGCCAGGAACGGGATCACGGCGGACACGAGGATCCGCTGGCCGTCCTCCGAATAGAACCAGTCCACGAAGTCGTTCCACCACTGCATGGCGGCACACTACGTCGGGCGGGGCGGAACGGCCTGTCTTCCCCGCCGCGCGCCGCGCTATTGAGGACTTATCGCCAGCGTGCGCCCGTGCCGTGCACGGCGTACGGCTCGATCGCCGCGATCTCCTCCGCCGTGAGCGGCGCCGCGTCGAGCGCGCCGAGGTTGTCCTCGAGCTGCCGGACGCTCGAGGCGCCGATGAGGGCGCTCGTGACGGCCGGCTGGCGCAGCACCCACAGCAGGGCGAGCTGGGCGAGGCTCTGGCCGCGCTCGCGGGCGATCGCGTCGAGGGCGCGGGCGCGCTCGAGGTAGGTCTCGCTGATGTTCTCGGCGTCGATCCAGCGACCCTCCGCGGCGCGGGAGCCCTCGGGGATGCCGTCGAGGTAGCGGTTCGTCAGCAGGCCCTGGGCGAGCGGCGAGAACACGATCGAGCCGATCTGCAGCTCCGCGATCGTGTCGAGCAGGCCCTCCTCGGGGAGGCGGTTGAACATCGAGTAGGAGGGCTGGTGGATGAGCAGCGGCACGCCCTCGGCGGCGAGCGCCTCGTAGGCGCGGCGCGTCTCCTCCGGCCCGTAGTTGGAGATGCCGGCGTAGAGCGCCTTGCCCGAGCGCACGGCGTGGGCGAGGGCGCCCATCGACTCCTCGACGGGGGTGTCGGGGTCGGGGCGGTGGTGGTAGAAGATGTCGACGTACTCGAGGCCGAGGCGCGAGAGCGACTGGTCGAGCGAGCTCAGCAGGTACTTGCGCGAGCCCCACTCGCCGTAGGGGCCGTCCCACATGTTGTAGCCGGCCTTCGACGACACGATGATCTCGTCGCGGTACGGGCGGAGGTCGCTCGCGAGGATGCGGCCGAAGTTCTCCTCGGCGGAGCCGGGAGGCGGGCCGTAGTTGTTCGCGAGGTCGAAGTGCGTCACGCCGAGGTCGAACGCGCGCAGCACGATGTCGCGCTGGGTCGTGAGCGGGCGGTCGTGGCCGAAGTTGTTCCACAGCCCGAGCGAGATGCGGGGGAGCTTGAGCCCCGAGCGGCCCACGCGGGCGTACTCAAGCTGGTCGTATCGGTCGGCGGCGGCTGTGTACGGCACCGGGCCAGCCTATCTCTGTGGAAACCTCGAGCGCCGCCTCGAGAGTCAATGATGAGGGCAGCTGGACGAGCGCGCGTACGGCTTCCGCCTGCGGAGAGTCCTAATCGAGTGGGTTCGCCGAGACCGCGGGCGGCGTCGCACCGGCACCCAGCAGCGCAGCGGCGGCGACGGCCGCCGCAATTCGATGCCTAGTGTTCATTCGGTGGTTCCTTTGCTCGCAGCGTGGTGGTCAGTAGGAGGACCGCGCCTCCGACAAGGGTGACGAGTGAGGTGACCGGAACCCATGTGCCGAGTTCGATGCGCGTGGTCTCAACCCCGGTCCCGTCGCTCCGCTCCCATGCGCACACCAGCTGGAAGGGGATGAGCGTGTAGTGCAGCCTCAGCGACTCGGCCCAGGTGCCTTTCGGGTTGCCGAAGTAGCCGTCGGTATTGAAGCGGTTCTCGCAGGTGTGGTGCGCGAAGGCCGGATCTGTTGCTCGGAAGAGTGCAACGGTGAGAATGCCTGCGAGTGCGCCTATCACGATCAGTGCGACTGCCGCTCCCCGCAGCCATGACGCCGAGCGACGATTCGTAAGTCTTGCTCGCGTCATGATCTCGAGACTAACCGGGTAGAACGCTCGTGTCTCCCCTGATCCTGGTTCGGCGGCACCCCTGTTTTGAGGTTCCTCAGGGAACGGATGTGACATCCGCTGCGTTGTACCCGGCGTCCCCCTCATTCCAGGAAAGTAGGGTCGCATCATGCGCACTTTCGTTCTCGCCGGCGGCTGCTTCTGGTGTCTCGACGCGGTGTACCGCACGCTCGAGGGCGTCACGGATGTCGTGTCCGGCTACACGGGCGGCCACGTGCCGAACCCCAGCTACGAGCAGGTGTGCACCGGCACGACCGACCACGCCGAGGCCGTGGCGGTGACGTTCGACGAGGACGTCATCCCGTCGAGCGTGATCCTCGACGTGTTCTTCACGCTGCACGACCCGCGCCAGCTCAACCGGCAGGGCGCCGACATCGGCACCCAGTACCGCTCGGCGATGTTCTACGCCGACGACGCGCAGAAGGCGGAGTTCGAGGCCGCCCGCGAGCGCGCCTCCGAGTACTGGGACGGCGGCATCGTCACGACGATCACGAAGCTCGGCGAGTTCTACCGCGCGGAGGAGTACCACCAGGACTTCTTCGCGAAGAACCCGAACCAGGGCTACTGCCTCGCGGTGGCAGTGCCGAAGGTCAACAAGATCCGCAAGAGCTACGCGCAGTACATCAAGGCCGCGTAGTCGGGCCTGACGGATCAGGGGTTGCACCCAAAAGCTAATGGCATTAGCTTTTGGGTATGACCTCCTTCCTCACTCGCCCCACCACCAGGGGAACCGCGCGCCTCGCCTACGAGGTGCGCGGTGACGGGCCGCTCGTCGTGACCATCCCCGGGATGGGCGACCTGCGCTCCGCCGACGCCGGACTCGCCGAGGCGCTCGCCGCCGACGGCTTCCGCGTCGCGAGCCTCGACCAGCGCAACCTGGGCGACTCCGACCGCGGCTTCGACGAGCTCGGCGACGAGGCCACGGCATCCGACTACCTCGCCGCGATCGAGGAGCTCGGCGGTCCCGCCGTGATCGTCGGCACCTCGATGGCGGCCTCCGCGGCGCTCATCGCGGCGGCCGAGCGCCCCGACCTCGTTCGCGGCGTCGTCGCGATCTCGCCGTTCGTCAGCGACGGCGGCGACCAGGCGTTCATGCGCATCGTCTTCCGGATGCTGTTCGCACGCCCGTGGGGCGTCGCGGTGTGGACGTGGTGGTACCGCAGCGTGCTCAACAAGGGCCGGGCGCCGGCCGACCACGCCGAGCACGTGGCCCGCATCCGCGCCGCCATGTCGCAGCCCGGGCGCCTCGCCGACTTCCGCCGCCTCACGCAGGTGCTCGACCACGCGCCCGCCGCGGCCCGCACGGGGGAGGTGCGGGTGCCGGTGCTCGCGATCGTCGGCGCGCTCGACCCCGACTACACGGACCCGGCCGCCGAGCTCGCGCGCGTCGGCGAGGCCGTGCCGGGCGCGCAGACGCTGCTCGTCGACGAGGCGGCGCACTACCCGCATCGCCAGCGCCCCGACCTCGTGCTGCCCGCCGTGCGCTCCTTCGCGGCCGAGGTGACGGCGCGTGCCTAGGGTCGGGCTCACCCGCGACGCGGTCGTCGCGCTCGCCGTCGAGCTGCTCGAGGAGGATCCGGTCGCGCCCCTCACTCTCGCGCGCGTGGCCGCGCGGGCGGGTGTCGCCGTGCCGAGCCTCTACAAGCACGTGAGCTCCCTCGACGCGCTCCGCGACGGCGTCGCGGTCGTGGGCGTCACACGCATCGCGGACGCCGTGGAGGCCGCCGCGGGGTCGGGCGACGGGTTCGCGGCGTTCGCGGGCGCGGCGCACGCCATCCGCCGGGAGGCGCTCGCGCATCCGGCCCTCTACCTCGCGAGCCAGCCCGCACCGGGTCGGGATGCCTCGCCGGAGCTGCTCGGGGCCGCCGGACGCACCGTCTCGCTGCTCGCCGGGGTCGTGCGTCAGGCGGGCGTGCCGGCCGAGCGCGAGATCGACGCCGTGCGCATCGTGCGCGCCGCGATCCACGGCTTCGTCGTGCTCGATACCTCGGGCGGCTTCGGTCTGCCCGACGACGTCGACGCGAGCTTCGAGCGGCTGCTCGAGGTCGTGTGGGCGGGGCTCGCGTCGCTCACCTGAGGGAACGCCGACGGTTCGTGATCTTCCCGTGACCTTCCGTGCGCGCGGGGGTACCGTCGAGGTGATGCCCCAGTCGTCCGAGACTGAAGGAGAGATCATGAGCGAGAGCACGACCGTCGAGCAGCGCTGGGTGGCCTTCGGGCAGGCGGGAGCCGTCGGAGCGATCCACCGCACGGCCGACGGCTACCGCGTCAAGCTGATCGACGACGCCGAGTACCGCGGCACCTACCCGTCGCTCGAGGTGGCGAAGAGCGCGCTCCACGCGGCGCTCGCCCCCGGCTCCGACTGGCCGGAGTTCCGCGAGCACTGAGCCCGCATCCGTTCCTCCCCTGAGTCGCGCACTCCGGCTCCTCCACGGAGTGCGCGGCTCAGACCTCAGGCGCCCCGCGACCTCGTGATGCTGGCCTGACGGCCGCCGGATGCGCCTCCGCCTCCGCCGCGGCCGCCACGCCAGCCGCGCCGTGGGCGCACGAACAGGGGAGGACACATGGCCGACCAGCTCACCGTCGCGGGCGTCGTCGCGACGCCCGTCAAGCACACCATCACGAGCGAGGGGCTCGACGTGAGCCAGTTCCGGCTCGCCTCGAGCAACCGGCGCTTCGACACCGCGACCCGCTCCTGGGTCGACGGCGAGACGAACTGGTACACGATCGTCGCGTTCCGGCACCTCGCCGCGAACCTCGCCGCGTCGCTCGACAAGGGGCAGCGCGTGCTCGTGACCGGCAGGCTGCGGGTGCGCGACTGGCGGTCCGACGACAAGAAGGGCACGAGCGTCGAGATCGTCGCGGATGCCGTGGGGCACGACCTCGCGTGGGGCACGGCGCGGTTCACCCGCACGCCTCGCGCCTCGACCGGCCCCGCCGCCGCGGAGGATCCCGCCCCCGTGGGCGACCCTTCCGAGGCGTCGGCCGCCGAGGCGTTCCCGGAGGACGCGCGGGAGCCCGCCGCCGTGCCGTTCTAGACTCGTCGCAGCCGCGCCGCACGCGCGTGCCGAGTCCCGGAGGAAGCGATGACCCGAACGCGCCGCGCGCTCGCGTGCGCCGCCGCCGCCGTGCTCACGCTCGTCGCGCTCGCCGGCTGCCAGACCGCGGGGCCCTCCGCGCCGCCGACCGCGTCGTCGACCCCGAGCGCGACGCCGTCGCCCACGCCCACGGTCGACCCCGAGCCCGTCTTCGACGGCACGGCGGCCGACAACCAGGCGTACTTCGACAAGCTCAACCGCGACCTCATCGCCTCCGGCGCCGAGCTCAACGGCCGGGCCTTCATCGACAACCTCGTGGCGGCGGGCTACCCGCGCGAGAACATGGAGGTCACGCCCGACCGCACGGCCATCAACGAGCCGGCCGACAACATCGTGTTCTCGATCCGCTTCGGTGACACGTGCCTGCTCGGGCAGTGGGGCAACATCGGCTACACGAGCCTCGTGACCGACGTGCCGTCGACGGGGCGATGCATCATCGGCACCGCCCGCCCCGCCTGATCGCCTACTCCGAGAACTCGAGCCGCATGATGACGCGCGGGAACCCCGCGAGCACCGACGTCGTGTCGCCCGCGTAGCGGAACCCTGCCTTCTCGAAGAGCCCGCGTGTTCCGACGTACGCCATCGTGAGGTCGACCTTCCGTCCGGCGTTGTCGACGGGGTAGCCCTCGATCGCCGGCGCCCCGTGCGAGCGCGCGAACTCGACCGCGCCCGCGAGCAGGGAGTGGGAGACGCCCTTCCCGCGGTGTCCGGGCCGCACGCGGATGCACCACACGGTCCACACGTCGAGGTCGTCGACGTGCGGGATGCGGCGGTTCGCAGCGAAGCTCGTGTCGGCCCGGCGGTGCACCGCCGCCCAGCCGACCACGTCATCCCCGTCGTAGGCGAGCACGCCCGGGGGCGGGTCCTGTGCGACGAGCTGCGCGACGCGCTCGCCGCGCGCGGGACCGACGAGCTCGCGGTTCTCCCTCGACGACAGGAGCCGATAGCTCAGGCACCAGCACACGTTCGCATCCGGACGCTTCGGCCCGACCATCGTCGCGACGTCCGCGAACACCGTCGCCGGGTGCACCTCGATCGCCATGCCCACACCCTGCCATCCGCCTCCGACGCGGACAACGCCCACGGCTCGCCCGGTGCCGCCGTGCCCGCTCGTAGCCGCCGATCAGCGAACTGTCAACGGGCTGGGCACATCCGCCCGCCTCCCGTCGAATGGAAGGGAGACGAAGGAGAGAGACCACATGGCTCAGATCATCGAGAGCATCGACGTGGACGTGCCCGTCACGACCGCCTACAACCAGTGGACGCAGTTCGAGTCGTTCCCGCACTTCCTCCAGGAGGTCGAGAGCATCACGCAGCTCGACGACACGCACGTGCGCTGGAAGGTCAACGTGGGCGGCGCCGAGCGCGAGTTCGACACCGAGATCACGGAGCAGCACCCCGACGAGCGCGTCGCCTGGAAGAGCATCGGCGGCGAGACCGAGCACGCGGGCGTGGTGACCTTCCATAAGCTGAGCGACACCACGAGTCGCGTGACCGCCCAGATCGACTGGGAGCCGCAGGGCGCGCTCGAGACGGTCGGTTCGTGGGTCGGCGCCGGCTCGCACGCCGTCAAGAAGGACCTCGAGAACTTCAAGGAGTTCATCGAGAAGCGCGGCGCCGAGACGGGCGCGTGGCGCGGCGACGTCGAGAACTGACGCCGCACCGAGCTCACCGAAGCGGCATCCGGGCCCGTCAGGGACCCCGGGTGCCGCTTCGCTGCGCCGGGGGAGGGGCGCGGCCCGCGGCTAGTCGTCCGCTCCGGCCTCCGCAGCCCGCCGCGCCTCGAGCGCGTCGAGGATGAGCTCGAGCCCCACCTCGAACTCGTCGCCGTAGCTGTAGGGGCGGCCGACGATCATGTGCTGGATCATCTCGGTCATGTGCGGGTAGCGCTCGGCGCCGATCGCGAGCTCGTCGGCGTACGCCTCGAAGGACTCGTCCGGGGCGATCGGCAGCCGCTGCTCGGTGAGCACGAAACCGTAGACGTAGGCGTCGACGAGCGAGAACGCGTGCGCCGCGAGGGCGACGCCGAGACCGCCCCGCCGCAGGTTGCCGAGCACCGCGTCGTGGTACCGGAGGGTCGGTTCGCCGGGCGCCCGGCGCGACTCGACGAGCGAGAGCCCCCACGGGTGCGCGCTCAGCACCTCGCGCATCGACAGGGCGCGGGTGCGGGTGCCCTCGCGCCATCCGTCGTCGGGTCCGGGCGCGTGGAAGTGCGCGAACACCCAGTCGGCGAGCTCGTCGAGCAGCTGCTCCTTGCCGGAGATGTGGTGGTAGAGCGACATCGCCTCCACACCGAGCTGCCGCCCGACGTGGCGCATGCTCACGCCGGCGAGCCCCAGCTCGTCGGCCACGGCGGCGGCCGCGTCGACGATCCGCTCGCGCGTGAGGGGCGCGCGCGCCGCGCGGCTCGTGCCGGCCATCCGTTCTCCCGCCCTTGCGTTCTTACGCCTGTAAGGCTAGCGTACTCGGCGGTGGGCTTACAGGTGTAAGGAGAGTGTGGATGCGCGCGGTCGTCGTCGAGAGGTACGGGCCCCCCGAGGTCGCCCGGGTGGTCGAGGTGGCGACGCCCGAGCCGAAGGCGGGCGAGGTGCTCGTGCGGGTGCACGCGGCGGCGGTGACGAGCGGCGACGCGCGCATGCGCAGCGGCGGGTTCCCGCCGGGCTTCGCGCTTCCCGCGCGGCTCGCCATCGGCATCCGGGGCCCCCGGGTGCGCGTGCTCGGTGTGGCGTTCTCGGGGGAGATCGCCGCGCTCGGACCCGGCGTCGACGCCGTCGCGGTGGGGGACCGCGTGGCGGGGATGACCGGCGCCGGGTTCGGTGCGCACGCCCAGTACGTGCGCGTGAAGGCGGAGCGGGCGCTGCGGATGCCGGAGGGGCTGGGGCACGACGCCGCCGCGGCCGTGCTGTTCGGGGGCAGCACCGCGCTCGACTACCTCGACACGAAGGCCGGCCTCGAGGCGCGCGGCGCGGGGGCGCG
>WKJB01000187.1_pt1 | contig 14517 bp, 11 predicted proteins | sample 5403331 | NCBI WGS metagenome assembly WKJB01 (sample SAMN13198853, study PRJNA488119) | plastic metagenome | isolation source: water-polyurethane dispersion (WPUD) containing a polyether... | place: Mexico: Mexico City | collected 2016 | reverse complement strand
TTCGGGCGGTTAGCTCAGTTGGTTCAGAGCATCCCGATTTAACATCGGGAGTGGCCGAGGGTTCCGAATCCCTCAAAAAATAATTCGGGCGGTTAGCTCAGTTGGTTCAGAGCATCCCGATTTAACATCGGGAGTGGCCGAGGGTTCCGAATCCCTCAAAAAATAATTCGGGCGGTTAGCTCAGTTGGTTCAGAGCATCCCGATTTAACATCGGGAGTGGCCGAGGGTTCCGAATCCCTCAAAAAATAATTCGGGCGGTTAGCTCAGTTGGTTCAGAGCATCTGGTTTACACCCAGAGGGTCGGGGGTTCGAATCCCTCACCGCCCACCATATCTCAGAGACAATCTGAGATTTTTTATTTGGGGGCAGTTAGCTCAGTTGGTTTAGAGCGTTGCGTTGACATCGCAGAGGTCATGGGTTCGAATCCCTTACTGCCCACTTTTCATGTATTTCGTTTACATTCTTTATTCCGAAACTCTCGACAAATACTATATCGGGTCCACTGCCAATGTTGAGAAACGCTTAGAAAAACATCTGCAAAAACATTCCGGTTTTACTGCTCGGGCAAAAGATTGGAAAGTCGCTTTTAGCGAAGAGTTTTCAGACTGTCTGCTCCGGCCAAAAGTCTAATGACATATGCGAAACCATGGTCTATCCTCTCATTCCTGTTATCCTGGGCGGTGTCTTTTTAGTGTATATCCTTTATCTTGCTTTTATTAAGAAAGACAAAAAGCAGATGATAAATTACCTCTATCCGGGACTATTTTTCATCGCCATCCGGGCCATCCTCTACTGTTTTGTGCTGAATTAATCTCAAAAGCATACCGAGTTTCCACAAATCCAGCCAGCGCAGCGAAGCGTTTCCTATCAGCAGTTTACGCTTAACCATATCTCTGAAAATTGTGTTGGAAAACAGCAGTGGTAACAGCGGAGTTTTGCGCAGTTTCTGCGCGGCTTTTAGCAGTCTGACATCGTTTACATATTGCGGATGACTCTTAGCTAACTCTGCCAAAGTTCGCACGGCACGTTCGGTTTTGCGGAGGAAGATTTCATTGGTCTCGCGGTCGTCGTGCAGGACGGGATTGTCAAGTTGTAAAATATCGATGCTGTTTTCTTCCAATGTCTTGGCAAAGACAAAGTCTTCGTAGCCGTAGTGGCGGATGCATTCATCAAAGTGAAACTTTCGAAAAATATCTTTTCTTACAGCAAAATTAATGGTTTTAAAAACCTCATACGGATGCTTCAGACGATATTCCATCGGATGGATTTCACGCTCCAAAGAGTAGCGGTAACGCAGGTTATTGGCTTCGTCTTTTGCGGGCACAAAGCCGCCATAAAGCACAGCGGGCATGCTTCGATCGATTGCTGCCAAATAATCTTGTAGGAAACTGTCTGAGATCACCTTTGCGTCACAATCCAAAAACAGCAGATAGTCGCCGTTGGCATATCCGAGGAAAAGATTGCGAACGGCCGAACGGCCTACATTCTGCGGCAGTTCATGGTAGCGGCAATTTTTGATCTTGCGGTTCTCTGTCTTGAATTTCTCGTCCGATCCATCGTCTACCACTATAATTTCTACAGCCGGCTCGTCCCTCAAGATTTCGTGCGCCAAAGCTTCTACCAAGTCACCGACCGAGAAATTGTAAACCGGGATGCAGACCGAGAGTTTCATAACTTCTCGATGATCTGCTGTACGCGGAGTTCATTGAGGCAAGCATAATCACCGCGGTAGCAAGGTCGATCGCCAAAGGCAGAGCACGGTCGGCAGGTTAAATCCTTTACTTCCACCACATCCGCCTCGGATTGTCCGTATCCTAAAAATCCGGCAAAGCGGTGCGTAGATCCCCAAACAGATACGGCGCGCGTACCCACCAGAGAGGCAAGATGCATGTTGGCTGAGTCCATAGAGATCATCACTCGCAGTTTTGCAATGGCGCCCAATTCTTCTTCCAGCGAGAGTTTGCCGGCAAGATTAACGGTGTTCGGGAGACGCTTTTGCCAAGTTTCCAACAACTCGGCTTCTGCTCCGCTCGCTCCAAAGAAATACACTTTCTCCTTTTGGCTTATCAGGCGCACCAACTCGAAAGATTTTTCCAACGGCAGCATTTTACCGCGGTGCTGCGCAAACGGCGCAAAGCCCACACCGCATTTCTCCTGCGCGATCGGTTGAACCGTATGCGACAAATCCACAGTGAAGCCCAACGAACGGAAAACATCTGCATAGCGCTCTACTGTACTTCTGAGTGGATGTTTATTCAGATTGTTGACATCGGTAAGTCTCTCTTTTTCCTTTTTGCCTTTGTCGATTTTGGCTACTTTTATGCCTCGCTTTTTATAGAAGACATTCAGCATCTTGGTACGGATCACATCGTGCAGATCTGCCACCGCGTTTGGCGAATACAGATCACACAATTCGGTAGAAAGTTGCCGCATCCCGCGCAATCCTTTGTAGTCGTCTACTTTTATACCATGAAACTGCAATCGTTCGATTCCTGAGAAAAGATCGGCGAAGATTCGGCGCGATACCATGATGACCTCTGCATCGGGGTTCTGCCTCAAGAACTCCTTGATGACGGGTGCAGCCATCGCCACATCGCCAAAGGCCGAGAAACGATATGCAAGGATTCGCGTCACTGCTTTGCCTGAAATGCCACTGCGTAAAATTTGATTTGCCGTGTCATGGCCATCAAGCCGTTGGCACGCGAGGGAGAAAGAAACTCCTGCAAACCGATTTGTTCTATGAACCCGAAATCAGACGCCAGTATATCGGCCACGGGTTGACCGTTGTAAATCTCAACCAGCAATGCCACAATGCCTTTCGGCAAAATGCCGTCTGAATCTGCGTTGAAAAACAGTTTACCGTCGCGGTATTCAGCATCCAGCCACACACGGGACTGGCAGCCGCGGATCAGATTTTCATCCGTTTTTTTTTCCTCGGGCAAACCGGGCAGAGACTTGCCGAGGTCTATTATATACTCGTATTTCTGTTCCCAGTCGTCCAGAAACTCGAAATCATCTACTATTTCCTGTTGTTTCTCTTTGATTGTCATAAAGTCCTGACTTTATGCAAAGGTACGACTTTACCGAAGTTCTCTGTCTCGGCAAACCCTTTCATAAAGATCCAACAGCTTGGGTTGTTCATGCTCCCAGTTGAGCTTTTCTGCCGCTGCCGAGAGACCGGGCAGGTAAAAAGCACGGCCGTTTTCCAATACTTTATCGATGGTTGCAGCAAGTTTTTCGGGTTCGCGGCTTGTCAGCAATTCGCCCACTTTGTGTTCTGCGGCAATTCTTTTCAGTTCGGGCAACGGTGCCAACACTACCGGTACACGCGCTTGGATATAATCCGACACTTTGTTGGGCAGCGAATATAAATAGCTAAGACCGTCGGGTTCTTCGATGCTGAGACCCGCGTCGGCTCTTTCGGTTACTTTACGCAGTTCTTCGGGCGCAAGGTTGCCGAGAAACTCTACTCTGTCATTTAAATTTAAAGCAATAGCCAGATCGCGATATTCCTTTTCAGCCGGCCCTTCACCTGCAATGAGCAATCGGGCGTGCGGCAAGAATTGCATTGCACGGATCGCTTTATCTATTCCGCGAGAAGGATTGACAGCGCCCTGATAGATGATTGTCTTCTTTTTATTCGGTCCGGGGAAGCCTTTCCATTCCTGTCGGCGAGGCACATTGCGTACAACCGTCGGCCGCGTGATTTTGTAGACTTGGCTGAACCAGTCGGCGCAACTGTCGTTCACCGTCATCATGTAATTTACCTTCGGCATCAATCTTCTTTCGAGGAGTCGCCACAATCTCTGCACAGGTCTCCCCGTCACGGACGGCATCTCGGTAAATATCTCGTGACTGTCGTAAACCAACGGGATGTTCTTCTTTCGGGCAACCCTTACATTCGGCCAGAGGCAATCGAGATCGTTTGCCACCAAGATTGTATCGGTGTCTGCCGTCTTCATCAGATGCCGGTACAGTTTCCACTGCCATTCGAGATAAGCAAACTTCAGGGTTTTCGACCTAAGCTTTAACCTGCGCCATGAATACGGCCGCTTCAGGTCGGGTTCGCCTCGCCAATTATTGCCTATCAATTCCACTCGATATCCATCGGCATGAAGACTTTCACATATTTTTTCAACCCGCTGGTCCGTCCGCAGATTGTTGAAAACACTCATAACAATTCTTGGCTTCATAGCGTTTGATTATAATGGAAAACGGTGCATCACAGTTGTGGTAAAGCCTTGAAACAGAAAGAGGAAATCTGCATATTTTCCTGTCATAAAGTCAGATATCGGCTTTTGGTAAGAAGTTTGCAAAACACAGTGAGACAGCCGGTGAAGCGGCCAAAGATAGAAAAAACATTATGGAATATAAATTTTCAGAAAACATGAGCCAAGTGTTCATGAACAGCAAAAATGAAGCTCAGCGCCTAAAAAGCGAATTTCTGAATACAGAGCATCTGCTGTTGGGGATCATTAAGGCCGAAAGCTCATCGGCGCGCGAGATTCTCCAAGATCTGGATGCAGATCTTACGCAGATCAAGCGCAAAATTGAAAATATAAGCGTTGCAGGCAATAATGCATTTGTAAAAGAAACTCCGAATATTGCGTTGACCAAGATGTCCGACCATGCGTTGCGTTGTGCAGATTTGGAATGCCGGAAATACAGCTCGAAAGAGATCAACACCATCCATCTGCTGCTAGGCATATTATATAAGTCCGAAGATCCGACGACCAATATTTTGGAAGCTTATGATATAGATTACGATAAAGTGACGGCCCGTTATAAGTCTATGTTGAAAGAATCGGGCATGCTGCCGAAGAACCAAGCGTTTGATGACGATGACGACAAGGAAGAAAGTTACGGTCAATTCAAAAAACCATCAGGCAGCTTGGGAAGCAACAAGAGTAAAACTCCTGTGCTGGATAACTTCGGACGAGATTTGACAAACCTTGCGCGCGACGGAAAGTTGGACCCTGTTATCGGCAGAGACAAGGAAATCGAGCGCGTATCGCAAATTCTCAGCCGTCGGAAGAAGAACAATCCACTGTTGATCGGTGAGCCCGGTGTAGGTAAATCTGCCATTGCAGAGGGCTTGGCGCTGCGTATTCATCAGAAAAAAGTATCACGCGTACTTTACGGAAAGCGCGTCATCACACTGGATCTTGCAAGCTTGGTTGCCGGGACAAAATACCGCGGCCAGTTTGAAGAACGCATGAAAGCGATCATGAGCGAACTGGAAAAGAACCGCGACGTAATCTTGTTCATTGACGAGTTGCACACCATCGTGGGCGCAGGCAGCTCTACCGGCTCGCTGGATGCGTCGAATATGTTCAAGCCCGCATTGGCGCGCGGAGAGATTCAAGTTATCGGTGCTACAACCCTGGATGAATACCGTCAGTACATCGAAAAAGACGGCGCATTGGAGAGACGTTTCCAAAAAGTGATGGTAGAGCCTACCAGCGTGGAGGAAACGCTCCAGATCCTGTATCAGATCAAAGATAAATACGAGGACCACCACAATGTGGAATATACGGATGATGCGATCAAGGCTTGTGTGAATCTGACCACAAGGTATATAACCGATCGTTTCTTGCCTGATAAAGCCATCGATGCTTTAGACGAAGCCGGCTCCAGGGTTTACATCAAGAACATGAAGGTTCCGAACGACATCATCAACTTCGAGAAGCGGATTGAAGAAGTCAAAGAACTGAAATTGAAGGCCGTGAAAGCGCAGGATTACTTGGAAGCCCGAAAGCTGAAGGACGAAGAAGAGAAACTGCAGATAGAACTGAACTTGGCCCAAGAACAATGGGACCAAGAGGTAAAGGAGAAGAAGGAAGTAGTTACCGAGGAAAATGTAGCTGAGGTGGTCTCCATGATGAGCGGCGTTCCTGTTACCAAAGTCGGCAAGAACGAGCTGGACAAACTGGCGATGATGGACAACAAGCTTAACGGCAAGGTGATCGGTCAAGAAGAAGCGGTGAGAAAAGTGGTGAAAGCCATTCAGCGTAACCGCGCCGGATTGAAAGATCCGAACCGTCCGATCGGTACATTCATCTTCTTGGGTACAACAGGGGTCGGTAAAACCGAATTGGCCAAAGTAATGGCCCGCGAACTCTTTGATTCTGACGAGGCGCTGATCCGCATCGACATGAGCGAATACATGGAGAAATTTGCGGTCAGCCGTTTGGTCGGTGCGCCTCCGGGATATGTAGGTTACGAGGAAGGAGGCCAGCTGACCGAAGCGGTACGCCGTAAACCTTACGCAGTAATCCTGCTCGATGAAATCGAGAAGGCACATCCGGACGTGTTCAATATTCTGTTGCAGATCTTGGATGAAGGCCACGTAACCGATAGCTTGGGCAGAAAGGTGGATTTCCGTAATACGATCATCATTTTGACCTCCAATATCGGTACACGCGATCTGAAAGACTTCGGTGACGGCGTAGGATTCGGTACCAGCGCGCGTAAGAGCGGCAGCGACGCAAGAGCGAGAAGCACGATTGAAAGTGCACTGAAAAAAGCCTTTGCTCCCGAGTTCTTGAACCGTATAGACGATATCATTATCTTCAACTCTTTGGAGAAAGACGACATCAAGAAAATCATCCAACTGGAACTCGATAAACTGTACGGAAGATTGTCTAAACTGGGCTACACCATCGAACTCGATGAGGAAGCCATCAATTTCATTGCGGAGAAAGGTTGGGACAAAGACTTCGGTGCGAGACCGCTGAAGCGCGCAATCCAAAAGTACATCGAAGACTTATTGGCCGAGATGCTCGTCAGCAAACAATTGTCTGAAGGCGAAAGTGTGAAGTTGACCGTTAACGAGGCAGGCGATGCCTTGGAAGCTGCGAAACAGCCCGAAACCGAAAAGGTCTAAGCAATTATTAATCAGCATAAAAAATAGTTCGCCGGCGCTTCGCGCCGGCGAACTATTTTTTATGCGAATGAGTTCAGTTCCAGCAAAGGTTCTATGTACTGCCTGTCGTTGCTCAGGCGCGGCACTTTATTTTGTCCGCCCAATTTGCCGCGTTGCTCCATCCAATCATAAAAAAGATTTTCGCGTGCAGTGTGTATTACGGGGCGCCTGAGTGTCATATCGTTGTAGCGTTTCGCCTCATAATCCGAATTCAGCGTTTTCAAGGTTTCGTCAAAGATGGTAGTAAAAGTATCCCGACACGAGGGCGTACGTGAAAACTCAATGATCCATTCATGCGCTCCGGACGCGTTGCCGTTCATGTAAATCGGCGCTCCGGTATAATCTACAATTCCGGCGCCTGTCTCCGCCGAGGCTTTTGCCAGCGCCGCCTCTACATTGTCGATCATCAACTCCTCGCCAAAAGCATTGATGTAATGCTTCGTGCGTCCCGAGATTTTAAAACGATACGGATCCGTAGAGGTAAACCTGACGGTATCGCCAATAAGGTAGCGCCAAAGCCCGCCGTTGGTGGTGATGACCAACGCATAGTTCTTCCCGACTTCTACCTCCTGAAGCGGAATCGCCTGCAAATCGTCGGGGTTGAATTTATCCATCGGGATGAATTCATAGAAAATACCGTAATCCAACATCAACAACATTTCGTCACTGTTTGATCTGTCTTGGATGCCGAAGAAGCCTTCGGAAGCGTTGTAAATTTCGTAATAGTTAATGTCTTTGCCTATGAGTGCGCGGTATTGCTCTCTGTAAGGCGTAAAGCTGATACCGCCGTGAAAGAAGACTTCCAGATCGGGCCAGATTTCAGCAATAGAATCTTTGCCGGTTTCTTTTAAAAGTCGCTGAAGCAGAACCATCATCCAGCTCGGTACGCCGGTCAAGCTTCCCACCTTCTCGTTCTTGACTTCCGAAACAATGGCTCTGAGTTTTGTCTCCCATTCGCTCATCAAGGACACTTTCCGGCAAGGTGTATTGATAACCTCTACCCAGTACGGCAGATTTTCGATAAGGATTGCCGACAGGTCGCCAAACTGAGTTTTGAAATCTTTATACACCTCCACACTGCCACCGAGCCTTAAATTCTTATTCTGAAACAGGCAACTTTCAGGATGGTTGTTGACATAAATGGAAATCAGGTCTTTGCCGGCTTTGTAATGGCAGTCCTGTAAACTCTCGTCGGTAATGGGGATAAACTTGCTTTTTGCGTTGGTGGTGCCACTGGATTTGGCAAAACGCCGAATGGCTCCGGGCCAAATAATATCCGATTGTCCCTGCCGCGCCTTCTCAATATAAGATTCGAAATCTTCATAAGAAACGATGGGGACTTGCCGGCGAAAATCGTGGTAACTCTTTATGTTTTTGAAACCGTATTTTCTGCCGTATTCTGTATCCTCGGCTAAGAAAAGTTGTGAAAAAAGAATCTCCTGTTGGCATTCTACAGGGTGTCTCAAAAAGTGTTTTATCTGATCCATCCGTCGTCCGATGAACCAGTTTACCACAGAATTGAAGAGCATTTTTGTAGCCATAAAGCCATGTATCTCAACAAAGATAAGATAAATTTTGAATCGGATATTCCGCGTAAAAGCATAAAAAACGGCTCGAAAGTCTGAGCCGTTTTGATTGCGATAAAAAACTGCTGTTAACAGTATTCGTCGTAAGCTGCCTGAAGGTTTGCCGCAATGGCGCCCGCAGGGTTTCCTTCGATGTGGTGACGCTCCAGCATGTGTACCAGTTCGCCGTCCTTGAAGAGTGCCACGCTTGGCGAAGACGGAGGAAACGGTGCAAGATGCTTGCGTGCCTCTGCTACCGCGTCTAAATCATAACCTGCAAAAGCAGTTACCAAGTGATCGGGCTTTTTGTCGCCGGAAAGCGATGCCACCACGCCCGGACGCGCCGCACCTGCCGCACAGCCGCATACGGAGTTAATGACCAGCAGCGTAGTGCCACTCTGTTGCAACGCCCCGCTAACCTCTGATGCGGTGGTAAGATCCTGAAAACCGTTATCTGTAAGCTCTGCCTTCATAGGCATTACCAAGTCTGTTGGATACATAATAAATGGATTGTTTTTATATTAATTTCGTTATTCTGTACGCAAGCAAAGGTACGAAAAATGTGCCTTCCTTCGGGGACTGCCGGAATGACAAAACCCGATGCTTTCGGGCATCGGGCAACAGTCAATAATATAGGTTGTTTATAGAGCGGCCAGCAGGCGGCGCGCAGTCTCAGAGATGGATTTGCCATCGGATTTGCCTGCCAAACTCTTGGTGGCCACGCCCATCACCTTTCCCAAATCTTGCGGTCCTGCCGCACCGGTTTCGGCAATTATGCGTTCGATCTCAGCGATCAATTCCTCCGGTGATAACTGCTCGGGCAAGAACTTCTCGATCACTTCGATTTGTGCGTTTTCCACTTCTGCCAGATCCTCTCTGTTTTGAGCAGAGAACTGCTGTGCAGAATCTCGGCGCTGTTTTACCATACGCTGAAGTATTGCTACTTCTTGTTCCTCTGTCAGCTCGGTGCCTTTGCCTTCCGTTTTCTGCAAGAGAATCTGTGCTTTAACGGCGCGAAGAGCATCCAGCGCCACGCGGTTCTTCTCTTTCATGGCAGCCTTTACGGCTTCGTTTATTTTATTTTCCAGACTCATGGTTTAGTCGACGTCTTTGTTCAGAAAACGGTTTTCACGCAATTGCATGCGGCCACCGTCTTCTTTGATGAATGAACTGATGCGGTTTTCCGAAGCAGGGCTGTCATCTATAGAGATGTTCTTTCTTCTGAATGCAGGAATGGTCTCAAATTCCACTTCGGCATCGGTGGAACGGTAACGCGTGTTGAACTCTCTCAACTTATTGCGGCGTTCCTCCGACTTTGCGCGTGCTTCATCCATTTCGGGTTTCTTCTCTATGAAGACAAATTCATCCTCATCGCTCTCCTCGGTCTTGGAAGCGGCGGGAAGCTCTGTGGTACCATCCGTTGTACCGGATTGCTCTGAAGCAAATTTGTATTCTACGGACGAGACATCTTCATCCTGCTCCGCAGACTGATTCGGCTCGTCTTCAAACTTCGTGAAGCTGAAAAGGCTGAAATTTTCCGGGTCGTTTTCCAACTGCCATCTCTCGTTGCCGAATGAGGTGCTTTGTTCATTATGGTCAAAGAATTCGACATCGGTCACTTCGCGGGAAAAGCTTCGGGCTGCTTGGCCTGCTGTCTCTGCCGAATTGATTGGAAACTCAGGTGCAGGGCCGTCGTCTTCATCATCGAGACGGAAGAAGTCTTTGTGTTTGGGACGATCGGTTGTCTCCTCTTGAGCCATTGTGCGGAACGGAGATTCTCTTTGTGCAACAGGCTTCGCCTCGTCATGCAGAGCGTGAATCACTTTTTCGGTGGGTCCTGCGTGTTTCTGATGGTCTTTGGAAAAACCGGTAGCAATGACCAAGACGCTCACTGCATCGCCCAACTCTTCGTCAGACCCGACACCGAATATAATGTCGGCGGTATTGCCCGCTTCTTCTTGGATATGATCCATGATTACGCCGATCTCGTCCATGGTAACTTCTTCTGACCCGCTGCGGATCAACAGCAATACATTCTTGGCGCCGGTAATTTTATTGTCGTTCAACAATGGCGAATCCAGTGCTTTTTTAACAGCTTCTTCGGCTTTGTTCTCGCCCGATGCAACACCGTTGGACATAAGAGCTGTGCCGCTGTTTTGAAGCACGGACTTAGCATCTCGGAAGTCGATGTTCACGTCGAAATAACCGGTGATCACCTCGGCCATGCCTTTTGCGGCGTTTGTCAAAACTTCATCGGCCTTGGCGAAACCCGATTTGAAACCAAGATTGCCGAACTGCTGGCGCAATTTGTCGTTGTTGATAACAATCAAAGAATCGACATTGGCACGAAGCTTATCCAAACCGGTTTCGGCCTGCTCCAATCTGCGCTTGCCTTCAAAACTGAACGGAATGGTCACGATGCCCACCGTTAAGATTCCGGCCTCTTTTGCGGCTTTTGCAATGACCGGTGCAGCGCCCGTGCCGGTACCTCCGCCCATGCCCGCGGTGATAAAAACCATTTTTGTGTTGCTGCCCAAAGCGGCTTTGATATCGTCCATGCTTTCGATGGCTGCCTTCTCGCCCACTTCGGGGTCTGCGCCTGCACCTAGGCCTTCGGTGGTGGAAACACCGAGTTGAACTTTATTGGGAACCGGGTTGTTGTCCAAGGTCTGAGAATCTGTATTGCAGATGACGAAATCTACACCAAAGATGCCGCGTTCGTACATGTGCTTCAGTGCATTGTTGCCACCGCCACCTACACCGATGACTTTTATAATTGAGGAATTCCCTTTGGGAAGATCGAAGGAAAACCCGTGTGTTGTATTGCTATTTTCCATATCTGTGGTCTTATATTATTCTACTTCTTCAAAAAACTTTTTCACCTTGTCCAGAAGTGTTTGGCCGAACGTTGGTTTTTTGTTCTTTACTTTTTTCACTTCTTTAGGATCTGTATCGGTGACAACCTCTCCCTGCGGCTCTTCCGTTTCAACCTGCTCGGTTGTGGTTTCCGCGGCAGCAACCGGCTCTTCCTCTGCCTGTGGTCTGTTGTCCCTGATCTTCAGGCTTTCCATCAATAAACCGATGGACGTAGCGTATTCGGGGCCTCTCAGATACTGGTTCTTATCGTTGGCCACATACTCGTTTGCAAAGCCGATACGCGCATCAAAGCCTGTGATATAATTGGCCAACTGACGCAGGTTCTTCAGGTTGGAACCGCCGCCCGTCAACACAATCCCCGCAATGAGTTTCTTTTTTTGCTCATACGCACCGTAGGCTTTCAGCTCGGTATTTATCATTTCCAAAATCTCCTCCACTCGCGCATTGATGATGCTGGCAAGCGTGCGCAAAGAGATCTCTTTTGCCGGTCTGTCATACAAACCGGGAATGGTGACAAAGGTAGAATCTTTTTCCAGTTCGGGAATAGCGGAACCGAATTTTACTTTCAATTGCTCGGCATGTTTTTCAATGATCGAGCAGCCTTCTTTGATGTCTTCGGAAATAATGCCACCGCCGTACGGAATAACGCAGGTGTGGCGGATGATATTATCTTTGAAAATTGCGATATCGGTGGTGCCGCCGCCAATGTCTACAATAGCCACGCCGGCTTCTTTTTCGTCGTGTGTGAGTACCGCTTCGGACGACGCCAACGGTTCGAGAGTCAAGGATTCCATGACTAAGCCTGCCTCTTTTACGCAGCGTACAATGTTGCGGATGGAGCCCATCTGTCCCACCACTACATGGAAATTGGCTTCCAAGCGTTTGCCGTGCATCCCGATCGGTTCATGGATCTCGCCATCGGAATCTACTTTGTAATCTTGGGGCAACACGTGAATTATCTCTTCGCCCGGTAGCATCACGAGTTTCTTCACCTGATTTTTCAGCTGCTCTATATCGCTCTCGGTAATGTAAGCTTCGGGATTTTCACGCATGATGTAGTCCGAGTGCTGGAGGCTGCGGATGTGCTTTCCCGCAATGCCGACGGTGACATTGGTAATGGGTACGCCCGCGCTTTTCTCGGCCTCATCCACGGCTGCACGGATGGACCCGATGGTCTGTGCAATATTATTGACGATGCCTTTGTGCACCCCCAAACTCTTGGCTTTGCCCACGCCCATAATCTCTATCTTGCCGTGCGCATTTCTGCGGCCCACAATCGCAACAATTTTTGTGGTGCCTATATCCAATCCTACTGAATATTCGCGTGTTTCCATATTCCCTATATTTCTAATTGACTGTTCTCTTTGTGTTTAATCGGCTCCCATTCCCGGAGCTATTTCATTGACGATGGGCTGCTTCATCAGACTGTCCAACTCTGATGTAAATCCTTTCCGTAAAGTAGTGACAATTTGGTTATCAAAGCGCAACGATACTTTTGAATATTTTTGCGGATTCTGGTAGACCAAATATTTCTCTAAAAAGGTCTTGAAACCTTTCAACTTATACGCCGGTCTCTCCAGACCTCCGAGTTCTACTTTATAATTGCCGTCGTCTGTCAGCAGGAAGTAGCTGTCGTTATGGCGCGCTATCCCCACGAAAAAACGCTTGGTGAATTTGTCACTGTTGATGGCGTCTATCAGTTGTACTATTCCTTTGTAATCGTCTTTGGGAATATGCCCCGAAACCAGCATACACGGATGCGCATAATGCGGCGACAGCGGAAACTCCGTACCGTCTCGGTCTACATAATAATTCTGGCTGCCGTTGTTGACGCGCATAACCGGCACCCGCTGCTTGATATCGAGGTTCAATGTACCGTTGAGATTCAAATAAACATTTGCGCTGTCTACGGACGGCAGGGTTCTCAACTGCTTCTCCAATCCCGGAATATCCAGTGTGCCGATTTTCATTTCGGGATTCGTATGCTTTACCATACCGCGGATATCCCGGTCGCTGACAAACTGCACAGGCTCTGACTGAATCATCTGAATACGGACATCTTCCAACTTCTTGCCGTTGAATCTGTTCAACGAGAAGTTGAGCAGGAATGCCAAAAGCACTACCACCACAAAGATCTTCAGTATTCTGTATTTGTTCTTCATTCTTCTACAAGGCGTTGTCTTCCCGGGAAAGCCACTCTACAATAGGATCATACAGTGTGTCAATGTTGCCCGCGCCCACGGTCAGCAATATTTCAAATTCTTTTTCTTTAATCAAAGCCAAGGCTCCTTGCAAGCTGCATACCGCCCTGTGAGCCGTTGTCACTTTCTCGCACAGCCATTCGGACGTAACGCCTTCTATCGGCAATTCGCGTGCGGGATAAATATCCAGCAACAAAAGCTCGTCCCCTTGCGAGAGACTTCTGGCAAAGTCATCCGCAAAGTCGCGCGTACGGCTGAACAGATGCGGCTGAAATACGACGAGAAGCTTTTTCCCGGGATAGAACTTCCTGATTGAACCGATGGCTGCGTCCAACTCGGTGGGGTGGTGCGCGTAATCATCGATATATATTTTGCCGCTGCCGAAGCGATGTTTGGTAAACCGACGCTTTATCCCTTTGAAGGTAGCAATTCCTGTTTTGAGGGCGGCATAATCGGCTCCCAAACTTTTCACCATTGCAATGGCTACCGTGGCGTTTTCCACATTGTGCACGCCGGGAATATCCCAAACGAAATCAGTGACCACTTCATCGCCCGCATGAAAATCGAAGTAAGTTTTGTCATCGATCATGCGGATATTGTCCGACCAGAAATCTGCCGGCTCGTCCACCGCATACATACGTGCCTGCCTGCCGACGTTTATTCCTTTCCTAATATACAAATCTTGATCTTCCGGAACCAAAGAAGCAAAGTCACGGAAAGATTTTTCTATGGAAGCGCTGTCGCCGTAAATATCGAGATGGTCTGCGTCCGTCGAGGTGATGCAGGCAACGGTTGGTTTCAGGTTCAAGAACGATCGATCGAATTCATCGGCTTCCACCACTGAAATATCGTTGCCGTTGTAGATAAAATAAAAAAAAAAGTAAGTGAGGGTGAGAGGAGAGGGGAGGAGCGATGGTGGGTGCTGCGGGGGGGGGGGAGGGGGGGGTGG
>WKJB01000186.1_pt1 | contig 14558 bp, 23 predicted proteins | sample 5403331 | NCBI WGS metagenome assembly WKJB01 (sample SAMN13198853, study PRJNA488119) | plastic metagenome | isolation source: water-polyurethane dispersion (WPUD) containing a polyether... | place: Mexico: Mexico City | collected 2016 | reverse complement strand
TCATGGTCGACAGCGTCGAGCCGGACAGCCTTGCGGCCTGGATCGGCCTGCGCCGCGGCGACATGATCGTCGCCGTCAACCGGACGCCGGTTTCCTCGGTCGCGGATTTGCGTGGCATGCTTGCCGGCCGCCGAGCCGTCGCGGCGCTGGAACTGATCCGCGACGGCAGCCGTCTTTTCATCGTCGCAAGGTGAACGACGGCGGCGGCATGGAGAGGGCCAGGAAGACGCAGGGTGTTGTCACCGATGCCTGGGCGTCGCTCATCTGACGCAGCCCCGGACCCTGCCGGTTTCAGAATGCCAGCCCGCAGGCCCTGCGGATGGCGATCTGGACGGGCGAGGGCGGCAAGGCCGGGTCGAACTCGCCCTTGGGCAGCAAGGGCGGCTGGGCCATGAAGCGGGGTCTTGTCCCCCGGTGCGGCTGTGCGGCATGGACCAGGAACGGATGGCACAGATAGACCGTGCCCGCCGCGCCGGTCGCCAGCACCTCGGGGCAGGTCTCGGTCGAGGCATAGCCGTTCGCCGACAATTGCCGTAGCGTCGCGCCTGCCGCCCCATGGGGCAGCAACTCGCGGGCAATGGCCATATGCGAGCCCTGCCTGATCCGGGTCGGTGCATCGCCGGGCCCGACATCCGAGAACAGGAACAGCATCAGCAACGCGCGGCCACTGCTTTTGACATTGACCCGCCACTCCATGAAATCCGGGCTGTCGCCGAAGCTCATGTCCACATGCCAGCCATCGTCGCCGGGGGCGATGGGCGAGGGGAAGCGGATCGGGAAGCTGCCGAGGCCCTGCGGCGCAAGCCAGCGCCCCGGCCCGGCAAGCTGGTCATAGGCCCGGTGCAGCAGCGGGGTGTTGGCGGCCTGGACGAAGGCGGGCGTGGACATCGCTGCGATCCGGATGACGGGTCGCGTCCAGCCCTCGGGCCGGTCGGGCGAGAGGCCCGCAGCTGCCCATAACTCGTCCCGGCATTGCCGGGCGAGGTCGGTGGGGAAGGCGCCGTCGATCCTGACGAAGCCGTCCTCGATGAAGCTCTGGACCTGACACTCGGTCAGGCCGGTGGGTTCGGGATTGGTCATCATGCATTCTCCGCTTGGCGCCCCAATCGCGGGCGCCGTGTCGATCTGATGGTGCGAAAGCGCCGGCGGCAGGGCCGGTCAGATCAGCGGGAAGAATGTAGACATGAACATCATGGTCGGAATTTAAGGCGGGCAGCCGGGGGCTGCAAGCCATGTTCCCTGGCCGCTTGCGACCTGTTTTCCCTGCTCGCGGTTATCGAGGGGCATTCTTGCCCGGCCAGCCGCGCCCGGCCCCTCGTCCGGACAGATGCCCTGACATCGTCCTAAGCGCCGGATGCTCAGCGCCCGCCCTGATCCTCTGCGCCCGGCTCAGTATTCGTCATGCAGCCTGAGCCAGCTCATGGCGCCGTTCTCGTTGCGGCCCTTGGGGGTGAGGTCCAGCCAGTTGAACGCGCCCATCAGCAGTTCCACGCCGCGGTGATAGGTGGAATAGCTGTGGAAGATGGCGTCGTCCTGCCGCACGAAGATGCTGACCCCGAACATGTCCGGGCTGTTCCTGATCACCGTGCCGTAATTGTAGATCGCCCGGCCGGCGGCGCGATCCTCCTCGGTGAAGGAAAGGCCGAAGTCGTGGTTGAAATCGCCGTCTCCCGAGGACAGCCAGGGAAAGCGCCAGCCCATCCGCCGCCGGACCTCCTCGATCTGCGGGACCGGCGCGCGCGAGACGGCGGCGAAGGCCAGGTCGGCCTGCTCAAAATGCTGGCGGGCGGCATCCACATGATCGGCGACGAAGGCGCAGCCCGAGCAGATATGCTCCGATCCCGGCGCCAGCATGAAGTGATAGACGGCGAGCTGGCTGCGGGTCCCGAACAGATCGCCCAGCGTCACCTCGCCGTCGGGACCGTCGAAGCGATAGGGCTTGTCGATGCGCACCCAGGGCATCCGCCGCCGCTCGGCGCGCAGCGCGTCGAGCTGGTGGGTCATGTCGCGTTCGCGGGCCAGCAGCGCCTTGCGGGCCTCCAGCCATGCCTCGCGGGAAACGATGGCTTGGGTCATGGTCGGTCTCCTTTCGGGATGGGATGTCGGCCGGCCATCAGCCGCAACCAGGGCGGCAGGTGGAACAGGGCCATCAGCAGATACATCGTGGCCATGCCGTCCAGCGGCAGCGGGCCGGGGTCGGACAGGCAGAGCGCGGGCGAGGCCGCCGTGATTCCGGCCATGGCGGCGAAGCAGGGCGCCGCCGCAAGGGCCAGCCAGCCTGCCGCGCCGGGCTTTTGCGTGGGCGTTGTCATTGCGGGCCTCCCGTCCGATGCTTTGCGGGACATGAAGCAGTCTAGGACGGGGCGGCATCCGGGCGTGAGTAACAAGCATGACGGGATTGCGGCAGCGGCGCAGGCGCTGGCGGCGGGGGATGCGCTGACGGCGCTGAAGCGGGTCGCCCTGCGCGACGACCCGCCGGCGCTGGCACTGCGCGGCATCGCCATGGCGCAACTTGGCGATCTGGACCGGGCGCGGGACCTGCTGCGCCGCGCCGCGCGGGGACTCAGAGCCGATCCCCTGGCCCGCGCCCGCTGCCGGCTGGCCGCGGCGGAAATCGCGCTGGTCACGCGCGACCTGGGCGGACTGGAGCGGGCGCTTGGCACGGCGCGAGGCGCGCTTGCGGCGCAGGACGACTGGGCGAACGCCGCCCATGCCGGCTACCTGCAGGCCCGGCTGCTGCTGCTGACCGGGCGTCTCTATCAGGCCGAGGCGGTGCTGGAGGCGCTGGATACCGCCGCGCTGCCCCCGGCGTCGCGCCCCGGCTGCTGGTTGGTCGCCGCGGGCATTGCCATGCGCCGCATCCGGGCCGGGGATGCGCGGGTCGCACTGGACCGGGCCGCCCGTGCCGCGCAGGAGACGGGCATCGCCGCGCTGGCCGCCGAGGTCGCACAGGCGCGCGCCGCCTTCGACGCCCCGGCCGCGCGGCTGATCGAAAGCGGGCGCGAGACGCTGCTGGACCTGGCTGGGGTCGAGGCGCTGATCGGCTCGGATATGCTGCTGGTCGATGCCTGCCGCAATTTTCTGCGGTGTGGTGCGACGGTTGTGCCGCTGGCCGGGCGGCCGGTGCTGATGGCGCTATTGCGCGCCCTGGCCGAGGCGTGGCCGGGCGACGTGTCGCGCGAAACCCTGCTCGCGCGTGCCTTTCGCGCCCGCCATGCCGACGAATCGCATCGCGCGAGGCTGCGGGTCGAGATCGGGCGGCTGCGCGGGCACCTCGCCCCGCTCGCCGAGATCAGGGCGACCGGCCAGGGCTTCGTGCTGGAGCCTCGCGGCGGGCGCAGGATCGCCGTGCTGGCCCCGCCGGTCGAGGGCGATCACGCGGGCCTGCTGGCCCTGCTGGCTGATGGCGAGGCCTGGTCGAGCTCGGCGCTGGCCCTGGCGCTGGATGTCAGCCCGCGCAGCGTGCAGCGCGCGCTGGCGGAACTGCGGCGGGCGGGCAGGGTGGAATGGTTCGGCCATGGCCGCGCCCGGCGCTGGATCGCGCGGAGCATACCGGGTTTCCCGACAAGCTTGTTACTCCCGGCGCCGCTGCCGATGCGCTAGGATGGAGCCATGAAACGCATGGCTGAAATCATCCGCGAATATGGCCCCTTTCCGGGAATCGAAGAGGTGCATGGCGTCAGTTTCGACGGAAGGCAGGTCTGGTTCGCCAGCGGCGAGCGGCTGAACGCGCTGGACCCCGACAGCGGCGCGCTGCTGGGCGCGCTAAAGATCCCCGCCGATGCCGGCACGGCTTTCGACGGCACGCATCTGTTCCAGATCGCCGGGGCGGTCATCCGCAAGATCGACCCGGAAAGCGGCGAGGTTCTGGCGACCATTCCCGCGCCCGAGGGCGGCAATTCCGGGCTTGCCTGGGCCGAGGGTTCGCTTTGGGTCGGCCAGCATCGCGGGCGCCGCATCCACCAGGTCGATCCCGAGACCGGCGAGGTGCTGCGCAGCATCGACTGCGACCGCTTCGTCACTGGCGTCACCTGGGCCGACGGCGCGCTCTGGCACGGCACCTGGCAGGGCGAGGAAAGCGACATCCGCCGCATCGACCCCGCCACCGGCGCGGTGCTGGAGCGGCTGGAGATGCCGCCGGGCACCGGGGTCTCGGGGCTGGAATCCGACGGCGGCGCGCGGTTCTTCTGCGGCGGTGGCAGCAGCGGCACGCTGAGGGTGGTTCTGCGCAAGGCGGATCAGGACGCGACTTAGGGCCTCCGGGCATTGCCGCGCGAGCCGGGCTCCTGGCGCCGGACCTGACAGCGCGGCCCAGGCAGGCTATGCTGTCGGGGTCCTTTCCATCAGCCACCGGGAGGCAGCGATGGGCGACGAACACGCGGGCAAGGGCGTTATCCATCTTCCGCCCGGCGAGGGACGGCGCTACGCCCTCGGCCGGATGACGGCGGTGTTCAAGGCCGACGAGGACGAGACGGCTGCGCGTTACAGCGTCTCGGAATGGTGGCTGGAGCCCGGTGCCGACGGGCCGGGCGCGCATGCGCATGAGGGCAATGACGAGATCTTCTACGTCATCGCCGGCACGGTCAGCTTCCTGGCCGGGGCGGACTGGCTGGACGCGCCGCAAGGGACCTTCCTGCGCATCCCGGCCGGGGTGACCCATGACTTCAGGAACCGCACCGCCGAGCGCGTCGGTGTCCTGAACGTCTTCATCCCCGGCGGGTTCGAGCGCGACATGCCCGCCATCGTGGATTGGTTCAGGGACAATCCCTAGGCCCATGCGCAGCAAGGCCTCGATCACGGCGGATCTTCGGCGGCTTGGCCTGCGGCCGGGCGATCTGGTGATGGTCCACGCCTCGCTGAAGGCGCTCGGCCCGGTCGAGGGTGGAGCGGCCGGGGTCGTCCAGGCGCTCATGGATGCCGTGGGGCCGGGCGGCACGGTGATGGGATATGCGTCCTGGGACCGCTCGCCCTATGAGGAGACGCTGAACGGCGCCCGCATGGACGAGGCCCTGCGCCGCGACTGGCCCGCCTTCGATCCCCGGACTGCCGGGACCTATCGCGGCTTCGGCCTGCTGAACCGGTTCCTTGCCGAGTTGCCGGATGCGCGGCGCAGCGCCCACCCGGATGCCTCGATGGTCGCGGTCGGTCCGCTGGCCGGGCCCCTGGTCGAACCGCATAGGCTGGGGCAGGCCCTGGGCGAGGGCTCGCCGCTGGAACGTTTCGTGCGCCTTGGCGGCAAGACCCTGCTGCTGGGTGCGCCGCTCGATGCCGTGACCGTGCTGCATTACGCCGAGGCCGTCGCCGACATCCCCGGCAAGCGCCGCGTCAGCTACGAGATGCCGGTGCTGGGCCCGGATGGCCGGACGGTCTGGGAAGCGGCGACGGATTTCGACTCGAACGGCATCCTCGATTGCTTCGCGGTCGAGGGCCAGCCGGATGCGGTCGAGATCATCGCCCGCGCCTATGTCGCGACGGGCCGGCACTGCGAGGGCATGGTCGGCGCCGCGCGCTGCCATCTGTTCGACGCGCAGGATATCGTCGCCTTCGGAGTCGGATGGCTCGAGCGGCAGTTCGGATCGGCGCCTGGTGGCCGAAGGCAATCCGACAAGGGCTGACCATCATGGCCCCGCGGATATCGAACCGGATCGCATCCTTCGTCGACGCGCTGCCGCTGGCGCCGGGCCAGAGGGTGCTGGAGATCGGTTGCGGTCCGGGCGTGGCGGCCCGAGAGGTTTCCCGTCGCGTCGGGAGCGGCTTCGTTCTGGCCATCGACCGCTCGGCCAAGGCGATCGAAAGCGCGATGGCCGGATCGAGCACGGAAATCGCCACCGGCCGCCTGCGGTTCCTGCAAGCGGCGATCGAGGATTTCGAATTACCGCCCGATGAAGCGCCCTTCGATCTCGCCTTTGCGATGCGTGTCGGGGCGCTGGATGGACGCCACCCGGATATCGAGCAACGCGCCCTTGAGCGATTGCGGGCCGCATTGAAACCGACGGGACGGCTGTTCATCGACACGGGGCACCCGCTCAGGGAGATAAAGCTGATCGGGCGATGATTTGTCCGAGGCTTGGGCGGATCCCCGATTGAGCGTGGGAATTGCCGTTTGACCGCTATTGGATTAAACCGGCGCCATAACAACAGGGGACGTTTATGACCGATATCGACCTGAATGCCTTGTCGCTGGCCGAATTGAAGCAGCTGGAAAAGAGCGTGGCCAAGGCCATCGCCTCTTTCGAGGACCGCCGCAAGGCCGAGGCGCGGGCTGCGGCGGAAGCGGTGGCAAAGGAGCACGGTTTCTCGCTGGGCGAACTGGCGGAAATTACCCCGGCGCAAAAGCGCGCCACCGTGGCGCCGAAATACCGCCATCCGGAAAACCCCGAGATCACCTGGAGCGGTCGCGGCCGCAAGCCCGCCTGGATCGTCGAGGGCCTGGAGGCCGGCAAATCCCTCGAAGACTTCGCCATCTGACCGGGGAGGGCAGGGGTGTTCCAGCCTCCGAATGCGGTGCGGCTGCATGTCACCCTAGCCGAGATAGAGCCGGAGATCTGGCGGCGGCTGGTGGTTCCCTGCGACTGGACGCTGGACCGGCTGCATCCGGTCCTGCAGGCGGCCTTCGGCTGGACCGACAGCCATCTGCACGAATTCCGCATCGGCGGGCTGCGTTACGGCGATCCGGCCCTGCTGGATGACGGTTCCGGCAGCCCCCGCGTTTTCGACTATGCCGAGGTCCGGCTGCAGGATTTCGTCGGGCGTGACGGCAGTTTCACCTATGCCTATGATTTCGGAGACGGTTGGGCGCACCTGATCCGGATCGAGGATTGGCTGGCGCTCGACCCGGCGCCACGTCATGCCCTCTGCCTGGAGGGCGCGCGGGCAAGGCCGCCCGAGGACGTCGGCGGGCCGTGGGGCTACGAGGATTTCCTCGGGATCATCCGCGACCCGACGCACGATGACCATCGCTCCACGCTGCGATGGGCGGGCGGGCATTTCGATCCGGAATGGTTCGATCTCGACTTGATCAACAAGGATCTGCGCAATGCCTTTCGTGCGAACGCGCGGCGGCGGTTGCATCAGCCGAGGCCGAAGGCGCCGAAGGATTAGCAACGTCTCCCGTTGCGACCCTTCCCCGGCCTGCGCGAAGCTGACCATCCGCCCGACTCTTGCCACGACGCCCCCATGACCGAGATCGCACCGCACCCCCGGATCAAGTTGTCGAAGCTGCGCGATATCGGCTGGTCGCTCTGGGATCCCATCGGATTGCTGGACCCGGAAGGCCGGCCGGGCAGATGGGACGACGAAGCCAACCTGTCCTTTGCGGACGAATATGACGGCTATCTGATCTCGGCGGCCTCGCAACTGCGCCGGGGAACGTCCCCCGATGAGGTCGTCGTGTTTCTGGTCGAGATCGAGATCCGGCATATGGCGATGGGCGACAAGCAGAGCGCCCGGTCGAGGGCGGAAGCGGTCGTGGATGCGATCCTCGCCGACGAGACCATTTGGACATGGCCCGACGCGCAGGGGCGGTTCGGTTAGGGTATGATGCGCATCGCCAGAACCTGGGAGGCAACATGACCAGGCACAGGATCTTCACCACCAGCTTTGCCAGCGTATATCCGCATTACGTGGGCAAGGCGGAGAAGAAGGGCCGGACCGGGGCCGAGGTCGACGAGATCATCCTCTGGCTGACCGGCTACAGTCCGGAGGACCTGACGGCCCGGCTGGAAGACCGGACGGATTTCGAGAGTTTCTTCACCGAGGCCCCGCACATGAACCCGGCGCGCTTCCTGATCAAGGGCGTGGTCTGCGGCGTCCGGGTCGAGGAGATCGAGGATCCGCTCATGCGGGAGATCCGCTATCTGGACAAGCTGATCGACGAACTGGCCAAGGGAAAGCCGATGGAGAAGATCCTGCGGAGGGGGTGAGGGGTCCGAGCCTCCACGACAAGCACGCGAGTTGGCGGCTTGTCGCTGATCGGTGACCGTCTTGGGCGCCTATCCGCATCATCTCCTTAGCCTTCCGCCTGTCGGCTTGACCCGTCGCAGGGTCTTGGGAATGCTGCTATCCGCAGCAACGGCGTAGTGAACCCTGGTCGCAGGCGCGAGCGCATTATCTTCTGGCCGCCTGTCGTGCACGATTCCCGATCCCCTTGGTCCGGAGGCTTCCATGACGCTGATCCTGCTGGCCGTCATGCTCACCGCGCTCACCTGCGTCATCGCCTGGTATCTGGCCATCTATGCACTGCCGGTGATGGTCGCGGTCGAGACATTCCGTCTCATTCATGCGACGGAGGCCGGATTCCTGCTCTCGGCCTTGGTCGCAGCCACCGTAGCGTTGCTGTCGGTGGGGCTGGTGCTCGCGGTGCTGTTCAAGGCGAGGAATCCGATTCTCTGCCTGCTGGCGCGGGCCGTGTTCGTGATCCCGGCGATGATCGCCGGCTATGCCGTCGTGCATGGTGTCACCCACGATGCCATCGAATCCGCCATCGCGCTGAAACTGCTCTGCGGCACCGCCGGGCTGATCACCGGCATTGCTGCGCTGATGAACCTGAACGGCTTCGGAGAACTGGCGCCGCAGGTCTGATACCGACGGCCACGAAGCGTTCACCGGATCTGCGTCGAACGACAGCGCCTCCTCGCAGCCCCGTTCAGCCGACACCGGCTATGTCACTTTGATCCGATGTGAACCGCGCGCCGGGCGCGGATCGTGTTTGCGCAGAAGCCGGGCAGGGGGTTCGACCGGGCCTTGCCCGGCTCACCCCCGGCCCGACGGCTTTCCTGTCTCAAGGATTTGTCCGCCACGCATCCGCCTGTCTGGCCGTCAAAGGGCAGGCGCCGCCCGAGGGCGTCGTCGGGGCGCAGGGCCGTGTCCTCGCCTGCGGCTGCGGGCCGCCCCACCCCCTGCGCCCCGACCCAGGACCGCCAGCCATGCGGCCGCGGGTCGGGCTGCGCCCTCGCCGCTCTGCCTCCGGGGAAACATGCGTTTCCCGAAGTCAGACCGGCGAGGCGCGGCCCATCGGCGGATCAGGGCAAGGGCCCTCCGCCCCAACCCGAAAGGACAGAGACATGACCGGCAAGACCAGCACCCCCCGTAACCTCGTCATCAACGCCGATTGCATCGAGGCGATGCAGGCTTTTGACAGCGGAACGGTGGATTTCATCCTGACCGATCCGCCCTATGTGACCCGGTTCCGCGACCGGCAGGGCCGCACCGTCGCCAATGACGACAACGCCCGCTGGCTGCGCCCGGCCTTCGCCCAGATGCACCGGGTCCTGAAGGACGGCGGTTTCTGCGTCAGCTTCTACGGCTGGAACAAGGTGGATTTGTTTGTCGAGGCCTGGAAGGCGGCGGGCTTCCGCATCGTCGGGCATCTGGTGTTTCGCAAGCGTTATGCTTCATCCGCGCGGTTCCTGCGCTACGAGCACGAGCAGGCTTATCTGCTGGCGAAGGGCGATCCGGTTCTGCCGGCCCATCCGGTGCCCGATGTGCTGGACTTCCCCTATACCGGCAACAGGCTGCATCCGACCCAAAAACCGGTGGCGGCGCTGCGCAAGCTGATCGGCGCGTTCACCCAGCCGGGCGATCTGGTTCTGGACCCGTTCAGCGGCAGCGGTTCCACGCTGGCGGCGGCGCATCTGCTGGGCCGCGACTGGATCGGGATCGAGCTGGACGTGGCGCATTACCAAACCACCAACCGGCGGATGGCGGCCTTGCAAGAGCGGGACCGGAAGGCGGCGGCATAGGCTGGCGACCCAAGGTGCCCGTCATCGGGGCGGGCGCCACACCCCACAGCTTCACGGAAAGGATTTTGATATGCGCTGGATTGTGACGAAGGACCATCACGGCGGTTGCATCGGACTGGGCGAGGATGCCGACGGCGTTCCCGCACGCGGCAAACCCGAAGAAGGCGATGCCCTGCCGGTGGAGTTCCGGCTTTATACCGCGCGCGGCAAGCTGCTGTTCGAAGGCCGTTGCGGCGACATCGCCGCCGACTGGTGGCACGGCATGGAGCCGCTGCTTTACGCCTGGGCCACGTTCCGCTGCCGCCGTCTGACCTGGCGCCCGGCAGGGACGGGTGAATCTTGGCGCCCGCTGCGGCCATGGATTCGACACTAGCCCAAAGCATCACGGCCGCCGGTCCATCGGATCGGCGGCCGTCGCGCGTCCGATCCCTGCCGCACGCCCCCAAAAAAATCGCGCTCGCCGGGCATGGCCCGGCTCGCAAGACAAGGCGAAGATATCGGCAGACGCGCCAATGGCTGATGCGAACGGCGCGAATGGCGCGGCGTGATCCGGACGGGCGGAGACCACCCCTATCGGAGCCCGGCCGGATCACGCCGGGGGCGGGGAGAGGCGATGCTGCGAGGAGTCCCGGGAGCCACTGGCCCCAGTGAGGGGTCAGCGGCTTCCGGGGGTTACTCAATCGCCTGTCGGAAGCAGGTCCGGGTTCCAGACGATTTCCCACAGATGTCCGTCGGGGTCGCGGAAATAGCCGGCATAGCCGCCGTAGAACGTGTCCTGCGGAGGTTTAACGATCTCTGCCCCTGCCTGTTCGGCAGCGTCCATGATTTGATCGACCTCTTCCCGCCGCATGACATTGTGGCCGATGGTGAAGGCGGTCGGACTGACCGGCCGCATCGGCAATCCGGTATCGTGGGAGATGTCGGCCTGTGCCCAGAGCGCAAGTTTCAGCCCGCCGGAAAGATCGAAGAACGCCACCGCGCCATGCTCGAATTCCTGGCCGACGATGCCTTTCGTGGGCAGCCCAAGCCCGTCGCGGTAGAAGGAAAGCGATCGTTCGAGATCGGCGACGCCGAGTGTCAGAACGGAAATCCTGGGTTTCATGTCACGCCCTTTCTATCGGCGCCTGCACCGCGCAGGGCCTTGATAGTCTTGGGCCGTCGCCAGCAACGGAAGGACCCGCAGGGCGCGGGGGCCGGGCCAACCTTCCCGAGCCTAACCTGTTTCAGACCGGCAAATGATAGGCCGGGTGCCGCAGGCGGTCAACGGTGCCGGTGTCCCGCCTTGCGTCCGCGATCTGCTGCGCCCGTGGAAACACCAGACGGTTGACACCACCAAGCCCTCGACCTCCAGCGCAAAGGGGAATGTCATCGCTGATGAACCGGCCCGCGTCGTTGTTTTCGGCCGGCAACACCCGGCTGCGGAAATCCTGCATCGCCGCCGACCCCGCTGCCATATCGATCCTTGCCCTCCGCATCCTGCCATTGCGTGCCGTGAATGCCCGCCGCGATGCGACCCGCTTCCTGCCAGCCCCGCAGTATCGCCGGACGGTCCAACCCAGCACCGATGAGGTGGCAGTCATGCCATCTCGCGCCCCCGACCCGACAGCCCGATCCTTCCCGTCCCGAACGACCCGGCCTTCCGAATAGCGCGGGCGCGAGGCTGACCAGCAAACCGAAGCGAAGCGGCACCGCCGCGGGAGGTGCGGATTCCGGGGGCTTTGCCGACAGGACGGCACCGGCGAGAACGCCGCCGTTCTGCGATATGTCCCCGTCATGCCCCCGGACGCACCAATCCCTCCGCCTGTCCGAACCCCTAACTCCGTGCGGTTTTCACCGGCAACCCCCAAGGCTCCGGACCGTGTTGCCGCGCAGGGCGCGGCTGCCCGCACCACTCCGAAGCCTTGCGGGCAAGCTGCCGCCCGAAGGGGGCGGCAGTTGCAGGTGCCTCCCGACGGACTTTGCCGGGTCTCGTCGGAGGGAATGGTCCCTCCTGTGAAGCAACGGAGACCTACAATGCAGAACATCGTCATCCTCGCCGGCACCATCCGCCAGGCCCCCGAGACCCGCACCACCCGCACCGGCACCGACGTTACCCGCTTCAAGCTGGTCACCTCGCGCCCGCGCTATTCGGAAGGCCGGGTCGTGCGCGACGAGAAGGGCTATCGGGTCGAGGACGCGGAATGGCACCGCATCGTCGCCTTCAACGGCCTGGGCCGGACCATCCGGCAATATTGCGAATCCGGCACGAAGGTGCTGGTGCGCGGCCGCATCCACTACACGAAATGGCAGGATGCGGACGGCAACGACCGCTACGGCTGCGAGATCGTCGCCGAGACGGTGGATTTCCTGAGCCGGGCGCCGCAGGCCGGGACCGACGACGAGGACGAAGGCCGGTTCATCGACGAAGACGACATTCCCTCCTGAACGGGAGGCCCAAGAGCCCGGCGGTTCCAGCCGCCGGGTTTTTCCATGTTTGCGGCGGATCGCGCCTTTGCCACGCCGGCAAGAGAAGGCTTCCCGACCGGATCGACCGGCCGGGAAGCCTCCGGCGGAGCCTGCTGCCTTCCCCCGACCCCATCCTTCTCCGCTGAAGAAGAAACAGGGGCTTGGGCAAAAAGGGGCTGGGGAGCGAGGCTGCTCCACAGCGCTACCGATGAGCTTTGCGTGATCGTCGGCGCGTGGTCGCGAAGGGCGTATTTAGCTTCGGAGCGGAAGGGAACGGGTGTCCACCGGCGAACGGGGTGGACACCCGTGGGCGTTTCGGCGGCTGCGGAAGAAAGTTGAAATGCCGATAACTGACTGAAAATAATGGAGAAAACGCCACAATCGGCTTGCGTTAGCGCCTTGTTTTTGCTAGACTATTCGTAAGGCACCAACATGGTCGCCAGCCACCGGTGCCATGCTCCCCGCAATGCGGGGCCGGGGTGGTGGAAGGGGCCGGATGGATCGGTCCCGGAAACCGGAGACAAGCCCGATGCATACCGCGACATTCGAGATCAACATCCCCGGCAACCCCCTGGCGAGCCGCATCCATCTCGAGGACATCGAGATGGGCATGGACGCCGATACCGGGGTCAAGGCCCGCGCCAGCCGCGACAGCATGACCCTGACGGTCATTGTCCGCGCAACCGACGCCCCTGACACCGCCAACTGGCTTCAGAAGGCAGGCTTGATCTGACCCCACCGACGGAAGCGCACAGCCCCAGGCGGAAACGCCCGAGGGGTCGGGGCAGCAGAAGCGCCCGGATCGGACCGGGGCACAGATCGGAGAGCGACCATGAACCACCCGACCACCGTGACCGAACTGATGGCCGAAGCCGCCAACGCCCTGATCCGCCGCGACCCGCACCGGCTCGAGGAACTGGAGCGGATCACCCGAGGATGGATGCAGACCTCCGACGAGGAACTGGCCCAGATCATCCTCCTGCAGGCGATGACCGAAGCCGCCGACCTCCTCCTCGATACCCCGAGCGAGATCGAAAGCGCCTGATGCCGCCGGCGCCGACAATCTGGCCCCGCCGTCGCGGGGCTTGCGGCAGCAGGAAACCACCCCACCGGGAGAAACGGACATGACCACAGCCGAACTGACCGCCCGCCGCCTCGCCAATGCCGCGACCCTCGCCACCGCCTTTGCCGAGGGCCGATTCCGCAAGGTAACGGTGCAGGAAGCATGGGGCCTCGGATGGGACGCCGAGGCCGACGAGCCGGAGATTTTCACCGAAGGCGGGTTGCACGCGATCCTGAGCGCCGATCGTACCGAGATCCAGATGATGGCCGACGATGAAGGCGAATGCTGGACCATCCAGATCGCGAGCGGAGAGTTTTGCCCCGCTTGACCCTCCACCGGGACCAGAGATCCCGCCGAGGCAAATTGACTTGCGGGCTCATGCGTCCGGCTTGTGCGGCAGGCAGGTGCCCGCTGGAAACGCAGCGGCGTCGCTCCGGGCTACTTGTCTGGCTTTGGCGGCTCCGCAGATGGCAGCCGTTTGCCTTCCGCAGGCCGCTTAAGCAGGTCGGATGCTTCCATTTCCAGGACCGAGGCCAGGCGATCCACGACATCGATGCTGGCGCCGTAAACGCGGCGCTCCAGTGAGCTGATATAGGTTCGATCGATATCCGCCCGATGCGCGAGCTCTTCCTGCGACAAGCCTCTGGCTTGCCGCGCCGCCCGCAGATTGTGCGCGAATATCTCCCGAATCTTCATCACCAACAGATCGGTGACTTGATGAGCATTCAACCACGGAGTATTCTCTACAAATCGGATGCCGAGGTGTTTGCTCCGATGTGCAGGCATTCGGAGTTGCGCCCGGTGACTGTGCCTGATTAACGATGCGGAGCAGGATCCGTCGCGTGGAACACGGTTTGTTGTGGAACGTGGCCCGGCATGGAATAGTGCTGCTGCGAGAAAACATCGCGATCACCGCCCGGACGGGAGAGGGATGTGACGGAAAAAGACTATCTGGAGGATGTGCCGACCGGCCCGGAACTGACCGATTACGACCGCCGGCACCAGAAGCTCTATATGCGGCTGCACGATTCCGCTGACGACGGAGCGGACTGGCGCGAAGCCGTCCAGATCCTCTTCGGTCTCGATCCAGAGCGCGAGCCGGAACGGGCGCGCAGGATCTACGACAGCCATCTCGCCCGTGCGCGCTGGATGAAAAAAGACGGCTACAAGCTGCTGTTGCGCGACGGCCGCTGATCGCAAGTAGAAATCCGCCGATTTGCCTCTGCCGCACCCTTCCTTGCCCGGCAGGGGGTATTAGGTCATGTTGACAAATGGCGAAGCCAGAGCCTGATGCAGGCGATGTCGATGAA
>WKJB01000185.1_pt1 | contig 14675 bp, 21 predicted proteins | sample 5403331 | NCBI WGS metagenome assembly WKJB01 (sample SAMN13198853, study PRJNA488119) | plastic metagenome | isolation source: water-polyurethane dispersion (WPUD) containing a polyether... | place: Mexico: Mexico City | collected 2016 | reverse complement strand
ACCTTCCGCAGCCCGCCGTGTTGGTCGCCGACAGGGGCTATGACTCTGATAAAATGTAACCGGTGCAAAGACCCCATGTCCCAATGAATCAATAAGTTAGCTATACTGACACCACCTGAAGAAGGAGGTGACACATGCTGGACGGAGAGGTTCCGGAGAAGGTTGAAATGGTCTGGGGCTTTGCGGTCCCTATCCGTAGCGGCGGTCGGCGGAAGTGGCCCCCGGCGCTTCGCGCCATGGCGGTTGAGCGGATCGCGGCCGGCGAAGGGATCCGGGAGATCGCCGAAGAGATCGGCGCCAATAAATCCCTGGTGGCGATCTGGGTCAAGAACGCGAAGCGCAAAAATTCCGCGCCGGCGTTCTTCGAGGTCATGCCGCCGACCGAGGTCAAGCCCGGCCGCAAGCCGAGCGTGACGGTTGCCCCGGAAGATGCGGCTCCGACCTGCCGGATCAGTATCGGCGACGCCGATATCGCGATACCGCCCGGCTACCCGGCCGATCACCTGGTCGAGGTGCTGCGCGCGGTGAGGGCCTCGCAGTGATTTCCCCCGCCGGCAGCTTCCGCATCTTTCTGGCATCCGAGCCGATCGATTTCCGCAAGGGGATGGACGGGCTGGTGGCCCATGTCGCCAACCATTTCGACCTCGATCCCTTCAATGGCGCCATTTACGTGTTTCGTTCCCGCCGCGCCGACCGGCTGAAACTGCTGGTTTGGGACGGCACCGGGCTGGTGCTGATCATGAAGCGCCTGAACGGCGGACGGTTCACCTGGCCGAAGCCGCAGGCCGGGCCGGTTGTGCTGAGCAAAGTGCAGTTCGACGCGCTGTTCGAGGGGATCGACTGGCGGGCTGTGACTGCGGCCTCGGCGCGTAAACCCTCGTTCCTCTGACCAATCCAAAGACCAGAAGCTCCTTTCCGGTTTCCATCCGCACAGCGCCTGGCATGTCGTGCCACGGCTCCGATCCATCATGCCTGTTTTCAAAGGGTATATCCATGCTGTCCGAACATTCGCACAACCAGGTTGTCGATCCGCTCACCATCACCCCGTCGGCCAAGGCCGGTCTCGCTCCGACCGGGTTGAGGGCGCCCAACCCCAGTCTCACCGCAAGGGCACGTGGCCAATGAATGTTCTGATCACAGCCGATCTGCATCTCGACCTCTGGGCCCGTGCCGGGCGCGATCCGTTCGCCGGGATCGTGCCAGTGCTGCGTGACCTCGACGCGCTGATCATTGCGGGCGATCTCGCCAATGATCCGCTGCGGAACTGGCCCTGGGCGCTGGCCCGGATCACGCGGCTGGTCTCGCCCGCGAAGATCTGGGTGATTCCGGGCAACCATGACTATTACGGCACCACGCTTGATGACGACATTCTGGCCAAGATCGCAACGGAAGCCGGGGTGGGCCTTGCCCAAAAGCAGGTTCTGACCTTCGGCAACCGTCGGCTGCTGTGCTGCACGCTCTGGACCGACTTCACCCTGCTCAGCGATCCGGGGACGGCGATGGAGCGCGCAGCGATGACCATGCCGGATTACGGTCGAATTCGTCGGCGCAATGGGGATCTCATCACGCCCGAGGACACCGCCGCGATTCACCGCGATCACTTCGACTGGCTGACGCGGGAGATTGCCAGACCCTGGCACGGACAAACCATTGTCGTTACCCATCATGCCCCGTGCTTGGCAGTCTCGGGTCCGATCTCCGGCATCAGCCCGGCCTTCGCCTCGGATCTTGACGGCTGGATCGATGCGCACCGGCCTGACTACTGGTTCTTCGGCCATACGCATCGGCCGCTCTCGGTCCGCATCCGCGGCGCGCCGATCGTAAACGTCTCGCTCGGCTATCCCGACGAGGTGCCCGAGGGCACTGAGGCCGAACCTCTGCTACGCGGCCTGATCTTCCCCGGCGCCTGACTGCCATTTCCTCAACCTTCTTTCCCCGGCCGGGTCTCCCTCGGCCGACGGCCCCCTCATGCCCGGAGTATTCCCATGTCCACCATCCCTTTCATAGAAGCCCTCTTTTTCGACCCGAAAGAGGGCCGCATTGAACTCGAAACCCGCTTGATGCGGTATCTGCGCAAGCTGCGCAGCAAGAGGATGCCCCCGGGCCTTCTGGCCCCGCCCGACGAGGCCGACACGCCAGGCGAAATCCCGGACGTGGATTCGACGGGGATCATCAGGTTCAGCGATAACGACGATGCCCGCATCAAGCGTCGGGTCAAACGGATCCTCGAGCGCCGCAAGGCGGCCTCTGGTCTCGAGCATCTGAAGCGCGATGACCGTGAGCGGCTCGAGGTGCTGAAAGACGGCGCGCGGCTGATCCAGATCCACAGTGAACATCACGCCGACGAACTAGCCGCAGCCTTGCATGAGGACATGCCCTGGATGGCCGCGGCCACCGAGGTGATCTGGCAAGCGATGCGCCGGTCCGTGCGCGAAGGCTGGCCGGGGTTTCGGATGCCCCCGCTTCTGCTCGATGGACCTCCCGGGATTGGCAAAAGCCATTGGGCCCGGCGGATCGGCGATCTGCTTACTGTGCCGACCGCCGTGATCGAGGCCACCGGTGAGAATGCCAGCTTTGGCATTGTCGGCTCGCAACGTGGCTGGGGCGGGTCCCATCCCGGCCGCTTGATCGAAACCATCCTGCAAAGCCGTATCGCCAATCCGGTCATGGTGGTCGACGAGGTCGAAAAGGCCGGCACCGTGGTCTCGATGAACGGCCACGCCTTCGGGCTGGCCGAGGCGCTTCTGCCGCTGCTGGAGCCGCTGACCGCACAGCGCTGGAGCTGCCCCTATTACCAGGTCAAGTTCGACATGAGCTGGGTGATCTGGGTGCTGACCTCGAATGATTGCCGGCGGCTGCCGGAGCCCTTACTCAGCCGCTGCCCGCCGATCCGGTTGCGTCATCTGACCCTCGCGGAACTGGTGACCTTCGTGCGCCGCGAGGGTGTGAGGCGCAACCTGTCCGAGTCCTCCATCGAGGCGATCTGCAAGATCCTCTCGCATCCCTCGCTGCGTCAGCATCAGCCCAGCCTGCGGGTTGCCGCCCGCATGCTCGGGCGCGCCGCCGATCTGGAACAGGGGCCGGTGCTCCACTGAGCCGGCCCCCTTTCCCTTTTTGACACCTTCCTGAATCCAACGCGCCTGCGGCATCGCCGCAGCCGCCCCCCTTCATGCCATCGAAACGGAGAATATCCATGAAACTCTCGCCCAACGACCGCGCCTGGTTCGACAAGGTGCTGCGCGCCATCGCCGCCGCCGAGGCCGGTCCTTCCGAGGCAGACCTCGCGCAGGCACCGGTCCTGAAAAACTGGAGCCCGGCGATTTCGCCGCGCGGCCATGTCATTTTGTGGGGCGAGGTGATCGGCCACCCCATCCTCGACAGTGACCATATCACCACCTCCCAACTGATTGCGATTGATCCCGAGGCTGGTTGGGCCCGGACCGCATCGCGCTGGTATCGGCTCGGCCGATCCATCGACACGCTTGAGGCGAAACTGGCGGAATCCCTGAACGGGAAGAACACTGAGGTCGACGCCGTCCGGTTTACCCTTCCGGGATTCGCCAACATCAACGACTCGGATCTGCTTCAGACGCTCCTGACCGAATATATCGCACGGGTGCGCGAGATCGACGCGGCGGACCGGGCCGCCTCCGGACGGGAGGAGTGACATGCACTGGTTCACCGCCGATCCGCATTATTGCCATGACCGGATCATCGGCCTCGCCGGCCGTCCCTTCCCGGATGTGGCCGCGATGAATGCCCACCTGTTGGCCGAATGCCGGGCCCGGGTTGGACCCGATGATGAGCTCTGGATTCTGGGGGATTTCACCGCGGGACGATCCACCGATGCGCAGAGGCGCGAGGTGCGGGGCATTTTCCATGCCTTGCCGGGCCGCAGACATCTGATCCGGGGCAATCACGATGAAGACTGGGTCTGCGACTTGCCGTGGGACAGCGTGAACGAGACCGCCGACATCGTCGTGGACAAGCGGCGGCTGTTTCTCTGTCATTATCCCATGATCACATGGCCCGGCGCGCGGCACCAGGGGCTGCAGCTGTTCGGTCATGTTCATCAGAACTGGCGAGGGTCGCGTAATTCCGTGAACGTCGGCGTCGACGTCTGGGATTTCCGACCGGTCACGCTGCCGCAGATCGAGGCCCGGGCAGCCAGGCTCCCGGTCAATGCACACTGGGATCAGGTCGAACCGGGCCGCGCCTGGCCGACGGAACTTTGCGCGGGCCGCGGCGCGATCCTGGATCCGGCGCTTGTCTTCGGGCATGCGGCGGTGCGCAATGGTCGGATCGTCGTGGCTGCAACCAACGAGACGATTGTCACCATCGGAGAGGCCATGCGCAAATGGTTGCCGGAGGGTCGCCGTGTCTGCCCGGAATGCATCGGCGGCTATCTTTCGATCGGGGAGGTCGCGCTGCCCGTCGGGTTTACCTTCGACGAGATGCGGAACCGGGCCGTTCCGAGGAAGAAATAGCATGCCGCCGAAAAATCCACCCGAGAAATCCGGCATCAAGGAGCGCCTCCTCGCCAGCATCGCTCTGATCGATGCATCGCAGGCCTGCGCGCTCTTGCGCATCGAAACGGATGACCCGGAAGCCGCCATGCGGGTCATGGCTCGCGATGGTGCCATCATCATCCTGATGCGGAACGGCAGGGCCATGGTGCCGCTGTTCCAGTTCGATACCGCGAACGGCCGTATCTTTGATGTCGTTCGCGACGTCTTGAAGCTCAGACCGGCCAGCCTCAGCACCCTGAGGCTCTGCTACTGGCTGACCCGCGCGCATGTGGATTTCGGCTGCGCGCCCGCCGACCGGTTCGGGAAGGAGGACGCAGCAATCCTCGCTGCATTCCGGCGATATATTGAGCCGGTTCGACATGGGTGACTTTGACAAGTGTGGAAAGCCCGGCGGCCCGATGCGCGGGAGGGTCGATCTGAATGGCCTTCCGGAAGCCGCCAGGGCCAGGGCGAAGATGGAAATGATGCACCGCCGCGCCCAGAGGGGCGATCCGGAGGCCGCCCTTCATATCCTGGAACATATTGTTCCGGACGTTCCCCCAGACGAGGAGGACCAGAAATGAGCAATGATCAAAACCCAGAGATCTGGACCGGCCCGGTGATCCGCTTCGTCAAGGACAACCTCCCTGTCCTCGATCACACGAGCGAAGAATGGGACCATATGTGCGTCACCGCCTTCCAATATGGCTGTGATGCGCTGATCGCCTTCGGCCAGGCCGAGGAAACCGGACGCGGAGCAAGGCCGCTGGCCCACCCCCGGCTGCCGAATATTCTGCCTCGATGGGACGATATCTGCATCACCGTCCTCAGCCTCGCCAGTCAATGTGGGCTGCTCTCCTACCGGCATTTGACCGGTTTCTCCCGGAAACCGACGCATCAAGCCGCCCATGCTCTACACGAATTTGCGATCATCGGCAGATGGACTTCACTGCGCAGTCATCCTAGTCATAGGGCCATGATGCGCCTGCTTGCCATGATATTCACGCTTGTCGTGATGAACGTCGCCCTGACCATGTCGGTGACGCATGACGGCACAGTGGCTTCTCAGCAGGTCGCGGCGGAAACCGGCGGCGGACAGGAGGCCGAACCTTTCTTCGCTCAGAGCGATGCTTCCTGCATTCTGAACGGTAGCTGCGGCAGTGACGAGACAGCCTGTAGCTGGACCTGTGCCGCGCACGGAGCCATCAATACGATAGCTTCACAATATAGCATCGAACTGAGAACCAGCAGGCTTGATCGCCAATTTGTTCGGTCCTCTTGGCACGCGACGAAGCCTTCGCTGCAAGAACGTCCTCCGAAAGCCCTTACCGTCTGATTCCGCGCCTTGGGCGCAATTCGCCATCTGCCTGGGAAACCCTGCCTCATAAGGCATTGTCGTCATGGTCCGCCTGACACAGTTTCCGGGGTTGATGTGAACGCAATCGGAACAGATTGAGTCATCATCATGACAAAAGGATTCACAGGCTCGGGCCTTGGCCGCCGGGCATTCGTCGGGGGGCTGTTTTGTGCCGGCGGCGCCATGGGTGCATTCGCGCAACAATTCGACCCCACCGCGGGGAACATGGTTTACGGCGGTGGAGCCCAAGGACAGGCGCCCGATATCGGCACCTGGCAACTCGACCCGAATGCTGAGCCGCGCCGGAACCAGTCGTCGTTTCGGGCGTGGCACTGGAGCGATCATTTCAGCAGTCTGGGCGTCGGGGTTATTCTGGCTGACGTTACGTCGCGCGCATTGCATTACTGGTCCGAAGACGAGGCGACCTATCGGGTCTATCCCTGTTCGATCCCGATCACCGAGGAACTGACCAAGCGCGGCAAGACCGAAGTGGTCCGGAAGGCGAAGAACCCGCCGTGGACGCCCACCCCAGACATGCGCAAGAAGGACCCGGATCTGCCGTTGCGCGTCGAGGGTGGAGATCCTGACAATCCCCTGGGCGCCTATGGTCTCTATCTTTCCTGGCCCGCCTATCTCATCCACGGCACGCATGACACCAGAAAGATCGGGCGCATGTCATCCAACGGCTGTTACGGTCTTTATAACCAGCATGTCACCGAACTTTACGGATTGGCCGCAATCGGCACGCAGGTCGCGGTGTTCTAGACGCACCGCGACAGGCCACGCCTGCGATATTTTCCAGATCAGGAGATTCTCCAGATGATCATCCCGACTCATGCATGGATAGTTGCACGAAGCTACGGCTATTCGTGCTCTGCGCTGCCATGATCGGTATGCAGACAAAGGTCATGATTGCCAAGAACCCCGATCACGCGGCAGTCCGAGATGCGGCCATGGGCGCATTGGATGATCATGCGCTCAAGCTCGGCTTGCAGCGCCTTCAGTCGGCCGATGCGGGCATTGACCGCGGCAAGCTGGCGCTTGGCAATCTCATCGGCGGCGGCGCACGAAATGTCGGGACGATCCGACAGGCTCAGCAATTCGCGGATCGCCTCCAGCGGAAATCCCAGTTCTCGGGCATGGCGTATGAAGCCCAGCCGCTCCTGTGCCGACGGTCCATAGAGCCGCTGGTTGCCAGCGCTGCGTTCGGCTTCAGGCAGCATGCCGATCTGTTCGTAATAGCGGATGGTCGGCACCTTTACCCCGGTAGCCGCGCTGAGTTTTCCGATGGAGAGCATGAGAAACTCCTTGAAGCTCTAGTTGCTAGAGGAATTAGGGTCCCGAATCATCGAGAACAAGGGCCCGCTATGTGCGGGCAGGAGATGAATGATGCGTGATGAACGGGCCGAACGGGTTGAATGGACGGTGACAGGCATGGATTGCGCCGCCTGCACCCGCAAGATATCGGCGGCGCTTGGCGGGATGCCGGGGGTTGGGGACGTCTCGGTCGGGCTGATGGCCGAGAAGCTGTCGCTGACCCTGCAACCGGACGGGGTCCGTCGCGACCAGATCGAAGATGCGGTGCGCCGTCTGGGTTTTGGCATCGCGCCACGCGGACAAGAGGCGCCGCGCAGCAAGGATTTCGTGCTGCCTGACGATGCGCCTGCAGCGGGCGAGCAGCATCACGACGATGCAGGGCATATTCATGATGATCTGGCCGACCGCGACAAAAGCTGGTATCGCACCGGCAAGGGTCGGCTGGTCATCCTGACCGGCGCGCTGCTGGCCGTGGCCTGGGCGTTCGAGTTGCTGACCTCGGCTGAATGGGGTTATTGGGCCTTTGTGCTGGCCTGCCTGATTGGCGTCGCACCGGTCGCGAAGCGCGCGTTCGAAGCGCTGCGGCTGGGCCAACCCTTCACCATCGAAAGCCTGATGACCATTGCCGCAACCGGCGCGCTGTTCATCGGCGCAGCGGAAGAGGCGGCGCTGGTCGTGTTCCTGTTTGCGGTGGGCGAGGTTCTGGAAGGCGTCGCGGCTGGCAAGGCCCGCGACGGCATCCGTGCTCTGGCTGATCTGGTGCCAAAGACGGCGCTTTTGGAAATTGGCGGCAAGACGCAGGAGGTGCCTGCCGACCGCTTGCAGATCGACCAGATCGTGCTGGTCCGCCCCGGCGACCGCATCCCCGCCGATGGCGAAATCACCCAAGGCAGCAGCGGCATAGATGACAGCCCGGTCACCGGCGAAAGCATGCCCGTCACCAAGGGTCCGGGCGAGGCCGTCTTCGCGGGATCCATCAACACCGAGGCGGCGCTACGGGTGCGCGTCACACGCGAGCCCACGGACAACACCATCGCCCGCATCATCCGTCTGGTCGAAGAGGCGGAAGAGGCCCGCGCGCCCACCGAACGCTTCATCGACCGTTTCAGCCGCTGGTATATGCCTGCCATTGTGGGTCTGGCGGCGTTGGTCGTCATCGTTCCCCCGCTGGCTTTCGGCGAGGACTGGGGCACCTGGATCTATCGCGGGCTGGCGCTGCTGCTGATCGGCTGCCCCTGCGCGCTGGTGATCTCGGTCCCGGCCTCGATCGCGTCCTCGCTGTCTGCGGGGGCCAAGCGCGGTTTGCTGATGAAGGGCGGCGCGGTGATCGAGGCTGCGGCCAAGGTCACTCATGTTGCCTTCGACAAGACCGGCACATTGACCCATGGCCGACCCGTCGTCACCGATCTGGTGCCTGCTCCGGGGGTGACTGGGGCCGATCTGCTGGCCGTGGCGGGCGGGGTCGAGACTGGCTCCAGCCATCCGCTGGCGCAGGCAATTCTGGCCGCCGCCGCCAAGGCCGGGGTGACAGCGCTGCCCGCGCACGACGCGCGGGCACTGGTCGGCAAGGGTGTCGAAGCGGTCGTGGCGGGTGAACCCGCATGGGTTTCCTCACCCCGTCATGCCGCTGAACAAGGCGGTATAGAGGCCGATGCGATCCGCCGCGCGACCGCGCTGGAAAGCGACGGCAAGACCGTGGTTGCGGTCTTTCGTAAGGGGCGCCCCCTCGGCCTGATCGCAATGCGGGACGAGCCGCGCGCGGACGCCGCCGAGGCGATGGCGCAACTGCGGAAACTGAATGTCGGCGCGGTCATGTTGACAGGCGACAATCCCCGCACGGCCGCCGCGATCGCCGAAGGTCTGGGCATGGACTACCGCGCCGAAATGATGCCGGAAGGCAAGCTGGCCGCCATCCGCGAGATGGACGGCGTGATGATGGTCGGCGACGGCATCAACGACGCGCCGGCATTGAAACAGGCGGGGATCGGCGTTGCGATGGGATCGGGCACAGATGTGGCCCTGGAAACTGCCGATGCTGCGATCCTGCGCAACCGGGTGACGGATGTGCCCGCCCTGATCCGGCTGGCGCGGGCGACGATGGGCAATATTCGCCAGAACGTCACCATCGCGCTTGGTCTGAAGGCTGTGTTTCTGGTCACCTCGGTTCTGGGCATCACCGGGCTATGGATTGCCATTCTGGCCGATACCGGTGCCACGGTGCTGGTGACACTGAACGCGCTGCGCCTGCTGCGCTTCAAGCCGGAGAAAACCTGATGTCCTGGCCCGCAGTAACGGCATTGCTGATCCTGATCACCTATCTGACGTTGTTTTTCTGGGCGTCGTCAGAGGTGCAGCGCGCTGCGGGACAATCTGTCTGGCTGTTTGGCCACGCACGGGGCCGCGACCGGCTTGCGGCCCTGGGCTTCCGGCTTGGTTTCGCGCTGGCGATGCTGGGGCCGGTCACGGCTATCGTAATACCGGCACAGGTAACCTTGCCGACCGGCGTGAATGTCGCGGGCGTCGCGATGGCAAGCCTCGGTATGGCAGTGGCTTTCGGCGCTCAGATGGCGATGGGCACTTCTTGGCGGATCGGGGTGCGGGCAGGCAGCGAAGGGCCGCTGGTCACGACGGGCCTGTTCCGGATCAGTCGCAACCCGACATTTCTGGGACAGGGAATATTGCTGGCGGGCACGCTGCTGGCAAGCCCATCGGTGTTCACGCTGATCGGGTTCAGCGTCTTCGCAGTCGCCGCATCCGTCCAGATCGGCAGTGAAGAATTTTTGCTGCGCCGCCGCTATCGCGAGACATACGATCAATGGGCCCGACAGGTTCCCCGCTGGATCGGACTTGGCGGGAGGAAATCAGGTTGAAACCACATAATCTGATCCTGATCGCCGTATTGGTCGTGCTGCTTGATCAATTCAGCAAAGCCATGGCCTTATCCTTTCTGGATCAGGGGTCGCCCGTTGCGGTCTTGCCCGGCTTCAATCTTCTTTTGGGGTTCAATACCGGAGCAAGCTTCGGGCTTCTGTCCGAGACGATGGCTGCCCGACCGCAGATCATGACGGCAATGGGTGTCGCGCTGACCGTCCCCTTCGCGTTCATGGCATCTCGCGCAAGCTATCGGCCCGAGGCTGCGGGGGCCGCGCTGATCGTCGGCGGATCGGCCGGCAATATTGTGGACCGTATCCGGCAGGGCAGAGTCACGGATTTTCTGGACCTCTACTGGCGCGATCTCCATTGGCCAACCTTCAACGTCGCCGACATCGCAATTGCCGCCGGCGCCTCGCTGCTGCTCTTTTCATTGCTCAAAAGGTCCTAGCTCATTGATGGAAACCTTCATCGCTGCTGCATTTATACTGCTTGCCTGTCTGGGACTGTATGTCTGGGGCAATTCCGACGCCCGCGTTTTGCGTGACCGGCAGGCCACCACGAAAGAACCCGACAACCCGACGGAGGCTGCTGTGATGCAATCACCAGATCGCGCCATGCCGACATCCTTGAATGCTGAACTCCTGCTGCTGGCCTCTTTCCTGATCGCCTTGGCGGCGACCTTGGGCGCGCTGTTCATCGGCGAGGTTCTGGGCCAGATGCCCTGCACGCTCTGCTGGTATCAGCGGATCGCGATGTTTCCGCTGGTTCCCGTTCTGGCCATCGGGCTGTGGCGGGCAGATGCGGGCGTAATGTTTTATGCCCTGCCGTTGGCGGCGACAGGGCTTGCCATCTCGCTGTGGCATTCAGGCCTTTATGCGGGGCTGATCCCCGAAGGCGTAACCCCCTGCGCCAAGGACGGGCCCTCCTGTTCGGACCGGACACAGATGTCCATTCTGGCTTTGCCGATCCCCTATCTTTCGCTTGGCGCGTTCACCGCGATCGCGCTGTGCCTTGGTCTTGCAAAAGGAAAACAATCATGAACCGCAGAGCTGTTGTAATCGGAGGTCTTGCCCTTGGTGCCAGTGCCTTCGCAGGCGGAGCCTGGTATGTCACCCGGCAGCGCGAAACTGCACGCGTAGCCTCGTTGCAGGCGGCAGCATCGCGGGCGCAACCTGATACGCTGATCCGGCCCCATTCACCCATTCTCGGACCGCGGGACGCGCCGGTCACACTGGCCGAGTTTTTTGACCCGTCATGCGAAGCATGCCGCGCGTTTCATCCGGCGGTCAGTCGCCTGCTGCGGGACTATCCCGAGCAGTTGCGCGTGGTGCTGCGCTATACGCCCTTCCATCAAGGATCAGATGAGGCCGTGCGCATCCTGGAATCCGCCCGACGTCAGGATCTGTTCGAGCCAGTGCTGAACACCTTGCTGGAATACCAGCCTGCATGGGCGGTCCATGGCAATCCACGACTGGATCTTGCATGGCAGATGGCGGGTCAGGCGGGACTGGATCTGGAGCGGGCGCAAACCGACCGGCTGCATCCCGATATCACCGGCATTCTCAACCAGGATATGGCCGATGTCGAGGCGATGCAGATCCCAGGCACGCCAACCTTTTATATCAACGGCCAGCCGGTGACGGATCTGAGCATCGAGAACCTGAGATCAGCTGTGGCTGCGGCTGTGGACGCCCTGTGACGGCATGAAGATGAGTTTACGACAGATCAGAAAGGCGCTGTGGGGCGCCGTCGCGATTGCGTTGTCTGCCGTGATTGTCATGCAGTGGATCGCGCGCAATCAGGACCTGCCTGCGGAATCCTTTCGCCCCGACTTTACCTTGTCGGACCAGAGCGGCCGAAGCTACAGCATGGCCAATTTCCGGGGAAAGTTCAGCCTTGTCTTCTTTGGCTTCACAAACTGCCCGGATGTGTGCCCGACGACAATGTCCGAGGTCGCACAGGTCATGGACGATCTGGGGTCGGATGCCGACAAGGTGCAGCCTCTGTTCATCTCGATCGATCCCGATCGTGACCGCAGGCAGGGGTTGGAAAAATATCTGGCGGCCTTCCATCCCGCAATTCTTGGCCTTGCCGGGGACGATTCCGCCACGAGAGCCGCTGCCGAAAGTTTCAAGATCCATTTCGCGCGCGAGGAAGATCAGGCGGCCCCCGACGGCTACACAATGTCGCATAGTCCGGGGCTGTTCTTGATCGGTCCCGATGGAGAATGGTTGCGTCAATTTGCGTATGAAACCCCCGCCGCCGAGATTCTGGCGGATATTCTGGAAAGGATCTGACCCATGAAACTGTTTGGGCCTGCCCTGGGCCTGGCCGCACTGCTTCCCTTGGCCGCGATGGCCGAATGCGCCAGCGTATCGGCAGGCAGTATTTCGGTCTCGAACCCCTGGTCGCGCATGACCATCGGCACCGAACGACCGGCGGTTTTCTATGTCGAGATCCGCAACGATGGTGATGCTGATGATCGGCTGATCGGAATCGAGACGGAGATTTCGGATATGCCCATGCTGCACCAGACCGTGGTCCGGGATGGCATCGCTTCGATGCCTCACGCCGAAGCTATCGACATTCCGGCAGGCAAAACCGTGACCCTCGCGCCGGGCGGATATCATGGAATGCTGATGGATCTGACGGCCCCGCTTGCAGAGGGCGAAACCTTCCCCGTGACGCTGGTGTTTGAGCAGGCGGGATCGGTCGAGATTGACACCCGGATCCTGTCGATACGGGCGCAGGAGGCGCAATGCGACGCCGCAGACTGATCCTTGGGGCCGCGGGTTTGCTGGGCGCCTTCGGCTTTACCATGGGGGTGGGTGCTTGGCGCAGCGGCGATCTGTCGGTGTCCGGCCGGAAGGAGAACGCTGCGCCGGACAGGTTGAACTTGTCCGCAATGGACTGGAAACTGGTCGATGACCGGGGAGACGCAGTCTTGCCCAAGGACTGGCTGGGGCAGGCCAGCATGGTTTTCTTTGGATTCACCTGGTGCCCGGATGTCTGCCCGACGACACTGCTGGATATTGCCGATTGGCTTGAGGGGCTTGGCCCCGATGCAGAGAAGATCCGGGTCAGTATGATCACGGTTGACCCCGAACGGGACAGCCCGGACGCCCTTGGCGAGTATCTGTCAAACTTCGATCCCCGCATCCGGGGCCTGACCGGGCCTCCGGAGGACATCTTCCGGGCCGCCGAAGCTTTCGGTGTGAAATACGAACGCATTCCGCGTGACGGTGGGGACTACACCATGAACCATACCTCGGGCGTTTTCGTTTTTCGACCGACAGGCGAGCTATCCAGCATCATCGATTTCCACGAGGATCGTCAGTTTGCGGTCCCCAAGATTCAGAGGGCCCTGAGATGAATACCTTCAAAACCGTGCTTGTCATCCGCACCGCATTGATCGCCGTCGCCGCATTGGGGATGCCTGTCGTCTCGCTGGCACAGGATGCGCAACCCGCCATCCATGTCGTCGAGGGTAAGGGCTGCGAATGCTGCGTGAAATGGACGGAGTATCTTCGCGAACAGGGCTTCGACGTGACCTCCGAAGAGCGTTTCGGGGTCCTTCTGATACAGCACAAGATCGACCGGGGCGTCCCAGCCGACCAGTATTCCTGCCATACCGGTGAAATCGACGGCTACTTTCTCGAGGGGCATGTTCCTGCGGCCGATATTCGCAGGCTGCTGGAGGAGCGGCCTGATGCGGCAGGACTCGCCGTGCCAGGAATGCCCTATGGCAGTCCGGGCATGGGCCCGGAATCCAGGCGCGAGGCGTATGACGTCATGCTGGTTCTCAAGGACGGCAGCAGTGAAGTCTATAACCACTATCCCGCAGCAAGAGCCGATTAAATCAAGCGCGACCACAGTAAAGTAGAGCATCCCGAAATGACCAGTTTGAACCGGCGTCTTTTTTCCCTGGCAGGGCTTGCCGCACTGGCAGCGTGTGGCACATCTCAGCCACAGCGTCCGCAGTTCAAGACCTATTCCGGTCCTCCCGTCACCCAGGTCGTGGTCTATAAAAGCCGCCGCCGCATGCACCTCCTCAGCGGCACAACGGTTTTGAAGTCCTATGATTTTGGGTTGGGCTTTCAGCCGGCTGGCCACAAACAGTTCGAGGGGGACGGCAAAACACCCGAGGGCATGTATTTCGTTGACCGGTTCAACCCTCGCAGCCGTTATCACCTCTCGGTGGGGATTTCCTATCCGAACGATCGGGATCGTGCATTTGCCGAACAATTCGGACGCGATCCGGGGCGGGACATCATGTTCCATGGCCTCGGACCAGAAGGCAAGGAATTGGTTCGGAAGAAGCGCGATTGGACTGCGGGCTGCATCGCCGTGAATGACGACGAGATCGAGGATATCTACGCGATGCTGAGACCAGGGGTTCCGGTAATGATCTACCCATGAGACTGGAACTGGACGACCGCTGATTTCCAGTTTCTCACGAATAGCAGGATATAAGAGTGATGCCACTATCTGTTGCGACGTCATTGTTGACCGGGTTTTATCTGGCGGCAGGTCAACCCCAATTATTGTCGACGGCGGCACACAACCTGCTTTACGGGATGGACCTGACTGCCGTGATGAGTTCTACGATGTGATCAGCC
>WKJB01000184.1_pt1 | contig 14688 bp, 17 predicted proteins | sample 5403331 | NCBI WGS metagenome assembly WKJB01 (sample SAMN13198853, study PRJNA488119) | plastic metagenome | isolation source: water-polyurethane dispersion (WPUD) containing a polyether... | place: Mexico: Mexico City | collected 2016 | reverse complement strand
GAAATTAAGAACAATATCGCCGAGATTACATTCGGCACCGCTAAAAGCAATTCATTACCTGGTGCTATTCTCGAAAAATTAGCCCAGACTATCCTGGATGAAGCTGCCAAAAAAGAAGTAAAAGCCATTTTGATAAAAAGTCAGGGTGAAAAAGCCTTCTGTGCAGGCGCTAGCTTTGATGAATTGCTACAGATCGAAGAGTTGGAGACCTCCAAAACGTTTTTCGGCGGCTTTGCTAAAGTTTTGAATGCGATGCGAAAGTGCGGCAAAGTCGTGGTAGTTCGCGTTCAGGGCAAAACGACCGGTGGCGGCGTCGGCATCGCTTGTGGAGCCGATTACTGTTTCGCGACTAAGGATTCTGCCTTGGCATTGACCGAGTTGAACCTTGGCATCGGTCCGTTTGTTATCGGCCCTTACGTCGAAAGGAAAATCGGGAAATCACAATTTGCGGCAATGGCCATCGATGCAGATTTCCGTAGCGCTGACTGGGCAATGCAGCACAATATCTACCATTCGGTTTCCGCCAATATCGACGAGATGGATCAGGCGCTGGACGCATTTCTGCATACGCTTTCGGGCAGAAGCGATGACGCCTTGGCACTGATCAAAAAAGTCTCGTGGGAAGGCACGGATCATTTCGAAGAACTGATGCCCGAACGAATCCACATGAGCGCCAGTCTGATCCTCGAAGATTCTGCAAAGCAAAACATCGAAAAGATTAAGCAAAGACTCCGACAAAAATGAAAAAACTGTTTCTGATACCGATTTTACTGATGGCGTGCGCCAAGAATGAAGCGCCCGCGGACAACGGTACACCCGAAGATTCCATCGGTGTGGATGCCACTTATGTTCAGCCCGTAGACACAGTGCCGGCAGCTGACAGCAAAGCTTTGAGTCAGGATACTTTTGATAACGGTAAAACGGAAACCGAGAAAATAGTTGATGCCTCGCAGCTTCCCTTGGCTATTAAAGGCGAACTGTCGGGCGAACCGGGTCAGAAATTTACTTTGAAAATCAAAAACTTCAACGGCAATAATCTGAACGCCAAACTGCGTACCGATGAAAAAATGCAAAACATCCGCATCAATCAAATAAGAATGCCGGATGGAAGCTTCGACGGACCCTTTGGCCAAGACCTCAGTTATGAGACACCTCAGAAAGGCGAATATTGGCTGATCATCGGGCACAACTTAATGGCCGACGGCAAAATGAAAGGCGGCTTTACATTGGAAGTGAAATAATCTCTTTGACGCCGCGTTTATAAAAAGTCGAAATTCTTTACTATGAAAAATGCATTATTGACGGCAATTGTCGTGAGCGCTTTTGCAGATTCTTGCTCTACGGTGCAATCCATCGTCCAGTCGGGTTTCCCGTACACCACCAATGTTTTGATCTCAGCGGGCGTACCTGCCAATCAAGAAATATCGTCCACATCGGCAGCCAATAGCATTGCGACATCATTGGGTGCCTCTAACAATCAGGTAAAAGACATCCGGTTGTCATCCGCAAAGATTTCGTCGATGCAGACAGGCACCAATCTCGGTAACTTCCGCTCGGTGAAAATCTACCTTTCGGGCTCAGGAACGGGAGAAGTGTTGGTAGCGTCGAGAAACGATATTTCAAATGCGGTAACCGACAACCTCAGCTTAGATCCGGCTACTACAGCCACGCTTGACCGTATTATGAAAAGCAGCACCGTAAAAGTGCGGGTGGCTTACGTGCTGAAGAATGCGGCCACAACCGATATGAATCTGCGCGTTGCACTGATGTTCAGCAGTGTTCCTGTCAACTAAATCATAAGTGTTGCGCGTCAGGCTCTTGTTTTGGAATCAAGAACCAATGTGACAGGGCCGTCGTTCAGCAGAGAAACTTTCATGTCGGCGCCGAAAATTCCGCTCTCGATTTTGAGACTGCTTTTTCCGAGTTCGGTTTTGAAATATTCAAAAAGAGGAACGGCAAGCTCGGGCTTGGCAGCACGGATGAATGACGGACGATTGCCTTTTTTGTAATCAGCGATCAATGTGAATTGGCTGATGCAAAGGATTTCGCCGTTTTTGTCGATAACCGACAGATTCAGTTTTCCATCATCGTCGCCAAAGATGCGCAGGTTTAAAATTTTCTTGACCAACCAATCTGCGTCTTCTTGCGTATCCTCTTCATCTATGCCGATAAGTAGCAATAATCCGTAACCTATTTCGCCAACCGTTTCACCGTTAACCCTAACACTTGCGCCATTGACGCGCTGAGCCACTACTTTCATTAATAATCTACAATTGTAAGTGTGGAAGAAGCAGGATCGAAAGTATAGTTATACCTCTTGGGCGCTATCTTTGCGATTTTCAGAGGTTGGCCCGTCAGCAGCATCCATTCCGCGCCGTCTTGCGGACAGATGATTTTGATATCGTCTTTCACTTCCAGGGTGGTTTCCGGGCCCGGACACAGATGAGGAGCGTTGCGGTCATAGACGTTGAACCCCATAGTGGTACGGATGACGATCAGACCGCGGGTGCCCGATCCGGGGTCGTCAAGGTAAACCCAGCCGCCCGGATGTTGCAAGGGTTGGAACCGCGGTAGATTTAAAAAAACTTGAACCCCGACCTGTTGACGAGGAAAACAATTGACCGTTTCCTCGCGGCTCTCACAGCTCACGCCGGTTAATGCGCTGAAAGTCAGAATTAAAATAATCGGTATACGCCGCACGCCTGTGTTGATTATAAAAATTAGTTATATCTTTGCGTAAATTATCGACAAAGAGTATCCGGCAAAGGTCGGATATTTTATTTATATTAACATTAAATCAACGCGTTATGAGTTATGTGACCAAAGAAGGTTTGGAGCGTATGAAGGCCGAATTGGAGCAGCTGGAAACGGTAGAGCGGCCCAAGATTACTCAGCAGATTGCGGAAGCGCGAGACAAAGGCGATCTTTCTGAGAACGCCGAATATGATGCTGCAAAGGAAGCGCAAGGCATGCTGGAAATGCGAATTTCCAAGCTGAAAGACGTTATCTCCGGCAGTAAAATTATTGATGAAAGCCAGTTGGATACCAGTAAGGTTTCCATCCTGTGCACGGTTCGCCTCAAAAACAATGCAACCAATCAGGAACAGAAGTTTACACTCGTGCCCGACAATGAGAGCGACCTGAAAGCAGGGAAAATCTCCGTAAATACTCCTATTGCCAAAGGTCTTTTAGGCAAAACGGTGGGCGAGATGGCAGATATTGTTTTGCCGAACGGAAACAAGCTGGCATTCGAAGTGTTGGAAATCAGCCTCTAATAAATAATAAGGATGGCGAGTATATTCACAAAGATTGTAAACGGCGAAATTCCTTCTTATAAAATTATGGAGGATGAGAAGCATTTGGCTTTCTTAGATGCGATGCCGTTGGTGAAAGGCCACACGCTGGTAATCCCGAAACAGGAAACCGATCTGATCTTTGATCTGAACAGCGAAGCTTTCAAGGATTTGTTCGGGTTTGCCCAAAAGGTTGCGAAGAAACTAGGTACAGCCATTCCGTGCAAGCGCGTGGGCATAGCTGTCCTGGGTTTGGAAGTTCCGCACGCACATATCCACTTGATCCCGATGCAGAGCCAGCAAGACATCAATTTCGGCAATGAACGCTTAAAACTTTCGCCTGAAGAATATACAGAAATTCAGGAAAAAATCGTTAAAGCTTAACAACAACCTATTTCAATGACCGGCTAAGACTGGTCATTTTCACTCTTAATAGATAGCATTCAAGATTAGATGAATCCCAACCAATGTTCTTTCTGCGGCAGAAAACGCAATGAGGTAGAAGTGCTGGTTTCAGGAAACCAAGGCTTTATATGTAACAACTGTATAGAACAGGCACACGCCATGATAAAAGACGGCAGCAGCAACGCGAATACTGCCCCTGCAACCTCTCTGGACGAGCTGAAGAAACCCAAAGAAATCAAAGCTACACTGGATGAATACGTAATTGGCCAAGACCAAGCCAAGAAGCAACTGTCCATTGCGGTATACAACCACTACAAAAGGTTGTTGCACGCAGATCAGGAAAACCGCGAGGTGGAAATCGAGAAGTCGAACATCATTATGGTGGGCGAAACCGGAACAGGCAAAACCCTGCTGGCCAAGACAATTGCCCGCGAGCTAAACGTGCCCTTTTGTATTGTAGATGCAACCATTCTTACTGAGGCCGGTTACGTAGGCGAGGATGTAGAAAGCATTTTGTCACGCCTGTTGATGGTAGCCGACTATGATGTGGAACGCGCCGAAAAAGGGATTGTCTTCATCGACGAAATCGATAAGATTGCGCGGAAATCCGACAACCCGAGTATCACCCGCGACGTTTCGGGCGAAGGTGTACAGCAAGGTTTGCTGAAGTTATTGGAAGGCAGCATCGTCAATGTTCCTCCTCAGGGCGGTAGGAAACATCCGGACCAAAAATACATTCAGGTAAATACCCAAAACATCCTTTTCATTGCGGGCGGCGCTTTCGACGGTATAAAAGAGATCATCGAGCGCAGACTGAATAAACAAGCGATAGGCTTCAGCGCAGAAAAACTCAACAAAAAAGAAGAGGAAGAATACATTCTGAGCAACCTGAACGCTATAGATCTGCGGACCTTTGGTCTGATCCCCGAATTGCTGGGTCGTTTCCCGATCATCACACATTTGGAAAAGCTGACCAAGGAGACAATGGTGCGAATTATGAAGGAGCCAAAGAATTCCATAATCAATCAGTTTCGCGAATTATTTAAAATGGACGGCGTAGACCTCCGTTTCTCAGACGACGCCGTGGAAGAAATAGTGCTGGAAACCATTGAAAAAGGCTTGGGCGCGCGCGGATTGCGCGGCACCACCGAAAAGGTTTTGGAAGACTATATGTATGATATAGATGAAATAACGGAATTGCAACTGACCGCAGATATTGTGGCAAGGAAAATAAAATAGCCTTTTTTCTTGCTTTCTTAGGAAGAATGAATAACAAATCTTAATTTTGTCAGGAATAGGATATATTTTAACCTTAAAAACACATTGACATATGAGAAAAAAATTACTCGCGGTTGGTACGCTGACTGTTGCCACCGTGATCCATGCACAGGTTTTATCCAGCGTGGGTGATGGTGCGGAAGTTTACATCCAAGAAGGCACGCTGGTTTATAACGGAGGGGGCTTGCAGACCGTAGGGACAGGCAAGATCGATAACCGTGGAAATATTATGGTTGTAGGCACGTCTAGTGACGTTGTTCAAACAAGGACTACTGCCAACAGCAATAAAACAGATGGTGGTAATATCGTTCTTCGTTTGAATACTCCCAACAGTTATAGTAGTTCTACATACGGGCAGTTATATATAGATGGGATTGCTCAGGGCAATATAACCGCTACTGTGGATAAAGAGTACCGTGCGGCAAATCACGGAAGTTTCCAACAAATGGCTATGCCATTTTTTGAGAAAACTCTTGAGTCCCTCGCAACAGACTTGTTGCCGGCCGGTCAAGCGTTTACGACCAATGTCCGCGATGCAAACGCCGTTTATTATCGCAATAACGCGATGGTCCGCTTTGACCAAATCAAAGCACAAGGTGATTTCTTGGCGCGGGGAGACGGTATGAGATATTTCATTGTCGGCACACAACAGTGGGACGCAAGTAGTGCTGTCCGAACCATCAAAGGAAGACCATACGCTGCACAGGGGAACGTGGCATTGCAAGATTCAGGTCTTAATGTCGATTTCGGTGTCGGCGGTGTCAACTTAAATGCACACAGAGAACGCTATAACACCTATATCCAGGATCCGTTTGACTTGGCTGCCGGAGCATGGCAGGGAAACTACGGAAAAAACACTTATCAATTAGCAAATCCGTACTTCACGAATTTGGACCTGTCCAATATATTTGTGGATGAGACTAACGGCGATGGAAACTTCCTAAAGGACATTCAGGGCATTCGTTTCAGTGTTGAAAATGTTGTGTATAATCCCGCTACCGGTTCGTACGGCACTGGGTATGGTATGGTAACGTTCACGCAGGATGGGAATGGCAATCCGATAGCTGCAGGCGATATAAACAGACTTGTCATTAAGCCGATGGATGTCTTCGTGATTAAAATGAGGAATAATAGCAGTACCGATAGGGTTTTAAACTTCAATACACTCAGAAGATTTAACAGCAGTCCCAGAAACGCATCTACGCCATATTCAGTTACCGCTGCAAAAGGTGCTCAAAGTACAGTAAAGCAACTTGGAGTAATTGGTCTGGATGGAAACGGCAATGAGGTTGGCAGGACTTATATGGTTGCTTATGCAGGAGGAGTGACAGGGAAATCTGCGATTCCCAATACGCAAGCAACTGCTGATGTCGGTAGTTATATTGCAACACATGAGGAAAAACGAGAAGGTGGGATAGATCCTTTGCATACCTCGTCTTATATGTTGTACATCAATGAAGTTAACGACACGGATTTCCTTGGAAAAGAGATGCCATTGTCATTGTACGAAGGCAGAATTAAAAAATTGCGATTCGAAATCAGAGAAAATGCGAATCTGCTTGAGGATGGAACACAACAACTATCTAACGGTGAAAGTTTTTATTTCGGGTCAGGTAGCAAAGTTACACCGATTAAGCAAGGAATGGAACTGGCTGTCAATGATACCGATCTAAGACTATACTGGGGAAAACCCTCCGGCGTGCTTGGCACAGGGGATATGGTAAAACCCTCTCGTACACGTATCACGCGTGATCAATCTTCCAACTATTTGGTGATCTTTGATCCGGCTTGGAAAGCCGCAAAAGTAGATGTTTATGATATGGCCGGTAAACTGATCAGATCTGAAAAAGATGTCAGTACATCTTCCCATTATATTATTCCTTTGGATGGTGCGCCAAGGTCCGGCTATTTGGTTAAGGTAACCGGTGCAAACGGAGAAGTCGTAACACAAAAGATTCTCAAATAAATCAATGATGATAAAATCGAAGTTAAAAAAAGGCGTGACCGCTGCCCTGATGCTGGTTGTAGCATTTATTTCCGCTGCGCAGCAGCCTACATTTTTTGAAAATAGCGGAACGGCGCAAGTTCCGGTGGAAGAACCTAAAACCGAAGATGTCGCTCCCGGTACTCAAGTGCCGATCGATATGTATGAATTTGCACTTCTTACAGTAGCAATTATGTTTTTGTTATATTTCGCTTGGAAATACCGCAGCCGTTTAGCGAAAGCTTAAAGGCAAAAGAATATATTGATAGACAAACCCGCAGTTAGTTTTGTGGGTTTTATTATTTTAGCCCTATGAAAAAAAGTATTTTGCTCTTAGGCGGGTTTTTGCTAACTACAACGGCAACCGCACAGTATAAAGTGGAGGTAGATCTAGGACAGTATCCCGTAAAGGAAGCTTATCTGTACGAGACCAACGGTTCAAAAGAAGTTATTGCGCAACGCCAAAAGGCGGCAAACGGGAAGATAACCTTCAATTATCCGAAGAACTATGCGGGAATGATGAAACTCTATTTTCCCGAGAGTAATGAGGCGTTCAATTTCATTACGGAAAATCAGGATGTGAAGGTCAAGCTGGGCAGCAATAATGGAAAGATATCTTCGATCGATTATCAAGATGAACCCAACCGCATTCTGGCAGTGGTGCAAGACCAACAACGGAAGAAAGAGCAGATTTTGCCAGTCTTGGTTCAGATGGTTTCATTTTATAACAGCGACACAGATTTCGGCCGCGCCATTCGGAAAGAGATTGATGCGTTAAATACGACTGCCGCTCCCGACCTCAGCCGTTATCCGTTCCTTAACTTCTACACCAACAATTACAGCAAATACGCGGGTAAAGATCAAAGTTTGACGCGCGAAGATTTCATCAAATTCTTTGCGAACAGCAATTCTTATTTGGAGCGTTCCGCAATAATGCGCCCGGCATTAATGAATTATCTGTCGTTGTCGTCCGAAGAAAATATGACGCAGGATATCGACAAATTGTTGGACGCGGTTTCTTTGGAGTCTCCGCGCGGTCAAACAATTTTATCTGAGCTGATCGACATTTTCGACATGTATGGTATGGATACTTACAAAGATCAGTATCTGGCGAAGGCCAACTCGCTTACCTGCACCATCAATGATCGTCTGGCTTCTACCATTCGGTCGAACAAGAATGTCGCCCTCGGATCTGTACTGCCCAATTATACGTTTAACCGCGCCTACAACACAAAAGCGAAGTCCATTTACGATGTCAAAGCCAACAAGAAGTTGATTATGTTCTGGGCATCGATATGTTCTCATTGCGAGGCCGAACTGCCAAAGATAATGGAGAACTACAAAGCGCTGAAGGCCGCAGGTACAGAAGTGATTGGGCTCTCATTGGACAGCGATGCGGTACGCTTTGCCGAGCGCGCACAGATGCTTCCATGGATCAACGACAGCGAGCTGAAAGGATGGAACAGCAGCGTGTCCGAGCTTTACAATGTGAGAGCCACGCCTACCTATCTGATCTTGGATGCCAACAATAAGATTATCGACAAGCCAAGGAACTTTGCGCAAGCTTTGGCATTCTTGCAAAAATAATTTGTGTGGAAATGCGAATAATTATTATATTTGCACCACTCAAATGGCGAGGTAGCTCAGATGGTTAGAGCGCAGGATTCATAACCCTGAGGTCACGGGTTCAATTCCCGTCTTCGCTACAAATCCCGGCAGTAATGTCGGGATTTTTGCTTTTAATGCTATCATCCGATTGGTGCAGGATTCATATCCGCTACGGAGAACAAGACCTCAATTTCTCTGGTTCTCGACGACACAACGAAACTCAGTGCACAGCGCCGACCTCTTGCTTTCAACTGCCTCCCAATTTATAGCGGATAAACTCATCCGAGGTATTCATTGGTGAATTGTGATCTGTGAGTCTACTCCGAATTACGTTCAGAAAATCTCGGCAGACGATACCGAAAGGCGACTTTAACAGTGGAGACGGTTATGCAATATATTCCGAAAATAAAAGTTATAACGCGTTTAACCGAAACCTATTAACGGTTCACCTGCAATCGCTGATGGATATTGGTTATTTAACGCCTCTCATTGTTCCTGATGAATTATGTTTAGACGCTGATTGTTTGATTAAAAAGCTTGCTTTAGATAATAATTTGATATACTTTTGTCATGCTTATGAGGGATTGCATCCCGGTAGGCATAAATTTTTTTCATCATTTGTGTTTTTTGGATTGCATCTTCGGGTGCAATCTTTTTTGTTTCTCGTAGGCGTCCAATAGACGGACGAAATGGTTATAGGTTACAGAACCCTCCTGGCCGTTTATTTTCAGAAAAAGGTTGTTGGTTACTGACAGTACCGCAGCGAGCCAACTCCTGTTTTCATCAACAAAGCGCTGTTCCGCATTTATATCGCGGTGTAATGCGGGCGGAAAGCTATCCATAAAATTTTTGACAAAGTCTTTGTCGTGACGCTTGATATTGGCCAATAAATTTTTCAATACGAAAAGATAGTTGCTGTATTGCAGATCGGGATTGTCGGATTGTAAGGCGTTTAGAAAACCGATGAAACTTGCTTCTTGCTCTCGGGCGTACCCCAATTGATGTGCAGCTTCGTGCGCAATTGTGGCGGGCACAAAACTGTGCGGAAGATGTTTGTTGAATTGCGCCTCGGCCGTAAACGGATTGTAGTAACCGAGGATGCCCGTTTGCGATAGAATTCCACTATACAGACTTTCCTTCACGGAAACAACCTTGTTTGTGAGATTGTCGTTGAAAGGAGCGGGCAGATTGCGTTGATTATCGACGATGTGTTTCTTCAGTTCAGGATCGGAGATCCGGAAAACTCCGTCGTTATCTTCTGCCACGCGCGCTCGTGCTGCGGTAGCCAGCCGGAGATATTTATAAGCATAATCTTTCAGGTTGTCTAATTCCACCGTTGTACTTGGCAAGCGACTGTCCAATGGCGGTCGAAAATACATCATGCCCCAGAAAATCTGATAAAAAAAGAATACAAAGTTGATAAGAATCAACAATGACCGCAGCGCCTTTTTCGACGAGAAACTTTTATACAACAGCGCCATTCCGGCCAAAATTATAAGAATATAGAGAACATCGCCCACCGAAAACGGCACACCGCCGAAGAGCTGTTGGTGGAGTCCTTTCTGCCGTTGGAAAAACGCTGTAAAGAGAGAAACGGCCTGTGGTATCCGTTGCAGGATTTGGAATAAAATAAATTGGGCAAACAAAATGCTCGCCCAAAATATTCTTGTTTTATACACCGGTTTGTTACTGCGCTTCATCTTTCTTTTGCTCTAAGGTAATGCCCTGCAACTTCAATATGCGCGTTACGCGCACGGCATAAAATGCGAGGTACGCAAAGCAGAGAACTCCCACAATAAAGCTGGCATGGATATTCGTCATGTCCGCAATCTTGCCTTGAGCAAAACTTACAATGCCTCCGCCCATAATCATCATGATAAGAAGGCCGCTTCCCTGATTCGTGAATTTTCCCAAGCCGTTGATCGCCAGCGCAAAGATGCACGGCCACAAGGTGCTGCAAAAAAGCCCGACACTGGTGAATGCATATACCGATGCCATTCCTGTGGTAAACATGCCCGTCAAAAGTGCAATGATTCCCATAACAGAGAAAATCAAAAGCATCCGCGCGGGATTGCCTTTGCTGGCGATGTCACCAAAAATCATGACCAAGATTACCAGTCCATAGATGTAGAAATGGGAAAGGTCATGCCGCGCAATGGCATTGACCAAAAGAAATACGCCAAAAGCCAAATACGGCGCCAAAAACCGAGCGATCTTCTGAGCGCCCGCACGAAAGTCGAACGCTTCTACTGCGCCGGTCCATCGGCCGATCATAAGGCTTGCCCAATAAAGTGAAATATACGGCGCGATGCTCTTTGTGTTGAAACCCAGCGCGCTTTCCATATAAGCGGGCAGGTTGCTGGGCGTGGCCACTTCTACCCCCACGTAGAGGAAGATGGCAATCATCCCCAAAACCAACTGCGGATATTGCATAACCGATGTTCGGTGTTCTCCCGGTTGATCCTCGGAAGTGTCTTCCTTGATGGTGGGCGTAATGGCCGGCAAATTGGAAAATTTCAGAAGAACAGCCACCAATAAAAACGCAGCGCCCAAAATAAGATAAGGAATTTTGACACTCTCGATGCTTGCATCCGTATTGGCAGCGGTTGCCGACCCGAAGATGGCAAAGGAAACGATCAACGGACCGATGGTGGTGCCCAAGTTGTTGATGCCGCCTGCCATCGTCAGTCGTTGGGAACCGGTCTCGACCGGGCCGAGTTCGATGGCCAACGGATTGGCTACAATTTGCTGGAGAGAAAACCCGAGCCCGACAATAAAAAGCGCGCTGATCATCAGCAGGAAAGAGCCCGCATTGGCGGCCGGATAAAAGAGAAGCGTGCCCGCCGCAGAAATCAGAAGGCCGGCAATCAAAGCGTTTTTATAACCGATTTTGTTGATTAAATCTTGTCGAATACTTCTCGAGATCAGCATATAAATGAGGGAGCCTACCGTATAGGCCACGTAGAAGGCCACCGCCACCAGCTGACTTTGGCTCTGTGAAAGCCCGAAGGCGTTTTTAAAAACAGGAATCAGGATATCATTGCTGGCGGCAACAAAGCCCCAAAAAAAGAAAACGGTTACCAGCGGAACAAATTGGCCCCAGTTGGTCTGTTTAGAGTATTTGGACATTCAGGTTATTGTTTTAGTTGAAACAAATATATCAAAATTCGTCGCCCAGCGAGCGGAGCATCAGAGAGTAGGCTTCTTTTTTCAATTCTTCCTCCGCAGCGGGAGCCAATACGGCGTTTAGATAAACATCCACCGTTCCGGGATAACCTTTAGAAAGCGAAAAAGGAAACATCTCTTTCAAGCCGCGAAAGGTGTAAACGGCAATGGGAAAACGGTGCTTTGCCGATAGTGTAAATGCTCCGTCTTTGAAGGGAGCCAATACTACCGATGTCTCGTCGGGCACGCCGCCTTCGGGGAAGATGACAATGTTTTGGCCCGCAGCCATCCGTTGTGCACATAGTTTATACACCCGCGCTCTGCTGCGCAGGCTGCTTCGATCCACCATCACGCAGACTCTTCGGTAGACCGTTCCGAATACGGGAATCTTCTCCAACTCCTTTTTGCCCACAAAAGAAATGGGATGATGCGGATGCAGTATACACATCAGCATAATATCCATGATGGAAGTGTGGTTGGAAATCAGGATGTATTGCAGTTCCGGTTTTAGCCGTTCGTCGGTTCCCCGATGCAGCTTGTACCGGAAGCCCATGCCGTAAAAAATAATCACACACCACAGCCGCATGAAAAAGTAGCTGCGTCTGAACCAAGCTGCCCTAAAAGAAAAGAGATAAACAAAAGGACCGCAGATTATTGTGGCAATCAGCGCCACCATCACAAACCACAGCCGCCAAGTATAGTTAAGAAATGCAGTCATAGCCGCATATTACAAAAAATCAGCCATTGAAAACCAACCTTTTCTTGATGGAATAGTTCACCAACGAGACGACAATGATGGCAACTGCCTTGCTCAGCATAATCGGGCTCAGAGTATAGAAACCAAAACCGATGGGGGAGAGAAAAACCTTGTGATACAATAAGTTGAAAAATGCAAGACTAAGTAAGGTAGACAGCAGTGAAAACGCCATGAAGTAAGTGAATTCGCGCCGGCGAGAATGCCGGCCTTGTTCAAAAACAAAGCGGATGCTGAGCCAATAATTGACGAGAATGGCCAAAAGGGTGGACAAAACATTGCTGATCGGGTAGACGATACCGTTCCAGTTGCGCTCGTGCGGAATGAAATCCGGGATAAACGAACTGAAAGCCTTCATCAATAAAATCTCGACCGCCGCACTCAAACCGCCGGCAATTATAAAAAAGATTATCTGACGTTGTCTGATCAGCAATGCTCTCATCATAAAATAAAGTTGCAAAGTTATAGCTTTTGTTAAAAATATGGTAACGGAACGTTAAACTTATTGGAAGCTCGGAATAATTCTCTACATTTAAATTCATGAAATGAAAACCGAGCTGCTATGAAAACACTGACTCCCACTAAGTTTGTCGGCTGCGCGACAAAAATTGATGAGCTGAAGCGTCGCAGTCCGCGCTTCCTGCGGATCTTTTCCGAGTATACCACGATAACGGACGAGATCTGGAACCTCCAGACCGGTGCCGAAGCCTTAGTGACAGATGATTTCCTGAATGCCATAAAAATGCAGGCAGCCTGCTTGGAAGACGAGATAGAAGATTGGCTGTCCGTAGACGATTGGCGTGAAGAAGGAGGCACGGCATAATTTTTCGTAATTTAGCTGCCCAAATTTTCTCTATGATAGCGATTGTTGATGGCGGTTCTACCAAGTGCGACTGGGTGATTCTGGAAGCAGACGGCACAGAGGTGATGCAGACGGAAACGGTCGGCTTCAATCCAAATATTATCGAGCCGGGGCTGATCTCCGTTGAGATTCACAACAACAAAGCGCTCGAACTGATAAAAAGCGCCATCACGCATATTTATTTCTACGGCTCCGGGTGCGGCACAAAAGAGAATTGCGAAACGGTAGAGCGCGAGCTGCGCATCGTATTTCCGTCAGCGAAGATCTTGGTAAAGGAAGACCTGACCGCAGCGGCCTATTCTGCGTATCGCGGCACACCGGCCATTGTCTGCATTTTGGGCACAGGTTCCAATTCCTGCTATTTTGACGGAGAAAACCTTCGGCGGGAACTGCCTTCATTGGGTTTCTTGATCGGTGACGAGGGCAGCGGCAGCGCCATCGGCAAGCAGCTGATTCGTCGTTACTTTATGGAAAAGCTCCCGTTTGATCTGCACGAACAGTTTACCGAGCTTTATCGCTTGGAAATAGACGAATTGCTGCAGAACATGTTTCACAACCCCAGAGTGAATGCATACTTCGCCGAGTTCACCCGCTTCGTTGTCGACCGCAAGACGCATCCTTATTTTCAACAGATGTTGATAGAAGAATTTCAAAATTTCTTCGAGTATCAGGTGCTGCCATACCGGGAGAACCGCAGTGCCGAGATCAATTTCATAGGATCAATCGCGTATTTTTTTGAAGACAGCTTGCGTGCTGCTGCGGCGGCTTTCCATCTCAATGTAGGAATGGTTGTACAAAGACCTATCGAAAATTTGGTCAACTACCATCGGGAATACATACTGCCGAGTGTAGTATAACATGAAATAAGGCATCGCCTTTCATTATTAATTTTTAATAAACAATATGTCCGAAAAGAAAAGCAGAGACTTGGAGATCTTTAGACAAGCAGCTCTTGATTACCATAAAACAGAACCGAAAGGGAAAATAGAAGTCATACCGTCCAAACCGCATTCCACGCAGCGCGACTTGGCATTGGCATATTCACCGGGAGTGGCTGAGCCTTGCATGGAGATCTATCGCGATCCGTCAAAAGTGTACGACTATACCGGCAAAGGAAACTTGGTGGCCGTTATTTCCAACGGTACCGCAGTTCTTGGTCTGGGCGATATCGGTGCCGAGGCTTCAAAACCCGTGATGGAAGGCAAGGGATTGTTGTTCAAAATATTTGCAGATATCAATGTTTACGACATCGAGATCGATGAGACCGATCCCAATAAGTTCATTGATGTCGTAAAGGCCATTGCGCCCACTTTCGGCGGTATAAACTTAGAAGACATCA
>WKJB01000183.1_pt1 | contig 14858 bp, 16 predicted proteins | sample 5403331 | NCBI WGS metagenome assembly WKJB01 (sample SAMN13198853, study PRJNA488119) | plastic metagenome | isolation source: water-polyurethane dispersion (WPUD) containing a polyether... | place: Mexico: Mexico City | collected 2016 | reverse complement strand
GCGGTTTTCGAAATTGACATTGGCGGAATAGGCAGCGGTGATTTTTTTGCCGCTGATATTTTCGATACCCTCGTTTACCGCAATTGCATAATCACCTTCAAGCCGATCGGGTGCATATACCTTTACCTCACTGCCGTCGATGGTGTACCGGGCATCGCTCACACCGCTGATTCCGATGAGACCATCGAGCTGTTGGGCCACCAGGATGGGGTCTGAAAACTGAACCAGCACAAATTGCTCGGGTTCATGCACGGCACGGATGTCCAGTACTTTAAACACACCCTTAGCTGGCACTTCAATGTTTTTTTGATCGCTTCTTTTAGATTTTATGGGCGAGCCATCCCATTTTAAGGATATTCCATACGCTTCTTTGCGCTTTTCGAGCGAATCGATGGTAAAGGAGGAAGTACGTGTCTGCGCGTTGTGTTGCCATTTGATGGTCAACCGGTTACTTCCGGCGGTCGCTTCCAGGATTTTTTCAATGTTTTCCGGTGTTTCAATATCCGCAAACGATAGGGTTCCGGTTAATTTCATCAGATCGGGAGCGGAACTGGTTTGGGATTTCAGACCATCTAATTCGATGCTAAAGGAGGGATCGATGATTTTGAAGTCGAAGATGAAGTTTTTGAGGTCATCCGGTACTTCAATGACTTTCCCGAGATCAAACGTTACCTGGTATTCTTTGGAAGGATCAAACTGCTTTTCGGGAATAAACTCCACTGTGCGGGCATCTATCCAACGTGTTTTTCCTTTTACTGCCGGATGGATGGTAAAAAGCTTCCGTGTTTCCTCCACATTGGTCTCCTGAAAAGTGTTCACCTGCGATGCCAGGCGGAGGCGTATGGTACTTTCGCGCGATATCACGCCCGTAGTATAACCTTCCACATATTTAGCGAAAGCAGTGTTGCCAGCGTTGGTTTCCGCAGGACCGCGGCATTGCCAGGTCAGCGCTACGACAATTGCTAAGACAATCCAGGAAAAGGACATGCGTGGCATCGAATTGGCGTTGTTCATCTTTATAGGAGTTTGTGGAAGCGAAAGTAACCATTTTTTAGGCTAATTTCCTCATTCGCAGTTGATGAAAAGAAAAATAGCTGTTTTTAGGGATATCATCCAACTGTTTGATCGGGCGGCGGTTAACGTACGCTTTTCCACCAATGTGTGAATACGTGCGCAGAATCGTTAAGAAATACTGTTTCGCCGATTTTGGGTGTCAAAAGCGGTAGCTGCACCTTTTTATTGGCTTCCGTGATTTGGATCAGCGGATCATCCCAGGTGTGCATGGCCAATGAAAATTTCGAATTATGTACGGGAAAAACCGATTGCGCATGTAAGTCCAGTGCTGCTTGCAGGACTTGTTCGGGCAACATGTGGATGTATATCCATGCAGTGTTGTATTGCCCGTCTTCGAGGATCGCCAGGTCAAACGGCCCGTATTGCTTACCGATGTCCGCAAAATGCTTGCCGTACCCGCTATCCCCGCCGATGAAGATTCGTTGTGAAGGCGTATTCAGAACGAACGATGTCCACAGCGTGCCGTTTCGCTTAAAACCGCGACCCGAAAAATGCCGGGCAGGCGCGGCCCATATGGTAAAGCCATCTTCCAAATCGGCTATTTCATGCCAGTCAAGCTCCGTAATTTTTGACGGCGCATAGCCCCAATATTCGAGATGGGCGCCCACACCTAATGGACAAATGACCTGTTTCACCTGTGGCGCTATTTTCTTAACGGTAGGGTAGTCGAGGTGATCCCAATGATCGTGGGTGATGATCAAAAAATCGATGGGCGGAATATCCTCGACGTGGTAGTCTGTTGTGCCGGGAAAGCTCTTGGTAGTAAAAGAGACCGGAGATGCGTGGCCGTTGAATACGGGATCTACCAGCAGACGTTTGCCTCCTGTCTGAATATAATAGGAAGAGTGACCAAACCAGATCAAAGCGTCTTCTTGGGGGTCCAACGCATGGATATTCGTTCGGACATGCGGGATGCTATCAACGGGAACCTGTCTCGGCGTCTTGTTGAACAGGAAACCCCAGATAACCGAAAGCATGTTAACACCTTCGGCTAAATCAGGCGTATTCTCCAGGTTTTGGAAACTCCCGTTTTTGTAGTTGGGAGAACTTTTGATCCGTTCCAATCTTGCACCGGTCGGCGCTTTGCCAAATTGGGGCTGTTGAAGGAAAATAATGACTGCGAGCACCAAAACCGCACAGATAAGAAGGAAGTATAGAAACATTCGTTTGAAGATTTTCTTCATGCTTTTGGCCTGGAAATCTCGGCAAATTAATTGTGCCCGGCTCAATAATCCAATCCGTCAGGTGATTTTTTACAATCGGCTGACGGCATGGAGATCGTTTACCCAACTAAATGCGGGATAAAAAGGTGTCAATCTCGTGATTGAATGTTTCTGGATTTTCAAGATTAGGCAGGTGGCCGCATTCGGCAATTTCCACGTAAACTGCATTCGAGATCCCAGACACGAGAATCCCCGCTTGTTCCCAGGTGGTGATCTTATCTTCCGCACCGCGGACAACGAGTACGGGAACGGCGATGTCTTTCAGACTATCGGTGGTATCTGTACGGGAAGCCAATGCGAGTAAAGTGGCGCAAATGCTGCTTTCGGTGTTCCTTCGGATACTGCTCTTGATCAGATCGACCGCATCACGGTTTTCCAACAAACTTTTTTGGGAGAATACGTTGTTGACAAAACCGATGGAAAAAGGCCTGCGTCCGTTTTTGAGTACGGACTGAATGCTGTCAAAACGTTTCAATTTGGCCGCATTGTCATCTGCCAGTGAATGCGTGTCACTGAGTATCATGCCCGAAAAAGCCCCCGGCTGAATCTGGTAGGCCCGTAGCGCAATGTAACCACCCATCGATACCCCGCAGAGAATGGACTTTTCAATGGATAGTTTTTTGAGGAATGCCAGCAGATCTTTGGCAAAAACATCTACGCTGAAGAAGCCATGTCCTATGGTGCTGTTGCCGTGACCCCGCACATCCAGCGCAATACCGGTCACACCGGGTGGCAGCGACTCCAACTGCGGAAGCCACATATTTTTATTGAATGGAAATCCATGGATGAATACCAAGGTATGTTCTGGAGCGGGAGACTCCTTTAATAAATAGCTTATGCTGATGTCGCCAAGTCGGATTCGTTTTCGTTTAATCAGGCTTTTTTTATATTCCATATTTGGGCTTAACAATTAAAAACAACGATATGTTTCGCTTTTAAAAGTAATAAAATCAGGGAACTAATCCAAGACAGTTCTTGTTAGGCTCATTTTTTCTAAAAATATTTCGTTGGTATCGTTGAGATTTCTATCTTTGCAAACCGATTCGGGAATGCGCTTGTAGCTTAACTGGATAGAGCACCTGACTACGGATCAGGAGGTTAGGGGTTCGACTCCCTTCAAGCGCACATGTTTCACTTACATAGCCTAATCATGATGTTGGTTAGGCTATTATTTTTCACGCGTATATTATGCTAAACCTTGTTTTATTTGGCCCTCCGGGAGCAGGGAAGGGTACCCAATCGCAGAAGCTAATCGACCGCTATCAGTTGGTGCACATTTCAACAGGCGATCTTTTTCGGGCACATATCAGCAACCAGACAGCACTGGGGCAGCAGGTAAGCAAGCTGATTGCCGACGGTGAATTGGTGCCTGATTCCATCACCATTGCGATGCTGGAAGAAGAAATTGTTAAAAATCCCGAGGCAAAAGGGTTTATTTTTGATGGGTTTCCACGTACCGTTGCTCAGGCGGAGGCGCTAGATCGCTTTCTGGAATCAATGGGAACGGCTATTTCCGGTGTGGTTGCGTTGGATGTGACCGAGGAAGAATTGACTGCACGCATTGCCAAGCGGAAGGCAATCAGTAACCGTGCAGATGACGATGCCGAGAAGCTGAAAAAACGGATAGAGGAATATTTCAATAAAACCATTCACGTACTTCCGTATTACGAACAACAGGGTAAGCTGACCAAGGTCAACGGTATTGGTGATATTGATGCCATTTTCGAGGAAATCAAGGGTGTGATAGATGGCCTATTGATTTGATGGTTCGTTGATTTGGTAACGATCAACTGTCAATTATCCATTGTCAGCTATTAACTATAAAAAGTGGCCCAAGGATCAAATTTTGTCGATTATGTAAAGGTTTGCTGCCGCTCCGGGCGGGGCGGGGCAGGCTCTGCACATCTACATCGCGATAAATTCACGGCAAAGGGAGGTCCCGATGGCGGCGATGGCGGCAGAGGCGGACATATTTTACTAAAAGGGAATGCACAACTCTGGACCTTACTGCACCTGAAATACCGGAAGCACATTATTGCAGAAGACGGCCAACCGGGCGGCAGTGCATTGAAGCATGGAGCCAATGGAAAGGATGAGGTGCTGGAAGTGCCTTTAGGTACCGTAGCACGCCATGCGGATACCAACGACGTGCTTTTTGATATTACCGAAGACGGGGAAACCAAGGTGCTGACCGCCGGCGGGCGGGGTGGTCTTGGTAACTGGCATTTTAAAAGCCCAACCCAGCAAACACCCCGATTTGCACAACCGGGTGAACCCGGAAAGGAAGAGTGGATTGTGCTTGAACTGAAGGTATTAGCAGATGTGGGGCTGGTAGGGTTTCCGAATGCCGGAAAGTCGACGTTATTGTCTGTCCTGTCGGCAGCAAAACCCGAAATTGCCGATTACCCCTTTACAACGCTGGTTCCTAATTTGGGTATTGTTTCATATCGCGACAATCGGTCGTTTGTCATGGCTGATATCCCCGGAATCATTGAGGGCGCTTCGGAAGGAAAAGGGTTGGGGCATCGTTTTCTGCGCCACATCGAACGCAACTCGGTGTTATTGTTTATGATCCCCGCCGACACAACCCGAACGATCGCCGAGGAATACCGGATACTCTTGAATGAATTGATCGCGTTTAATCCGGAACTGAAAGATAAACCGCGTATTTTGGCGATTACGAAATCGGATTTACTGGACGATGAACTCCAGCAGGAAATGGCGACGGAAGTGCCGGATGGAATTCCTTATCTTTTCATCTCATCCGTTTCAAACAAAAACATCCAACAGTTAAAAGATAAGATCTGGCAGGCAATCAACGGTTGATGGCAGGATTTCCGGTTCAATACTGCTCATTTTCGTTCGGGAATTCGGATGCCTTTACGTCGCGTATATATTGACCGACAGCCTCATTAATTTCCTCATATAAATTGAGATACTGCCGTAGGAATTTAGGTTTAAACCCTTTATTTAGCCCGAGCATATCGTGTACCACCAACACTTGTCCATCGCATTTGGCCCCTGCACCAATGCCGATTGTGGGGATGTGAAGGCTCCCGGTTACTTCTGCCGCCAGTTCAGCAGGGATTTTCTCCAGCACCACGGCAAAACATCCGGCTTCTTCCAGGCATTTCGCATCCGTTTTTAATTTATTGGCTTCGGCTTCTTCTTTAGCCCGGACCGTATAGGTGCCGAATTTGTATATCGATTGAGGGGTGAGGCCGAGGTGTCCCATCACCGGAATGCCGGCATTGACAATGCGCCTTACCGTTTCCTCGATTTCGATGCCTCCTTCCACTTTAAGGCCGTGTGCACCGGTTTCTTTCATGACACGTACGGCGGCCTTTAATGCATCACTGCTGTCTCCCTGATAGGTGCCAAAGGGCAGATCTACGATAACCAATGCGCGTTTGGCGGCGCGGACTACCGCAGAAGCATGGATCATCATCTCTTCTAAGGTAATAGGCACTGTCGTTTCATAACCTGCCATTACGTTCGCTGCCGAATCACCGACCAATATGATGTCGATCCCCGCGTCGTCCAGCACTTTAGCCATCGAATAATCATAGCCGGTCAATACAGCGATCTTTTCGCCGCTATCCTTCATCGTGCGGATGGTGTGGGTGGTGATACGCTTGATTTCTTTGTTTACTGACATAAGGCAAACGTAAGAAAAAATCTGAAAAGTGTGTAAGATCACTCAATATTGCCTCGCTGCTTGGTAATGCTGTTGTTTTAAGTCATCTGCCAATGTCGCCGGATGCAGCACTTTTACCTCTTTGCCATACGAAAGTAGCTCCATGATAAAGTCATGTGTGATGTAAATGCGTAGCTTAACACGTAGCTCCTGTTCGTTGTCATGGATGATTTCCTGACTTTCATGTAGTGGTAATGATTTGATATATTTCCCTTGGAAAGGTGTAAATGAAAGTTCTACCTCTTCTACTTGCTGTCCCTCTTCTGGTAGGATAATACCAAAGGATGAACGGAATATATTTTCTATGTTTATTTCGTTGGACTTTGTGAATTTCTTTTTAGTAAACTCTATTCCAGATATGCGATCAAGCCCAAACAGCCGCAGTTCCTGTTTATCTATATCGCGGCATAGGAGATACCATCGATGTTTGGCTTCTTTGAGCGCATAAGGCTCTACCTTGCGGGTTTCGCCGCTGGATTCATAGAACTTATGGTATTGGAAAGTGATGGTTAACTTGTTCTGTATCGCATGTAGCAATCCATACATATTTTCAGTGCCTTGAGGTCTGCGTCGTTCAAAGCTAACCTCTCCGGTTTTGTTGCCACCCACTTTTAACAGATTGAAGACATCAAAAGCTTCGAGATGACGCGCGTCCGTTTCTTCCGATGTGCCTATCCAGTATTTTTTTGTAGACCGATTGTTTTCGATTTCGATTCCGTAGAGGGAAAAGATGTCATCCTTATCCCGTTGAAATTGCCGTTGGCCTACATACAATCTGTATTGCTGTATTTCGGATTCTTGCCGAAGGAACTGATCGATTTCTTTCCAGGTGTAAGGTCGGACACGGAGCTTATTGATAACTAATTGGTGTCGGATTAAGGTCTCTCGTAATGACATGACTTTTGTTGTTTCTGCAAAGGTAAAGTTAGATGGCGACAAAATATGTCGCTATAATCCAAGAAATGTAGCAATTTGTTGTGAATAGGGTATGCTTGGCTTAACCGACGAGAGGTATTCTACCGACGAAGCGGGTATCAAAACAATCTTGATATCAAACACGAACGATTCGCTAAGTAATTTCCTATCTGCCGCTGTATTGATATCCCGATATGAATCCGGATTCGTGCGGTTCCATTCGGAAATGGAGCAACGTAGTGTAATTCCCGATGGTTTAATTTCCGGTTTCTCAATGGAAATGCCAAATTCTGCATAGTCGTCAAATAAGGAGTGGCTCCACCACCATTCGGGATTAACACTGTCCCCGCGATCACTCCAATAATAAGTATCTTGTCTTTTGATATATACAAAAACCAGCCCTTTTTCTACATAGTCCGCTAACCCGTCGATTTTAAAAGTGATTTCGGAATTGAATGTATTTGAAGGCACGACATCTCCGTTATAATCAATAAAATTGGGTTCTTTGACGAGGTTTTCAAATTGAACATTGTCCTTAAAAAAAACCTTCACGCCGTTTTGCTCGGGTGTTTTCAAACTGATGGGGCTACCCCAGCCGTTTTGTGTCTTCGGTCCGAATATGGCGAGATTCGTTTTGTCAAAATAATAGTCTCCTAATTTACCGGTGCTTTCTGAGGGTACGCCGTCTCCACCGATGAATGATGCTCCGTCATTGCCGGGAGAACCCTGCTCCCCTTTTAGGCTGATCGGCTTACCCCAACCTTCTTCTGTTTTGGGGCCATAGAGTACTCCCGAAGATAGGTCAAGATAAAAATCTCCGGTCTTTCCGATGTTGGATGAGGGTGTAGTCGCCCCGCTTAGGATGGTTGCACCATCCTTGCCGGTTATTCCTTTCGGCCCCTGGGGTCCCTTCGGTCCTTCGGGGCCGGGAATTTGCTTGCCGCAGCCTGCGTTTAAAAGTACAGCTAATAAGAAAAGGTAAGTGTTTTTCATTGTTCCATCATTTATATGTCCGATATGGATTGTTTATCATTATGCGGACAAAGATGATGGCTGATGGCGACAAGGGAGGTCGTTGGAAAATTTATTTTTTATGCTTGCTTGTCTTGTGCTTATGAAATCAACTCATCGTAATATTTAGCAGCTTGGGCAAGATGGGGAAACAGTTCCTTTATTTCATCTCCGTTTATTACTACAGTATGGGGTGGCACCATCGCTTCGCTGAACGTACTTTTTCCTGCGCCGTTTGGTCCAACGATGAAATAGAAGCTGGGTGTTGTCAATATAGGTCTCTAAGCTTTATAAACTTCAGGTTAGCATCTACGGCAACAAGTTCTTCGTGGCCATCCGGATATTGATGTATGAATTCATTTGTGCCCTCACATCGCTCATCCCTATATACCTTAAGTACACCAGCTTCAAACTGCTTTTGATGAAGCTTTTGCGCTACGATATTAAGTTTATCTTGGGTAGTTGCCAACGATGAATCCGAAAGTGTCTTGGCTCCCATGGTGTTATTTTTAACAAAAATAACAGTTTTATAGGGTATAATCAACTAAGCAACTGTTTTTATAATTTTCAAACAGCTTTAGGATGTTTTCCTTTCCCACTGGGTTTTGCGAATGGCACAGGACGCGGGGTAGCGGCACCTGATGATCCATGACGTAATCAACTAACCATTTGGCGCAGTCGTAGCCGGAAAGTTTTGTTTCACCGTTTTCATCCACGCCCAAATCATGATCGAATGAAATCAAATCGGGCAGGCCATTTTCGGTGATGTAGTTAACGAATTGGTTAAAATCCCTCACCACCCGCCATCCGTCGCTGGCGTATACACTGTTTTCAGTTGAGGTAGTGTACAGTAATACGTCTTTCGGATGGTGGATGTCGTCGAGGAAGATCATTTATTAGCGATTCAAAAGCCTTGTAGATACGAGTAGTACGATAAATGGTTATATCCTGTTAAGTAAGAGATTTTCGATATACAGTTTTGGATTTTGGTATTTAATCCTTCTTCCGAATATGGATGGATGATATCCGCCAAATATTTCGGTTGCGGTATTTATTTTAGATTTGATTTCGTTCGTGAAATAGCCTCTAAGACTTTTGCCTTGTAAAATAATTACATTTGGCTTAATAATATTTATTATTTCAATTAGCAGCGATATTTCTCTATTACGATGTATTAGTTCACGGTCACTCGCCCCAGTTCTTGACTCTCTCCCTATTTCCACAAAATTGTAAAAGTTTACCAATGCGATGTTTGACAAGAGGGTGTTCGGCAAAATGGTCCAGTTTTTCTTTATTGCTCCCCGGAAGAACTGGCTGGACTCTTCTAGAATTTTCCATTCTTGTTCCCAATTATAATCATCCTTCAAAAAATATAAAGTCGTCCCATAAGTTCCTGCGATATGTGCATTCATCTCCATGGGAGTTTGGTAGCAGACACTGTTTTTTCTTTCTTCAAAATCTTGATAAGAATTAATTTTGAAGCCAGAGTCGACAAATTTTTCGTCTTTACCTATATCCAAACTAACAAATAGAATTTTCCTTTTACAACTCAGATAGTTATCTCCAACTGCAATTTTGGTCGCAAATCTTTTATTCTGGTCAGCTAGAATACCTGTTGATTTATCGATTGACAACTCATCAAAGAATCTGTCATATACTTCGTTCAATTTTTCGAGATGTGTTTTCATTTATTATAATGTGTTAAGTATTATTTTGTTGTTTGGAAAATCAGAAATATTGTGATGAATTATAATGAACAGCTTTCATAACGTAGGGCTATGTTTTCCTTTTCCCGCTCCATTTGGATGTCTTTGACATGATTCACTTGTCCGGTTCAGAATACTTGAACGGTGGATGCCACAATATTTACAGGTATATTGCGATTTCTCGCTCCCCTCATAAAGTTTATGCTTCCCTTTACCTCCTCCGTTGGGATGCCGCATACACGAGCCATTTGTCAGACTTGAGACACTTGGTTACTTTGTACCACAATACTCACAATAAAAATTTGCCATGGTGATTTACTGATTTTGGTTTATACTTCTGTCTAAGTCGTTTTTGTCGTTGTTGGTTATCATTCCCAATATCCCCTGCCTCACCCACCACATGCTAAACCGGTCAAAGCGATCCCGCAAATCGGCGCTGTTTCCGGCCTTCAATAGGTCAGATAAAGCGTGTCTCCCGGCATACAGCACATCTTCGAGGGGAATGGTCGGTTCCAATACAGTTTGGCCACGGCCAATATATAAATTTCCATACTTTCCACCAACCTTTCAGTGGCTTTTTCGTCGCCCAGCAAGACAGCTTGCCAAACCGCTTCTAAGGTTTCGGAATCCAACTGTTTTTTTGAAGCAGCAAACATGAGTTGATTAATCGCTGCTACTCGGTTGTCCTTTTTCGCTTCTCGAATGTGGATTTGTCTCATGTCTATTAATAGCTTGCATGCTGGTTTAACCAGCCTTGAATCCGATGGCGTTCATTTTTCGCATTACACCGAAATCGGCTTCATTTTGATTGAAGATATCTGTCAATGCCATAGGCTTTGTGATTTTGGATGTGAATCCGAGTTCGTCGGATAAGCGTTGAGCTTTATGCGCCGTCAATTCAGTGAACTCGTATCGCGCGATCAATCGCCCCTTGCGCAGCAGCGCGGGGTCGATTTTGGAAAGGTCGGTGTTGAAGGTGCAAATGATCTGGATATTCAGGCAATCCGCAAGTAATCCATCCGCCAGGTTCAGAATGCCTGCAACAGGAGAACCGTTTTGGAGGTTCCGGTCAATGACGACGTTCTCCGCATCTTCGATAACGAAAACCGAATTTGGGTGATCGATAAGCAACTCCATAAAAGTCGGGGAGGTTAGTTCGCCTGCGATCTGCACCGGAAGGAATACCACCTGTTTTTTTATTGTCGAGATGAGGTGCCGGATATAGGTGGTTTTCCCTGTGCCTGGTTTTCCATGCAGCAGGATGATACCATTATCGTTCTTTTTAGAAAGGCGTTTGACAATCGTTTCATGTACGGTTTTGAAATCGTCGTTGTAATTATTTTCAATGTCGATTCGCCGTCGCGTAATCTCCATTTCACGTGTGTCAAAACCTTTGGACGAATTGACTACTAACGAGATTTCTGGCTTAATACGAACACGACGCTTAAATTTTTTAACCCCGTCTACGATACGGTCGATGGTTTCCATAGGTGTATGACGAAAAAGCAACAGAGCCTCATTACCTTTTGTGTCAAAATAGATGAGGATATCGTTGTAAATGATATAGTACACATCGTCGTATTCTAATTTACTTTCTTGTTTCATGGGTCTTTTGGTGAAATACGCGTCGTTGATGTCTTGTTTAAAAGCATCGACTAACCATAATTGTGCTTTTTCACAGCAAATCACACCCAGGGTAATTACATTCGGTATGGTATTGAAATAAGTCGCATATAAGGCAGCGGGGTTTATGCTGTATGCTGAATAACGATTGTAAAGAACGTATGCAGGCTTTTTGCTTGGTAATTGATTTGATCCTTGCCGCTGAAACGCTTGTAAATTGATGTTGTGGATGCTTTTATTCATTATTCAACTTGTTGTTGTTGGCAAAGGTGGATAACGAAGACGTCAAGAGATGTCGTTATCCGATGAATTTTTAGAACTTGTTTGAGATGATGATTACCCCGCTATTACTTTGCGACCGCATGCTGATTAACTAAGAAACCGATGCCATCCCTTTTCGTTGTGACAGGAAAATCCTGTTCCTGCTGATTGTAGATATCCGTAAGCGTCATGGGCCTGGCAATCTCCCGTAGGAAACCGAGCTTTTCCGACAGTCGGCTCGCTTTTTCCATTTCCAATTCCTGAAACTCATAGGAAGCGATCAAACGGCCTTTGCGCATCAATGCATTATCTACTTTGGAAAGGTCTGTGTTGAAAGAACAGATGATCTGGATGTTCAGGCAATCGGAGAGCAGTCCGTCCGATAAATTTAGCAGCGACGATACAGCCGAACCACCTTTTTGTCGCCTGTCCATGATGATATTCTCTGCATCCTCAATAACGAATATCGAATTGGGATGCTCCAGCAGCAGCGAGATCAAATCGGGATTTGTGATGGATGCCGCCATGTGAGGAGGCAGGAAGAATACCTTTTTATTGACTTTCGTAATCAGGTACCGGATGTAGGACGTCTTTCCAGTTCCCGGCTTACCATGCAAGAGCACCACGCCTTTATCATTTTTCTTGGATAACCTTTTCAGGATGGTTTGGTGTATGAGGGCAAAATCATCGTTATAGTTATCGTTGATGCTGAGTTTCGGTGTGGCAATGGACTGATCAACAGTGTCAAATCCATCTTTGTCGAGGACCACGAGCGAAATTAATTTCCGATTATTATTCCGCTTCCTGAATCGATGGAGTTCGCGATGGAGCCTATCGGCTTTTGACTGCACGGAGTTATCAAAGAGGATCTCGATGCTTTGGCAGCCAGTATCAAAATAGACAACCAGTCCGTCATGCATTACATAAATAAAATCGTCATATTCCGCCAATGCGTTAAGTTTAAAGCAACGTTTGTTGAAGTATGTATCGCGGATGTCATCAGCATAATGTATAGCGAACCATTGCTGTGCCTTTTTGATGTTGATCGATTTTTGATATATCCAACAGGGTAAGGTATCGAAAAGTGCCACATAGAGTAATCTCGGATTGATGGACTCCTTGCTGTGGTTGTGTGAAAATACCTCCGATAAGGGAATGAACGGACAGGGAATTACAGAAAGGTCAGTTTTTGAAGGTGAGAAAGTCATCGTTTTAGTATCCATATGATCTACATTTATTGGTCTCAAAAGTAGAAACCGATAACGACAAGCTGCGTCGTGATGTTACCTTTTTGTATACTGGATACGCTGTCTGTTTACCAATCTCTATTTTTAAATGATATCCCCAATTACTCCGTCCGATACTGATCCGTATTATCTTAATACCTGCTTCCCATGAACGAAAGAAGAAGGCGTGGTGAGTCCGGTTTTCGCCCATAAAAATTGGACTCATATCGGATTTATTCAGGAGGAAGTATACAGCATGTGCCTGCATACCCTGAGTATGGGGATACGGAATCGCATAAAGAGAGAAATGAGAAATTGGAGCCGCCATCTATCCATTCCATGAGCAGGGGGATCGAGGAAGCCACCTATGAAAGTACAGAGCATTTTCACCTGACGAAATCTTTTTTGAACAATCCAGCATTGTATCTTCGGCATTTGATGAGCAAATGATACATGAGCTTTCGCGAAACCGGAAGATTCCCATGCGGAGATGATCAGCATCACTTTTTTTGATGATGGGAGTTCGGTATTACCATTCGCGTGTGGGTTACCTTTGTTTAAAAAGAAAGGATGTATTACGTATGAACAAGCAAGAAAAGGTAAGCGCCATCATGACCCAAAATCTGCTCACAGTTAATGTCGAAGATGATTTACATCGCGTTTATGACCTGATGCGCAAGCATAATATCAGGCATCTTCCGGTGGTGCAGGATAAAAAGCTCGTGGGGATCATCAGCCGTAACGACATTCTGCGGCTCAGTTTCGGTGACATTTTCGGAGGAGAGGAACCTGCTGATTTCGGAATTTTTGATCTATTGACCTTGGAGCAGGTGATGGCATCCAATCCCGAAACGGTCACGCCGGAGTGTACCATAGCGGAATTAGGCAAACTATTTGTGGAATCAAATTTTCATGCGTTGCCTGTGGTCAACGATGAGGGAGAAGCGATCGGGATTGTAACGACCACAGATGTTATCGCATATTTTCTGAACGTTATTGGATAGGATTTTGTATCTTACACACCATAATTTATATGTTGCATGAAAACCATATTAGTTCCTACCGATTTTTCTGAAAATGCATATGTTGCGGCGGAGTATGCCTGTGCATTGGCCAATATTTCCAAACAGAAGGTGCAATTGCTGCATGTGTATATTGCATTGTATTCGGGTTATGGAGAAGAAGGGAATAGTGTGAAACAGATCCGCTGGGCGGAGACTGAATCTGCGGAGGCCATGAAAAGCTTGGTTGAGAACCTGAACCGGCAATTCCCCGAGGTTGATATCGAAGGTGAATGTGTCAAAGGGTTTATGATTGACGTGGTAACGGATAAGCTCAAAAAGGGAGAAAACTGCCTGGTAGTCATGGGCACCAAAGGGGCAACCAATATTACCGAGAGTATTTTAGGCAGCACCACGTACGAAGTCATTAAAAAATCACCGGTGCCTGTGTTGGTCGTACCTATCGATACACCCGATTTTGCCTTTCAGCGTGTGGGTTTCTTTACGGCTTATGACGATCACGAATTGGATGCATTATTTGCTTTTCAGCAAGCCGTTAAACTACGGCCCCACCTGGCTATGGTTCATTTTTTCAAGAAAGATGAAAAGGCTCCGGAAAAGGAGTTGGAACGCTGGCAGCGGAAGGTGGCAGAGGCGTATCCCGATTGGGGCGTTTCTTACAAAGCGGTACCTGTAGAAAAAGCCGACATCAATGCCGTGACACAGACTGCAAAATCAGAACACTTGGATTTGCTGGTATTTGCAAGGCCGCATAAATCATTTTTCCAGAAAATATTTGCTCCGAGCCTTACCAAGGCATTGGCGAATTATCCGACAATACCTTCTCTCTTTATTAAGACATGATACCTCCACGATCTTCACCGGATGATGTAACTTCCGCAGGAGCACGGTGGCGCGCCGTAATGAAGGCCGAACAACCTTTGCAAATTGTGGGTACATTAAATGGCAACCATGCTTTGTTGGCTACACAGGCCGGCTTTCGGGCGATCTATCTCTCGGGTGGTGGAGTAGCTGCGGGGCGTTACACACATTGGTAATACGCTCCACATCGATGAGGACGTCTTGTAAGGTGGTAATCCCCAAATCGGGCACCCCCAATG
>WKJB01000181.1_pt1 | contig 14909 bp, 13 predicted proteins | sample 5403331 | NCBI WGS metagenome assembly WKJB01 (sample SAMN13198853, study PRJNA488119) | plastic metagenome | isolation source: water-polyurethane dispersion (WPUD) containing a polyether... | place: Mexico: Mexico City | collected 2016 | reverse complement strand
CCGCGCCGCGTGAAGCGGCCGAGCACGGGCCGGGCGGCCCCCGCGGCCGCGACCGCCGCCTCCGAGCCGGACGCCGGCTCGAGCAGCGCGCGCACCTCGCGCTGCGCCACGGGGTCGGCGTGGTCGGGGGTCGCGAGACCGTCGAGCTGCTCCTCGTCGAGCTCCGTCGTCGAACCGCCCGCGTCTCGTCGCGCCCACTCGGTCGCGACGTTGCGCGCCGTGCGGATGAGGTAGGCGCGCGGTTCCGTGTCGGGCCCGCCGCCCGCCCGCACCTGGCGCAGCACCCGCACGAAGGCCTCGGAGGCGACGTCGTCGGCGTCGTACCCGGTGAAGGAGCGCGCGGCGCGCGTGACGGCATCCGCGTGGCGTCGCCACAAGGCACCGAAGGCCTCGTTGTCGCCCTCGCGGGCACGGACGATGAGGTCGGCGTCGTCGGATCCGGCGTGGTCGTCGGGGCGCACGTCGTCGTCTTTCGGGTGGTCGAGACGGCACCCCCCGTGCCGCCGCTCCCATTATCCCCGGCGCAGCGGTGCCTCGTCCCGCGGCTCGGTAGACTCGCGGCCATGTCGGAGACCGTCCTCGCCCCCGCCCTCGACGAGAAGCTGCGCGCCGCCCGCACGGCGTCGATCGCGCTCGCTCAGGCATCCACCTCGCAGAAGAACGCGGGCCTCGAGGCGATCGCGCGCGCGGTCGAGGAGGGCGCCGCCCGCATCCTCCCCGCCAACGAGCTCGACCTCGCCAACGGTCGCGAGAACAACATGTCACAGGGCCTCCAGGACCGCCTCCGCCTCGACGAGAGCCGCCTCGCCGGCCTCGCCGCCGCGACGCGCGAGATCATCGCGCTGCCCGACCCCATCGGCACCGTGCTGCGCGGCTCGACGCTCCCCAACGGCCTGCAGCTCACGCAGGTCCGGGTGCCGTTCGGCGTCGTAGGTGCGATCTACGAGGCGCGCCCCAACGTCACGATCGACATCGCCGCCCTCGCCCTCAAGTCGGGCAACGCCGTCGTGCTGCGCGGCGGCAGCGCGGCCGAGAACACCAACCGCGTGCTCGTCGAGCTCATCCAGGGCGCCCTCGCCTCCGTCGGCCTGCCCGCGGATGCTGTGCAGACGATCGACGAGTTCGGCCGTGAGGGCGCGACCCAGATCATGCAGGCCCGGGGCCTCGTCGACGTGCTCATCCCGCGCGGCTCGGCGAACCTGATCGACACGGTCGTGCGCGAGTCGAAGGTGCCCGTCATCGAGACGGGCGCCGGCGTCGTGCACCTCTTCCTCGACAAGACGGCCGACCTCGAGATGGCCACCGAGATCGCGGTCAACTCGAAGGTGCAGCGCCCGAGCGTGTGCAACGCGCTCGAGACGCTCCTCGTCGACTCCGTCGCCGCCGAGCGCCTGCTGCCGCCCGTGCTCAAGGCGCTCGCCGACAACGGCGTCACCATCCACGGCGACGACCGCACGCGCGAGCTCTACCCGGACGCCGTCCCGGTCGCCGAGGACGACTGGTCGACCGAGCACATGAGCCTCGACCTCTCGGTGAAGGTCGTCGACGACCTCGACGACGCGCTCGACCACATCCGCACCTACTCGACGCGCCACACCGAGTCGATCGTCACGAACGACATGGCCACGGCCAACCGCTTCCTCGCGGAGGTCGACTCGGCCGTCGTCATGGTGAACGCCTCGACGCGCTTCACCGACGGCGGGGAGTTCGGCTTCGGTGCGGAGGTCGGCATCTCGACCCAGAAGCTGCACGCGCGCGGCCCCATGGGCCTGCCCGAGCTCACGAGCACGAAGTGGATCGTGCGCGGCGAGGGCCAGGTGCGAGGCTGAGCCCCGCTACCGGCTAGAATCGACCCCATGCTCAGCACGCTCCTGGCCGAGGTCCACGAAGAGCTCGCCCCGATGATCGCCCCGCCGTGGGTGTTCGCCCTGGTCGCCGCCGTCATCTTCATCGTGCTGGGGTTCGTCACGTACAGCTACCGTGACGTCGCCAACCGTCACGCCGACAAGGTCGCCGCGCACGACGCCGAGCACGGGCACGGCGGCGGGCACCACTAAGCTCGCCCTGTGAGCGAAGGAGCCGCGCGCCGACCCCGGGTCGGCGTCATGGGCGGAACCTTCGACCCCATCCACCACGGCCACCTCGTGGCCGCGAGCGAGGTGCAGCAGACCTTTGACCTCGACGAGGTCGTGTTCGTGCCCACCGGCCAGCCGTGGATGAAGTCCGACGTGAGCCCGGCCGAGCACCGGTACCTCATGACCGTCATCGCGACGGCGTCGAACCCGCGCTTCACGGTGAGCCGCGTCGACATCGACCGCGAGGGCCCCACCTACACGATCGACACCCTGCGCGACCTGCGCGCGCAGCGTCCCGACGCCGACCTGTTCTTCATCTCGGGCGCGGATGCGGTGGCGCAGATCCTGCAGTGGAAGGACGTGGACGAGCTCTGGGAGCTCGCGCACTTCGTGGCGGTCTCCCGGCCGGGACACGCGCTCGACATTCGCGCATTGCCGGAGGCTGGCGTAAGCTCGTTGGAAGTGCCCGCTCTGGCGATCTCCTCGACGGAGTGCCGTGAGCGAGTGGGCCGGGGATTCCCGGTGTGGTACTTGGTCCCCGATGGTGTTGTGCAGTACATCTCCAAGCACCACCTCTATCGGAGCGATACGACATGACGACCTACCCAGATCAGCCGCTCTCGCGGCGTGAGATCCGGGAGCGCGAGGCCGCTGCTCGCGCCGCGGAGGCCGCCGAGTCCGACGCGATCTCGTCGGATGCGGCGGATGCGTCCGCCGCGCCCACCGGCGCGAGCTCCGAGCCGCTCACCTACGTGACGCACGAGCGCACGCCGCTCCCGCAGTACGACGCGCCGGTGGCGCCGACCGTGCCGCCCGTCGCCTCGACCTCTCCCGCCGCCTCCGACCCGCAGCCGTCGGACGAGCAACCCGCGGGCTACCGCTTCCGCGACTACAGCCCCGAGGGTCGCCGTGCGGCGCGTCTCGGCTGGCCGCCCGCCGCGTCGGGTCCCGCCGACCTCGACTACCGCACCCAGAACCGCGCCGATGTGCCGCTTCCGCCGACCGCGGCCGCGGTCCCGGACGCCTCCTCGGCTCCGCCGGTGAGCTCGCCGACCGCGTCGGCCCAGCCCGTCACGCCGCCGCCGACTCCGCCGGTCTTCGGGGCGCCCGCGGCGGCGCCCGCTTCCGCTGCGTCGCCTGCGACCCCGCCCGCCGTACCGGAGGGCACCATGACCCGCCGCGAGCTGCGCGCGCTGCGTGAGGCGCAGGAGCGTGCGCAGGCATCCGCGGCTCCCGTCGAGACACCCGCCGATCCGGCCACCACCGAGCCGGCCGACACCGCCGGAGCCTCCCTGCCGCCCGTGTGGGGAGCCCCGAGCGCGTCCACGACGTCCGCGGCCCCTGCCTTCGACGAGCTGCTCGCCGGTCCTGCGGAGACCGAACCGGACGAGCCCACCGAGCTGTCGGCGCCGCCGCCCCTCATCGAGCCCACCGAGCCGCAGTCCCCGCCGCCGCTCATCGAGCCTGCCGAACCGCAGACCGACGCGATCGAGAGCGTGCAGGCGCTCTTCCGCGCCCAGATCGGCGCGCTCCCGCTCATCTCCGACCCGACGCCGGAGCCCGCCGCCGAGCCGACGCCCGACGCCGTCACCGAGACCCCGCAGCAGCCGGAGGCTCCCGCGCCGCGACAGGTGTTCGTCTGGGAGACCACGCCGCGCGAGCGCCCCACGACGGTCGAGCCCCGCGAGGAGCAGCAGCCCGAGCCCGCCGTCGAGGCGGATCCTGTGGTCGAGCCCGAGCCGATCGCGGAGCCCGAGACGATCGCGGAGTCCGAGCCGCACGTCGTCGAGCACCCGCACCTCGGGTCGCAGCCGATGCAGTGGCCCCCGGCCCCCGCATCCGCGCCGCCCGCCACGGCGGACCAACCGTTCTGGGGCCTCACGCCCGGCCTCGCCGCGCCGTCGCCCACCGACGACGCCGTCATCCTCCCCTCGGCCGCCGTGCCCGAGCAAGGGCAGGCCGAGCAGGCCCAGGCCGAGCAGATCGCGTCCGAGTCGCAGCCGCCCGTTCCGGGGGAGCGTCCGCGCAACCACTGGTCGCGCCAGGCGGAGCTCGACGACGAGGCGCAGCCCGCCACGGGTGCCATCGCCCGCAGCGTCGGGGTCGGCCCCGGCACCGCGAACGCGCTCGTGCTGCCCGAGTCGCCGAACCCCGACATCATCGTGAGCTCCGTCACGAGCACGGGAGACGTGCTCGTCACCGGGTCGATCACGCTGCCCGCGAGCCTCGCCTCGACGGGTGCGCTGCCCGCCCAGCTCGACGAGTCGGACCTCGACAACATGCTCGACCCGGGCGACGCCCAGGTCGCGTCGACCGACTCCGCGCCGGTGCGGGCGATCCGCGCCGTCAGCACCCACACGTCCTCTCGTGAGATCATCGGCACCATCAAGCCGAAGCGCGGCAACCGCGCGCTCACGGCCCTCATCATCGCGGCCGCCGGAATGGCGGTCGTGGTCGTCACCCTCCTCGTCGTGGCTCTCGCCTCGGGCGTGCTCGGCTGACGGCCCGTGACCCGGAAGAACATCCCCCAGTGACCGCATCCGACCGCGCGCGCGAACTCGTGCGCATCGCCGCCCTCGCCGCCGACGCCAAGAAGGCCGAAGACCTCGTGGCCCTCGACGTCTCGGGCCCGCTTCCCCTCACCGACGCGTTCCTGCTCGCCTCCGGCGACAACGAGCGCAACGTGCTCGCCATCGCGAGCGCCGTCGAGGACGCCCTCCTCGAGGCCAGCGCCAAGCCGCTGCGTCGCGAGGGCCGCACGGAGGGCCGCTGGGTGCTGCTCGACTTCGGCGACATCGTCGTGCACGTCTTCCACGAGGAGGAGCGGCTGTTCTACTCGCTCGAGCGCCTCTGGAAGGACGCGCCCGTCATCCCGCTCGAGCTCCCGCAGCCGTAGGGGCCACGTCCGGGGTGGACTTTGCCGCTCCGGAAATGCTGTACGCTAGGGGAGTTGTCTCCTCCGGGAGAACAGCCCACGGGTCTGTGGCGCAGCTGGTAGCGCACCTGCATGGCATGCAGGGGGTCAGGGGTTCGAGTCCCCTCAGATCCACCCAAGTGTTCTTGCGGGAACACGCGACATGCGAAGAGTTCTCGTGTTCCCGTAAGGGTTCCTTTCCGTCCACGCTGTCGCGGTCGTGGGTTTCGCGGAGGATGTGGCGAAGGGCTCGGCGAGGCGTGGGCGGAGTTGTTCGTCGTCGGTGATGTCCAGGCGTGTGTAGAACGCTTGGTTCACGAGCCGCCGGTCGGCATCTCCAGATCGGGCGTAGGCGCGGTGCGCGTCGGTCATCAGGCGCAGGCTGTCGTGAAGGAACGCGCGGCCGCTGGTGTGGTGCTCACTGTGCTCGGCGAGGCGGCGGCTGACGTCGGCGAGGTCGGCTCGGATGCGGTCTTGGCATTGTTCGCCGCGATAAAATCGCGCTACCCGTGTGTCTTGTTGTAGGTGCCTGTGAGGCTTGCGCACACAAGGAAGGAGCTTTCGTGGTGAGACGGAGCCTGCTAGGTGCACTCGGTGCCGCGGGTGCGGTGGCGGTACTGGTGCTGGGGAGCACCGCGGCACACGCCACACCCGTGCCCGACAATGGCCCCGTAGCCGGTGGTACGACCGTTTCTGTGCCCGAACCTGCGGGAGTCACCTTCACTGAGCTCGCGGCTGGATATGCGCATTCGGTAGCGCTTGGGCCTGACGGTAACGCCTACGCGTGGGGCAGAAACTGGTCGGGACAGTTGGGCGATGGAACAACTGTGGATCGCAGTAGCCCGGTGCAGGTGCAGGCGCCTGAGGCGGGAGTCACCTTCACTAAGATCGCGGCTGGATATGAGCATTCGGTAGCGCTTGGGTCTGACGGTAACGTCTACGCGTGGGGCGGAAACTGGACGGGACAGTTGGGCGATGGAACGACTGCGGATCGCAGTAGCCCGGTGCAGGTGCAGGCGCCTGAGGCGGGAGTCACCTTCACCAAGATTGCGGCTGGAGATACGCATACGGTAGCGCTTGGGTCTGACGGTAACGCTTACGCGTGGGGCAGCAACGGATTTGGACAGTTGGGCAATGGAACAACTGTGCACAGCAGTAGCCCGGTGCAGGTGCAGGCGCCTGAGGCGGGAGTCACCTTCACCGAGATCGCGGCTGGATATGCGCATACGGTAGCGCTTGGGTCTGACGGTAACGCTTACGCGTGGGGCCACAACGGGTGGGGACAGTTGGGCAATGGAACACTTGCGAGCAGCAGTAGCCCGGTGCAGGTGCCTGCGGGAGTCACCTTCACCGAGCTCACCGCTGGAGGTGCGCATACGGTGGCGTTGAGGTCTGACGGTAACGCCTACGCGTGGGGCCGCAACACGTGGGGACAGTTGGGCGACGGAACAACTGCGGATCGCATTATCCCGGTGCAGGTGCCTGCGGGAGTCACCTTCACCAAGATCGCGGCTGGAGATGCGCATTCGGTGGCGTTGGGGTCTGACGGTAACGCCTACGCGTGGGGCCACAACGGGTCGGGACAGTTGGGCGATGGAACGACTGTGAACAGCAGTAGCCCGGTGCAAGTAGCGGGTGTTGTCGAGGTGACGAATGTGTCCTTTGACGGCATTGCGGGTACCAACCTCGTCGACAACGGCGACGGCACCTGGTCAGTTAACGCTCCCGCACACCCCGAAGGCCCAGTCAATGTCGAAGTTACCTACACCTGGAACGGTATTGCGCAGACTCCGGTCACGTATCCGGAGGGCTACACCTACACGCCTGATCCCGTTGCTCCGACGATCACAAACCCGCTTGATCAGTCGGTCGCCAATGGCAGCACCGCGGTCTTCAGCGTCACTACCACGGGCACCCCGACCCCGACAGTCTCGTGGGAAGTCTCGCGTGATGGCGGCACCACGTGGGAGGAGATCACCGCAGATACGGCAGCCACCCCGGCAGCCGACGGCCTCTCTCTCGCGGTGGTCGGTACCGACGCAAACAACGGCTACCAGTACCGCGCAACCGCAACCAACAGTGTTGGAGACGCGGTTAGCCAGGCCGCAACACTAACCGTCACCCCGGGCGAGGGCACCGACACGCCGGGCGAGGGCACCGAAGGCAACGTGACCACTGAGCTGGCGTCCACCGGGAGTACAGCCACTCCCGCGGTCCTGATCGCAGCCATGACCGCAGCCCTGACCGCCCTATTGCTCGGCGCAGGGCTCGTCACCGCGAAGCGTCGGCGACGCGCCGAATGAACCGTCAGATGTGATCGGAGGTCCGCGTCCTCGCCCACACTGTGGCCCGATGAACCCCGAACCGATGCGCCAACGGACGCGCCAACGAGTTCGCGCTGACTCCGCGCTCGCGAGCTGTTCGGATAGCGTCCACTTCGCTTTCCATCAGGCGGGTCGTCCTGCTCCGCGGCGAGGGCGGGATCGTCGCCGACGCCTTGATTCCACGCGGAAACCAGCCTCTCGACCCGTGGTCGCCTGTTCCCGTAGTGCTCCATAGCGTCCACCACCTCTTCCTCTTCTCCCTCTCGTGAGAGCCTCCCTTCGCGGCATCCGGGCCGCTAGCATCGCGGCAGGCCGCTCGACCGCGAGGGGCCCGGGCGCGTGCGCGCCCTGCACCACCACCCGGCGGCGCCCCGACGCACCGCCGGCGGAAGGAGATCAATGAAGATCTGGAAGCTGCACGGTGACGGTCGCACCGTCGCCCCCGGCGAGATCGTGAAGCCCGGCGAGCGGCTGTCGTGGCCGTCGACGATCGCGATCGGCGTCCAGCACGTCGTCGCGATGTTCGGCGCGACGTTCCTCGTGCCCGTGCTCACCGGGTTCCCGGTGTCGACGACGCTGCTGTTCTCGGGCGTCGGAACGCTCCTGTTCCTGCTCATCACCCGGAACCGGCTCCCCAGCTACCTCGGCTCCTCGTTCGCGTTCATCGCGCCCGTCACGGCGGCGACGGCGACGGCGGGGATGGGCTCGGCGCTCGCCGGCATCGTCGCGGTCGGCATCCTGCTCGCGATCGTGGGTCTCATCGCGCACCTCACGGGCACGAGGTGGATCGACCGCCTCATGCCCCCGGTCGTCGCGGGTGCGATCGTCGCCCTCATCGGATTCAACCTCGCGCCCGTCGCCTGGCAGAACTTCCAGCAGGGCCCGCTCGTCGCGACGATCACCCTCGTCGCGGTCGTGCTGTTCAGCGTGCTGTTCCGCGGCTTCCTCGGGCGCATCTCGATCTTCCTCGGCGTCATCGTCGGCTACGTCGCGGCCGCGTTCACGGGTGAGCTCGACTTCGGCCCCGTGGAGGAGGCCGCGTGGATCGGCCTTCCGGAGTTCCACTTCGCCGACTTCGCGTCGCCCGGCACGTGGTCGGTGCTCGCGATGTTCCTGCCGGTCGTGCTCGTGCTCATCGCCGAGAACGTCGGCCACGTGCGCGGCGTCGCGGCGCTCACCGACGACACCGTCAACAAGTCGACGGGCCGCGCGCTCATGGCCGACGGCGTCGCGACGACCGTCGCGGGCTTCTTCGGCGGCTCCGGCACCACGACGTACGGCGAGAACATCGGCGTCATGGCGGCGACCCGCGTGTACTCGACGGCCGCCTACTGGGTGGCGGGCGCGACCGCGATCCTGCTGAGCCTCTCGCCCAAGCTCGGCGCGGTCATCAACTCGATCCCGGCGGGCGTGCTCGGCGGCGTCACGACGGCGCTCTACGGCCTCATCGGCGTCATCGGCATCAAGATCTGGGTCGACAACCGCGTCGACTTCTCGCGTCCGGTGAACCAGTACACGGCCGCCGTGGCGCTCGTCATGGCGATCGCGGGCTTCACCGCCGCGTGGGGCGACTTCCAGCTCGGCGCGATCGTGCTGGCCTCCGTCGCGGCCCTCGTGATCTACCACCTGGGCAACCTCATCGCCCGCCTCCGCAAGACCGGCGCGGACGACGGCGGCCCCATCCCCGCGGTCGGCGCGCTCGGCGGCGACCCGCAGGACGGGTCGAAGGAGTAACCGCACGGCGTCGCCCGCGACGAGAAGGGAGCCGAAGATGACCACCGACGTCTTCTGCCGGATCGTCGCGGGCGACGCGCCCGCGTTCGAGGTGCTGCGCACCGGGACGCTCGTCGCGTTCCTCGACACGCGCCCGCTGTTCCCGGGTCACACCCTCCTCGTGCCGACGGTGCACGTGCAGACCTACGCCGAGCTGCCGCCCGAGCTGGCCCGGGAGTGGGTCGACACCTCGCAGCGGCTCGAGCGGGCCGTCGAGTCCGCGATGGGCGCCGACGGCTCGATGATCCTCATGAACAACGTCGTGAGCCAAAGCGTGCCGCACCTGCACCTCCACGTGATCCCGCGGAGCAAGGGCGACGGTCTGCGGTTCTGGCTCGGACCGCGGCGCCCCTACCGGACGGATGCCGAGGCGCAGGCGACGGCGGACGGCATCCGCCGCGTGCTCAGCGGGCTGAGCTGACGCCGGCAGAGCCGACGCGCGCCGCGTCGAGGCGACGCGCGCCCAGGCCGTTCGCGACCATGAGCCCGACGGCGAGGAGCGCTGCGCCGCCCGCCCAGGCGAGGGGCGAGAACCCGGCGACGAGCACGAGCAGCACGCCGGCCGCGGAGGTCACGAGCGCGACGACCGTGCGCTTCGTGCTGCTCTCGCGCGGGGCGGTCTTCGCGCCGCCGCGGGCCTCGCGGCGACCGACGAGGGCGACGAGGGCGATCGTGATGAGCGTCGCGGCGGCGAACCACGCGGGGCGCGTCGCCCACCACTCGGCGCTCACGGGCGTCGGCAGCGCCTCGCCCACCGTGAACATGAGCGCACCGGCCATGCCGATGAGCACGAGCATGTGCCAGGAGTAGATGGTCATGGCGCGGGCGTTGACGGCGCCGACGATCTTCGCGACCGGGCGGATGCCGTGCGCCTTCCGCAGGAGGGGCCGGGCGAGCTGGAAGAGGCAGATCTGCGCGAGGCCGAACAGCACGAGGGCCGCCGTGGGCGGGTTGAGGTTCTCGAAGAGGTCCCAGTCGTAGACGCCGAACGCGCAGAGCGTCGCGAGGGTGCCGAGGGCCGCGACCGCACCGAGGGTGTGACCGCGACGGTCGAGCCTCGGGCGTCCCTCCGCGAGGAAGAAGCCGAGCTGCTGCATGAGCAGCCAGACGAAGAGCAGGTTGGCGAAGCCGACGGCCTCGATGCCCGTGCCGATGCGCGTCAGGTCGACGCCCAGCACGAGCGCGCCGAGCCCCACGAGGGTGGCGCGCGGGGACGCGCGGTGCAGCTTCATCATGAACGGCACGAGCCCGGAGAGCAGCAGGTAGACGCCGAGGAACCAGAGCGGCTGGCTCATGCGGAAGCCGGCCTCCGCGACCACGGCATCCGAGACGCCGAAGACCACGAGGCCCACGAGCACGGCGGCGGTGGCGGCCATCGCCCCGAGGGCGGGGCCGAGCAGGCGCTTGAGGCGCAGGGCGACGTAGTCGTGGGCGGGCATGCCCTTCTCGCGCAGCCGGGACCACTGGGTGGCGCTTGAGAAGCCCCCGAGCACGAAGAACAGCGGCATGATCTGCATGACCCAGGTGAGGGCGGGGAACCCGCTGTAGGAGTCCATCGCGTTCTCGAGCACCGGAACGCCGCCGACGACGCTCACGCCCACCATGAGGGCATGCAGCGCGACCGCGACCGTGAGGCACCAGGCGCGCGCGACGTCGATCGACGTGTCGCGGGCGGTGCGCGTGCGGGGGGCCTCGCCGGTGGCCGGCGCGACCGTGCCGCGGGGCGCGGCGGAGGAGCGGGTGCCCACCCGGGTGCGGGTCGGCGGCTCGAGGAACGTCGTCATGATCCCACCCTCGTCGTCGCACCCCGTCCGCCACATCACGCCGCGGAGCCGTTCGCACCCCCTACCGCGGTACGGGGTGGGGTGGTCGGCGTCAACCGCCGGGAGGGATGAGGCGGCGCCTCCGACTCCCGTAGCGTTGCCGTGTGGAACGGATGCGTGGGCCCGTCGAGTGGATCGTGTGGTCCGTCGCCTCGGTCGTGATCGCGGCGGTCGCCATCCCGACGCACGCGGTGTTCTACGACGTGCCGGTCGCGATCGCGTTCCTGCTCGGCTTCCTGCTCGGCGGCAGCGTGCTCCTGGCGGCCGTGCTGCCCTGGTGGGGTGCCGGTGCCCAGGCCGCGGCCGTCGTGGGCTTCTCGGCGGCGTCGACCGTGACGGGCGGCCCGTGGCCGATGCCCGTCATCGGCATGATCGCGCTCGCCCTCGTGCTCGTCGTGCTCGGCATCCACGGACGGTGGCGCATCGGCGGCGTGCTGTGGCTCGCGGTCATCGTGCTGCTCACCTCGTCGGCGCTCGTCGCGGCGACCTTCGGGGAGGTCGCCGAGGGCGCCTTCGCCGACCTCATCGTCACCGCGAGCACCTCCGCGCTCGCGCTCTTCTCGGCCGCCATGCTCGCGCAGCTGCTCGTCGCCCGCCTCGAGGTACGCGAGGCGCGCGAGGAGACGGAGGCCGAGCGCGCCCACGTGCTGTGGCAGCAGGAGCGCGCCCGCATCGCGCGCGAGATGCACGACGTCGTCGCGCACAGCATGTCGATCGTGCACATGCGCGCGACCTCCGCCCGCTACCGGCTCGCGGGCCTCGACGAGGAGGTCGTCGCCGAGTTCGACGGCATCGCCGAGCAGGCGCGCGGGGCGCTGCGCGAGATGCGGGGACTCCTCGGCGTGCTGCGCGAGGGCGACGGCGTGCTCGACGCCCCGCAGCCGGGCCTCGCAGATCTGCCCGCCCTCATCGAGGCGACGCGGGATGCCGGGGTCGCCATCACCGCGTCGCTCGCCGCGGGGGATGACGCCGAGGAGCTGCCCGCGTCGCTCCAGCTCGCGCTCTACCGGGTCGCGCAGGAGTCGCTCAGCAACGTCGTGCGGCACGCGCACGGTGCCGAGGTCTTCGTCGGGCTCGAGCGCGTCGGGCCGGAGCTGTGGCTCACGGTCGAGAACGGGCCGGGCGAAGCGGATGCCGCCGAGGGCGGGGCGCGCGACCAGGGCGGCCACGGCATCCGGGGCATGGTCGAGCGGATGGCGTCGGTCGGCGGGACGCTCGACCACGGGTCTCTCGCGGGCGGCGGCTATCGTGTGGTGGCGCGGGCGCCGCATCCGTCGGGCGCCCCGGCGGAGGGGGGCCAGTGAGCGGAGGGGACGGCGTGAGCATCCGGGTGCTCGTGGTCGACGACCAGCAGATGTTCCGTGTGGGGCTCGTGGCGATCCTGCGGGCGCAGCCCGACATCGAGGTCGTCGGCGAGGCCGTCGACGGCGCCGACGCGCTCGAGAAGGTGCGCGAGCTCGCGCCCGACGTCGTGCTCATGGACGTGCGCATGCCCCACCTCAACGGCATCGAGGCGACGGAGGCGATCCTCGGCGACGAGGCGATCGAGCACCGGCCGCGCATCGTCATGCTCACGACCTTCGACATCGACGACTACGTGTTCGCGGCGCTGCGCGCGGGCGCGAGCGGCTTCCTGCTGAAGGACGCGGCGCCCGACGAGCTCGTCGCGGCCGTGCGCACGGTGCACGCGGGGGATGCGCTGCTGTCGCCGCGCGTGACGCGCACGCTCGTCTCTGAGTTCGTGGGTACGCCCGCCCGCCGCGAGCAGCCCGTGCCGGCGTTCGAGGAGCTCACCGAACGCGAGCGCGAGGTGCTCCTGCTCATCGCCGCGGGCCTCAGCAACGGCGAGATCGCCGAGAAGCTCTTCATCGCCGAGCAGACGACGAAGAGCCACGTGAGCCGCATCCTCACCAAGCTCGGGCTGCGCGACCGCGTGCACGCCGTCGTGCTCGCCTACGAGTCGGGGCTCGTGACGCCCGGGGAGCAGCAGGGGCGCTAGCGCCAGCCGAGCTCCGGGGCGACGTGCGTGAGGATCGCCTCGAGCACGTGTGCGTTGTAGTCGACGCCGAGCTGGTTGGGGATCGTGAGCAGCAGGGTGTCGGCGGCCGCGATCGCCTCGTCCTCCTTGAGCTGCTCGACGAGCACGTCGGGTTCGGCGGCGTAGCTGCGGCCGAAGACGGCGCGGTAGTCGTCGAGCTGACCGAACTGGTCCTGGTCGTCGCGCTGGCCGCCGCCGAAGTAGCGGTGGTCGCGCTCGTCGACGAGCGCGAAGATCGAGCGGCTCACCGAGACGCGCGGCTCGCGCTCGTGTCCGGCATCCGCCCACGCCTGGCGGAACTTCTCGATCTGCTTGCGCTGCTGCACGTGGAACGGCTCGCCCGACTCGTCCTCCTTGAGGGTCGAGCTCATGAGGTTCATGCCGCGCTCGGCCGCCCAGACGGCCGTGGCATCCGATCCGGCGCCCCACCAGATGCGGTCGCGCAGGCCCGGCGACTGCGGCTCGATGCCGAGCGGACCCGGGTGCGGGTTCGGGAACATCGGTCGCGGGTTCGGGGCGGCGAAGCGGGCGCCGTCGATCACCTGCAGGAAGACCTCGGTGTTGGAGCGCGCGACATCCGCCATCGTCGCGCCCTCGGGCGGCTCGTAGCCGAAGTAGCGCCAGCCGTCGATGACCTGCTCGGGTGACCCGCGCGAGACGCCGAGCTGCAGGCGGCCGCCCGCGATGAGGTCGGCGGCGCCGGCGTCCTCGGCCATGTAGAGCGGGTTCTCGTAGCGCATGTCGATGACGCCCGTGCCGAGCTCGATGCGGCTCGTCTTGGCGCCCGCGGCGGCGAGCAGCGGGAACGGGCTCGCGAGCTGGCGAGCGTAGTGGTGCACGCGGAAGTAGGCGCCGTCGGCGCCCAGCTCCTCGGCGGCCACCGCGAGGTCGATCGACTGCAGCAGCACGTCGGAGGCCGAGCGCGTCTGCGAGCCGGGGGAGTTCGACCAGTGGCCGAAGGAGAGGAACCCGATCTTCTTCACGTCGTCTCCAACCTCGCGTCGTGGGGGTGGCATTCCCTAGGGGGTGCGCAGGAGGGCGCCGGGCTGCGCGACGGTGGCCGCCGCGATCCGCATCGCCTGCCGCAGCACCTCGAACCAGTCGATCTCGCGGATGTCGGTCGTCGCGACCGCCGAGAGCACGGAGGCGAAGACGGAGTCGCCCGCGCCCATCGTGTCGACGACGGCATCCGGCTGGACGAGGCTCGGGTGGCGCCAGCGCGCGTCGCCGATGCGGATGCTCGCGCCGGCCCTGCCCTCCGTCGCGAGCACGTAGGGGTAGCGGGCGAGCAGGCGCGGGGCGACGTCGGCGACGGGCTCGCCCCACAGCAGCCGGGTGTCGTCGTCGCCGAGCTTGATGAGCTGCGCGGTGCCGCCGAAGCCGAGCAGGGCGTCGCGGAACGCGTCGGCGTCGCGCAGCATCCCGGCGCGCGGGTTGGGGTCGACGGCGACGTGCGGGCGGCCGGCGACCGCGTCGGTGAGCAGCTCGACCTGCTCGGCGTCGTCGAACGGGAAGCCGCTCACGGCGACGAGGTCGGCGGATGCGAGCGCGGACCGCTGGGCGTCGTCGAACGTGACCGTGCGGTGCAGCATCGCGTGGTTGAAGACGTAGTGCGGTTCGCCGTCGACGCGCTCGGAGCGGGCGATGCCGGTGCCGTGGGGTGTGATCGTGGGGAGGAGCTCGACGCCGTGGTCGGCGAGGTGGCCGCGGATGAGGGCGCCGTCGACGTCGTCGCCGATCATCGCGACGAGGGTCGAGGGTACGCCGAGCACGGCGAGACCCACGGCGACGTTGAGGGCGGAGCCGCCGACGATGTGCGTCGTGGTGCCGTCGTCGGCGATGAGCTCGTCGATGAGGGCGTCGCCGACCACGACCACCTGGCGCATGTCACCAGGCTAGGCGCTAGGTGTACCCGGTCAGCACGTTGTTGACAGTCGGGTAGGGAGAAGGCCTCCACGATTG
>WKJB01000180.1_pt1 | contig 14959 bp, 15 predicted proteins | sample 5403331 | NCBI WGS metagenome assembly WKJB01 (sample SAMN13198853, study PRJNA488119) | plastic metagenome | isolation source: water-polyurethane dispersion (WPUD) containing a polyether... | place: Mexico: Mexico City | collected 2016 | reverse complement strand
GGTTCGTGAAGCGGTTGAACTCAACAGCTCCACTTCACAACCGGAGGTCTTCGCCCTTCAGCACCTCAGACCGTGTCGCCGAAACAACGTCCCCGGACATCACAACTAGCTCAGTGAGGTAATGGGAAACAATGGGTCGCATCGGGAACTCACAGCCCTCGGGCTGTGGCGGAGAAGCCCGCGAAGTCAGGCCAGTAGGCCCGGAATATCGGGGATCTCAGGAGTCGCCGGCATTCGACCCGGGGATTCGAGCGAGAACGATAGGTTCTTGGTTCGAGTCCAAGCCGGGGAGCGACCCAGGTCAGGCCCCGATTCCGGGGCCTTTCCCATTTCCGGCCCCGACCACCCGGATGCCGCTCGCGGCACCCCGTCCAGTCCGCTGTGACAGGATGGCCGGACATGAACACCGTTCCCCGTGACCCCGCCGAGCCTCCCGTCGATGTGAACGTCCGCGTCGGAGGGCCGCGCCCCCGGGGCCGTCTCATCCTCATCGGGATCGCCGTCGTCGTCGCGGCGGTGCTCGCCGTCGGCGCCGTGTTCGTCGTGCAGTCGATCCAGCGCGACGAGCTCATGCGCACGGGGGAGCAGGTGCAGGCCGTCGCGCGCGACGACCTGTTCTCGAAGCGCGTCAAGAACGACCACGAGTACTACTACGTCGTCTGGACCTACACGGTCGACGACCGCGAGTACACGATCACGGGACGCAAGCGCCACTTCTCGCGCGTCACCGCCTCCACCTACGTGCGCGGCCTCGACGGGGCGACGGCGACCGTCTACTACGACCCCGCCGACCCGTCCCGAGCCGCTCTCGGCGACGAGCCCTGAGCCGAAGCCCGGACCCCGGGCGCTGACGGGCCCGTACTCCCGCGGGAGTAGCGATCTGGCTCCGCAGGGGGCATCCCTGCGAGGGGCGCCGCGCGTAGCATGGCGTCATGCCCGGGCCGCGCACGCACGAGGACGGTGCGCGGTGGGCCGCGCGCCGGGGCGAGACGTGGGGCGCCGGTCCGTGGGCCGTCGTCGACCCGGATACCGGCGGGCCCGGCCCCTCCCGCGCGCTCCGGCTGTGGGTCCCCGTCGTGCTGAGCGCGCTCGTGCAGCTCGGCGGCGTCGTGGCCATGCTGCGCGTGGGACCGCATCCGCCGTTCTTCACCGCCCTCACGGTCGCCCTGGCGCTCGCCGGGCCGGCCGCCCTCATCGGCGCCCGGCGCTTCCCGGGGCCGGTGGTCGTCGTCAACGCCCTCATCGCCGTCTCGACGATGGCGTTCGGCGTGTACGGCGGGCCGATCCCGCTCGCCTTCGCGTTCGCCCTCGCGGGCGCCGTCGTGCGCGGGGCGCGCATCTGGGCGTGGGCCTCGCTCGCCGGCGCCTGGCTCGTGGTGCTCCTCGCGTCGCTCGTGCTCGAGCAGCTCTCGTGGCCGCCCCCGCGCGTCATCGGCACGGTCCTGGGCCTCGTCGTCGCGATCGGGTTCGGCGAGCTGCTCGTCGCCCGCCGCCAGCGGATGGCCGCGTTCCGCGCCGCCGCCGCCCGGCGCAGGCAGAGCGCCGCGGAGGAGGAGCGGATGCGCATCGCGCGCGAGCTGCACGACGTGCTCGCGCACTCGCTCAGCCAGATCAACGTTCAGGCGGGGGTGGGGCTGCACCTCGCCGAGAGCCGGCCGGAGAAGGCCGTCGAGGCTCTCGCCTCGATCAAGCAGGCGAGCAAGACGGCGCTCGACGACGTGCGCGCCGTGCTGGGCGTGCTGCGCGACGACGCGGAGGCGCCCCGCGCCCCCCAGCCGGACGCGGCGCGGATCGCCGACCTCGTCGCCTCGACCGGCGTGCCCGGTGCGACGATCGCGCTCGACGATGGGCTGACGGGCGAGCTGCCCGCGCCCGTGGGCGCCGCCGCGTACCGGATCGTGCAGGAGGCGCTCACGAACGTCGCACGCCACGGACACGGCGTCACACGCGTCGACGTGCGCCTCGCGCACGAGCCCGGAGGCATCCTCGTCGAGGTGCGCGACGACGGCGACGCCGCATCCGTCGAACCCGGTCGCGGGGTCACCGGGATGCGGGAGCGCGTCGAGCAGCTCGGCGGTGCGTTCGAGCTCGTGCAGGACGGGGGCGTGACGGTGCGCGCCCACCTGCCGACGGGAGGGGAGCAGCCGTGATCCGCGTCGCGATCGCCGACGACCAGCAGCTCATCCGCGCGGGCTTCCGCAGCCTGCTCGAGGCCGAGCCCGACCTCCTCGTGGCGGGGGAGGCGGCCACCGGCCGGGAGGCGGTTACGCTCGCGAAGCGCGAGCGTCCCGACGTGCTGCTCATGGACATCCGGATGCCCGACGGCGACGGCCTGTGGGCGACGGAGCGCATCGTGTCCGACCCGGCCCTCGCCGGGGTGCACGTGGTCGTCGTCACGACCTTCGAGCTCGACGAGTACGTCGCGCAGGCGATCCGCGCGGGTGCGAGCGGGTTCCTCGTGAAGGACACCGAGCCCGTCGAGCTCATCCGCGCGGTGCACGTCGTCGCGGCCGGTGACGCCCTCCTCAGCCCGAGCGTCACGCGCACCCTGCTGTCGCGTCTCGCGACCGGCCTCGCGGCCCCGCCCGACGCCTCGCGGCTCGCGGCGCTCACGGAGCGCGAGCGGGAGGTGCTCGCGCTCGTCGGCCAGGGCCTCACGAACGAGGAGATCGGCGCGCGGCTCTACCTGAGCCCGCTCACCGCGAAGACGCACGTCTCGCGCATCATGTCGAAGCTCGCCGCCCGCGACCGGGTGCAGCTCGTGATCGTGGCCTACGAGACGGGCCTCGTGGCGCCGGGGGCGTAGCGCGTCGGCCGCAGGTTGCTCCCCGGGGAGCACGCAGGAGACGCCCTCCGGCGGATCCGCGGACGCCGCCCACCGGCGAGCCTGGACGCGTCGGCTCGACCCCGGGTCGACGTCGAAAGGAGACCCGCCATGTCCACCGCTCTCACCCTCGCCGCCGCCGCCACGCACCCCGTGGGGTGGGGCGCGGGCTTCTGGATCGTCCCCGCGATCTTCTGGCTGCTCATCATCGCCCTCGTCGTGACGCTCATCCTCACGCGCCGCCGCCGCTGGCGGCACGCCGGCTGGGGCGGACCGTGGGGCCCGGGCGGCCCCTGGGCGTCGGCGCAGGCCGCAGCGAGCGCCGAGTCGGTGCTCGCCGAGCGCTTCGCCCGCGGCGACATCGAGGAGGTCGAGTACCGCGCCCGCCTCGAGGTGCTGCGCAGCCAGCGCCCGCAGCCCCCGCAGGGCTGAGCCGACGGGGGCCGCGTGCCGGGCGCGGCCCCCGTTCCACTAGCATCGAGTCGGCGCGAAGACGTACCGGATCGCGCGCGACAGGAGGACGACGTGGACGCCTGGCTCGACGGCAACGCGACCTCCCTCGTGGTGGTGCTCGCAGCCGTGGCGGCCGTGCTGCTGCTGCTCACCCTCGTGCTGCTCGGCTTGTGGCTGCGCGCACGACGGGTCGCGCGGCGTGCGACGCGCGACCGCGCCGCCGCCGAGCACGACCGCCTCGACCTCGAGCTGACCCTCGCCGAGCAGGGCGGGCGGCTCCGGATGGTGCGCGAGCTCCACGAGGTCGCGATCCGCGCGCTCACCGTGATCGTCAGCCAGGCGGAGGGCGCCCGCTCCGCCGCATCCCAGGACCCGGGCGTCGCCGCGCGCACCGCGGGCACGATCGCCGACTCGGCCCGCGCCGTGCTCGCCGACCTGCGCCGCGTCGCCGACGTCGCCTTCGACGGCGAGCAGGAGGCGGGACCCGCCCCCGAGTTCTCGAGCATCCCCGAGCTCGTCGACGCGGCGCGCGCCGAGGGTCTCGAGGTGGAGCTCGTCGAGTCGGGCGATCCGCACGCGCTGCGCGAGGGCGCCGAGGTGGCAGTGCTCCGCATCCTGCAGGAGGCCCTCAAGAACGCGCTCGTGCACGGCGGGCCCGGCACGAAGGCCAAGGTGACGCTCGGCTGGACGGAGGACGGCCTCCAGCTTCTCGTCGAGGACGACGGCGTGCGCGCGACCGCCGTGCGCAATGGGCTCGACCCGTACGAGGAGGCCCAGAAGCAGGGCTACACGGTCGGCGACGACCTCGCCGCGCTCACCCAGACCCCGACCGGCCGCGGCATCACCGAGATGCGCGAGCGCACGGAGCTGTTCGGCGGCGTGTTCGACGCCCACCGCGTCGCGGGTGTCGGGTTCACGGTGCAGGCGGTGTTCCCCGCGCTGCGGTTCCACAACGCCGTCGACGAGACGACGCCGGGGCCGCGGTGACGCAGTCCGACCCCGACGCGCGGCCCGGAGCCGACGCGACGGGCGCAGCCGTGCGCGCCGCGCTGAGCGTCGGCATCGCCGTCTCCGCCTACGGCGTCTCGTTCGGGGCGCTCGGCGTCGCGGCGGGACTCGACGTCTGGCAGACGTGCCTTCTGAGCCTGTTCATGTTCACGGGCGGATCGCAGTTCGCCCTCGTGGGCGTGCTCGCGTCGGGGGGTGTGGCCGCCGGCCCCGCCGCGATCGCGAGCGCCGCGCTGCTCGGCATCCGCAACGGCCTGTACTCGATGCGGATGTCGCCCGTCGTGGGCGGGCCCTGGTGGCGGCGCCTGCTCGCCGCGCAGTGGACGATCGACGAGTCGACGGCGGTGGCGATCGCGCAGCCGACCCTCCGCGGCCAGCGCGTCGGCTTCTGGGTGACCGGAGCCCTCATCTACGTCGGCTGGAACCTCACGACGCTCCTCGGGGCGCTCCTCGGCGACCTCGTGGGCGACGTGCGGCAGTACGGCCTCGACGCGGCGGCCGCGGCCGCCTTCCTCGGCCTGCTGTGGCCGCGGCTCACGGCGCGCCAGCCCGTCGCCGTCGCGGCTGCGGCCGCGGTCATCGCCGCGGTGCTCGTGCCCGTGCTGCCCGCGGGCGCGCCCGTGCTCGTCGCGGCCGTCGTCGCGATCGTCGTCGGCGTCACGAACGTGCTGGGGAGCAGGACCGCATGACCGTCTGGCACGTCATCCTGATCGCCTCGATCATCGTCTTCGCGCTCAAGCTCGCCGGCTACCTCGTGCCGCCGAGCGTGCTCGAGCGCCCGACGCCGGCGCGCGTCGCCAACCTCCTCACGGTGGCCCTGCTCGCGGCGCTCACGGCGACGCAGACGCTCGAGACGGCGGGCGGCATCGTCGTCGACGCGCGCGTGCCCGCGGTGCTCCTGGCCGCTGTGCTCTACTCGCTCCGCGTGCCGTTCATCGTCGTCGTGGTCGCGGCGGCGGCCCTCGCGGCGCTCATCCGCCTGCTCGGCTGGCTGCCGTAGCGGGACGGAGCCCGCGGCTCAGCCCTCGAGGTCGTCGACGCCCGGCAGCCACGACCTGCCCGGCACGCCCCAGCGGTTGCGTCGGATGGCGCGGGCTGCGGCGCGAGCGTGCACCTCGGGGAGACGGTCGACGTAGAGCACGCCGTCGAGGTGGTCGAACTCGTGCTGGAAGATGCGCGCGAGCCACCCCGTCGCGAGGAGCTCGTACGGCTTCCCGTCGAGCTCGACCGCGCGCAGGAGCGCCGTGTGCGAGCGCAGCAGCGGGAACCGCTCGCCCGGCACGGACAGGCAGCCCTCCGAGTCCTCGTCCGGGTCGGCGACGCCGACCGGCGGGGGAGAGATCAGCAGCTGCGGGTTGATGGCGGTGCCGCGGTGCAGCACGCCCTCCTCGTCGCGCCAGTTGTAGACGAACAGGCGCAGCGGGATGCCGACCTGCGGCGCCGCGAGGCCCACGCCCGGCGCGGTCGACATGGTGTCCTCCATGTCGTGCACGAGGGCGGCGAGCCCCTCGTCGATCTCCTCCACCTCCTGGGCGCGCTCGTGCAGCACGGGGTCCCCGGTGATCCGGATCGGGAGAACGGCCATTCGGACAGGATATCGGCGCGGAGACCGGTAGATTCGTCGGGTGCCCGACGTGATCCCCAGCACCGAGACGGTCGAGGCCTTCGTCGGCTCGATCCCGTGGCTCGGCATCATGATCGCCGTGATCGGCGCCGTGTTCCTGGCGCTCGGCGCGCAGTTGCAGCACCGCGGGGTCGAGAAGGTCGAGGCCTCGCACGGCTCGGGGCAGAAGGCCGGCCTCTCCGGCGGCCAGCTGCTGCGCCTGCTCGCGCGCCCGAGCTGGCTCTTCGGCACCCTCATGCTGGGGCTCGCGATCGTCTTCCAGCTCGTCGCGCTCGGCTTCGCGCCCATCATCGTCGTGCAGCCGCTCGGCATCGTCGCGCTCGTGCTGACCTCGGTGCTCAACGCGCGCGTCTCGAAGGTCAAGCTCGAGCGTCCCGCCATCCGCGCGATCCTCATGTGCGTCGTGGGCATCGGCGTCTTCGTCACGGTGGCCGCGTTCTACGCGACCGAGCACCCGCTCAAGGAGGCGCAGCTCATCATCGTGCTCGCGATCCTCGGGGTCGTGCTCCTCGCGCTCGGCGCCGCGTTCGCGTTCTTCCGCAAGCGCCTCAACGCGCTCTTCTACATCGCCGCGGGCGGCATCCTGTACGGCTTCGTCGCCTCCATCGCGAAGGTCGTCATCAACCGCGTGCTCCTCGGCAACCTCGACTGGGTCACGCTCGTGGGCGTGCTCGCCCTCGTGCTCGCGCTCGGCCTCGGCTTCTACTTCGTGCAGACCGCCTACTCGGTGGGCGCACCCGACCTCGTCATCGCGGGGCTCACGGTCATCGACCCGCTCGTCGCGGTCGCGATCGGCATCTTCGTGCTCGGCGAGGCGTCGAAGACGCCGCTGTGGGCGGCGATCGTGTGGGGAGTCGCCGGCGCCGTCGCGATCTTCGGCGTGTTCCAGCTCGCCAAGCACCACCCGCAGACCCACCGGCGGGATGAGCCGGGCGAGCTCGCCACGCTGCGGTAACTTAGAGGGGTTCTTTCCGCCGACCGAGGGACTGATCGAGTGACCGACGCATCGTCGTCGACGCCCCCCACCGAAGCCCGCCTCACCATCCTCATCGGATGCGACACGTTCCCACCCGATGTGAACGGTGCTGCGACGTTTAGCCGCAACCTCGCGGCCGGACTCGCCGCGCGCGGGCACGAGGTGCACGTCATGGCACCCGCCCAGAAGGGGGCCGTCGGAACCTTCACCGAGGTCCACGAGGGCGTGCCGATGACCGTGCACCGCGTCTACTCGTGGCGTTGGCTTCCCCACCCGTGGCTGCGCTTCATGCTGCCCTGGCGCGTCAAGGCGAACGCGGAGAAGATCGTCCGTGCCGTCAAGCCGGACGCCATCCACTTCCAGTCGCACATCGTCGTCGGCCGCGGCCTCGCGACCGCGGCGAAGCGCCACGGCATCCGCCTCATCGGCACCAACCACACGATGCCGGAGAACATCCTCCAGCACGTGGAGGTGCTGCCGAAAGCGACGCTCGACTGGCTCGCCCGCATCCAGTGGCGTGCGGCCCGCAAGTGGTTCGAGATGGCCGAGTCGATCACGGCGCCGACGCGCCGCGCCGCGGACTTCTTCGAGCGCGGCACGGGCCTCACGGGCGTGCACGCGATCTCGTGCGGCATCGACATGAGCTTCTACACGCCCGACTTCTCGCCGCGCAGCGAGAACGTCGTCGCGTTCCTCGGTCGACTCGACGAGGAGAAGTACATCCACGAGGCGATCGAGGCCGTCGAGAAGCTGCAGGACCTCGACGCCAAGCTCGTCATCATCGGCGACGGCGAGATGCGCCCGCGGCTCGAGGCGCGGGCGCGCGAGCTCGGCGTCGCCGACCGCGTGCGTTTCACGGGCCGCGTCTCCGACGAGGAGCTGCGCCGGGAGCTCACGAACGCCTCCGTGTTCGCGATGCCGTCGCGCGCCGAGCTGCAGTCGATCGCCACGATGGAGGCGCTCGCATCGGGTCTTCCCGTGGTCGCCGCCGACGCGATGGCCCTGCCGCACCTCGTGCACCCGGGTCAGAACGGCTACCTGTACCAGCCGGGCGACATCGACGAGTTCGCGCGCCACCTGCGCGCCGTGCTGACCGCGTCGCCCAAGGAACTCGACCGCCTCCGCCGCGGCGCCCTCCGCACGGTGGAGCCGCACGACATCCAGCGCACCCTCGACATCTTCGAGGCCCTGTACCGCGGCGAGACCGTCGTCGACCCCGACACCGAGGGGGAGCTCGCGCGGTGAGCGCTCCCGCGACGCCCCGCGTGCTGCAACCGGCCGCGTGGCGTCGGGCGATCGCGCCGCTCGTGATCGCGGTGCTCGTGCTGAGCGTCCTGCTCCAGGAGCCCGTCGCGGCGCTGCTGCCGGCGGAGACGCCGCGCGTGCTCGTGTTCCTCGCGATCGCGGCGCCCATCGTCGCGGCGGTGGTGCTCGGTCTCGCGGCGGCGTACCCGCGCGTGCTCGTGGACGCGGATGGCGCCCTGCGCGTGCGGGGACGCTCGGTGCGTCCCTCGCAGATCGTCGCCGCGCGTCGCGCCGTGTCGGCAGGCGGCGGCTCGGCCTACCTCGTGCTGACGCTGCGTACGGACGCCGGTTTCGCCATCCGAGTGCTCGTGGCGGGGATGCCGATCCGCGGGCTCGACACCGAGCAACTGCGCGTGCTTCGCGAGGTCGTGGCGGCATCCGCGGTCCCCGTGAAGCGCCGCTCGGAGAGCGAGCGCGCGTTTCTGAGCGAGAGCGTGCTCGCGACCGGGCGTCGTGTCGACGTCGACCGAGAGCTCGTGCTGCGCGAGCTCGACCACCTGCGGGGTGTGCGGTTCAAGGGGCTCGCTGACACCGGCGCGGACGATGCGGGGGCCGACGCGCCGGAGGTGGAGGTCGCACCCGCACCTCCTGTCGCGGTGGTCGACGACGCGGCCGCCGAGGAGCGTCTCGCGGCCGCGACGCGCACGACGACGCTCGCGCGACGCATCGCCTTCTGGGCGCTCGTGGCCGCATCCCTCGTCGCCGCGGTGCTGCTCGTCGTGCTCGTCGTCATGGAGTCGACGGGCACGGACTTCGGGGCGGCCGACGAGGATCCGCTCGTGGCCGCGATGGCCGTCGCGATCGGCGTCGCCCTGCTGACCGGAGTGGCGTGGGCGACGGTCGCGGATGTCGACGACGCGCGCCGCCGCGCCGAGTCGCAGCGCTGGCTCGCCGCGGCATCCGCGGAGGAACGCCGAGCGGGCCTGCCCGTAGCGTTCCACGCGCCCTGGCTGCGTGCTCCCGGTGGCCGCATGCTCGGCCTCGCCCTGCTCGTGCTGGGGATGATCGCGTTCGTGGCGGTCGTCGGCGGCCCCATCATCCTCATCCAGGGGGAGGGGCCCGTCGTGCTCGGCATCGTCATGACGATCGTGGGAGTCGGCCTGTGCACCCTCGCGCTGTGGGCCTGGTTCGCCCGTCGCCGCGCCCACTCGCGCAGGGTCGAGTGGCTCGTCGAGGCCGCGGGGGAGCGCGCCCGTCGCGGCCTGACCGGCGACGACCCGCTCAGCCGGTAGCGTTGTCGCGGGGCGGTAGCTCAGCCGGTTAGAGCAGCGGACTCATAATCCGTCGGTCACGGGTTCAAGTCCCGTCCGCCCTACCAATGATTCCGGGCGAGTTTGTGTTCCTCGGTGGAGTCTCCAGAAGCGACAACACTCCAAGAAACACTCCAAGTGTCGGCGGGCCACGACAGAATCTCCATATGACGCAGCAAGCCATCGAGGTCGGGGACGCACGCTTTGTCTGCGCGCACTGCGGGGCCGACTCGCAGCAGGTGTGGGCCGATCTCACGATCAAAGCGCGGGTGAACAACGGCCAGACCTACGTTACTTTCAGCGATGCGGCGCGGTGGCGGATCGAAGGTAGTTCAATCTGGCTATCGGGGAGTGACTACTCGCAGCCCGAGTGGCGCGCGACAGTCTGCGCCGTTTGCGGTGAGGGATCGGTATGGCGTGACGCGCACCGGGTCTATCCGGTGGCGTCGACGATCGCGCCGGTCCACCGCGACGCGCCAGAGTCGGTGGCAGCGCTCTACGAAGAGGCACGAAGTGTTCTTCCGATTTCTCGTCGGGCATCCGCCGCACTGGTTCGCGCGACTCTTGAACGGTTGCTCCGAGAAATTGATCCGAATCACGCCAGCAAACGCCTCGATGACCTCATTGCTCAACTTCGAGGTCAGATTCGAGAGCCGCTGTGGAAGTTCCTCACCGCCATTCGTATCGTGGGCAACGACACGCTGCACGCCGAGGAAGGCGAGTTGGCGGTTCTGTACCTCGGCAGTGAGCCGGAGGAGATCATTGAGCCCTTGTTCGAGGCCGTCAACACGCTGATCGAGGAGTTGATCACACAGCCCGCGAAGGCCGAGGCTCTGTACGCGCTCATTCCGGAGACCAAGCGCGAGGTCGCGGAACGCAAGTCGAAGCCTGTCAAAGCGGACTAGCGCCGAATATCAGAGCCGCCGCCTGCGGCGTCAGCCGTCCTCGCCTGGCGAAGCAGGATCGACGCGCAGCGAACCGCGGTCTTTAGTCAGCCGAGCTTGGCGAACTCGCCACGGACGTCGATGCGAATCACATCGAGCCCGGAGAAGGGGCGTGAGGAACGGATTGGTGACAACTTGACCTGTCACGCGTCCTGGGGGCGTCGGAGGCTGCCGCGGATCGCTCCGCGATCCTTGCCCTCGAGGAGTTACTCTACATACCCCGTATGGATATACTGCGTATCCATGAGTGTCCGACAGAGTCTGCTGACGATCCTTGAGCAGGGCCCGTGTTACGGCTACCAGCTCCGCACCGAGTTCGAACGTCGCACCGGCGGCACCTGGCCCCTCAATATCGGCCAGGTCTATTCGACCCTCGACCGTCTGGAGCGCGACCGTCTCGTTGAGCGCACAGGTGTCGGCGACGAGGGACAGCACTATTACGAGATCACGGATGCCGGCCGCGACGCCGTGCGGCTTTGGTTGACGAGCCCCGTCAGCCGCACCGGCGCGACCCGGGATGAGCTGGCCATCAAGCTCGCACTCGCGGTAACCCTCCCCGGTGTGGATGTCGCCGCGATCATCCAGACGCAGCGCACGGCGACGCTGCGAGCGCTACAGGATCTGACGCGCATGAAGATGACGAGCGATGCCCCCACATCGGCCGATGACCTGGCGTGGTCGCTCGTGCTCGAATCTCTCATCTTCACCGTGGAGGCGGAGGTGCGCTGGCTCGACCACTCCGAGTCGGTCCTGGTTCGGGCTCGCGCGAATGCGGCTGTGGCACCGCGGCCGGTCGACGGGGACGCCACCCGTCGCGGCCGACCCTCGAAAGCGACCGAGGAGCACGCACGATGACGAGTCCACTGCTGCACCTCGACGGCGTCGCGATGCACTACGGCACAGGATCGACGGCGGTCAACGCGCTCGTCGGAGTCGACCTCCAGGTGCATCACGGCGAACTCGTGGCGATCATGGGCGCGTCCGGCTCCGGCAAGTCGACCCTGTTGACGATCGCGGGCGGGCTCGTGCGCCCGACGAGCGGCGAGGTCATCCTCGCCGGCCAATGGCTGAGCCAGCTCAGCGCCGGACAACTCGCGACACTCCGGCGGAGGACGCTCGGGTTCGTGTTCCAGGACTTCAACCTCGTGCCGGCGCTTACCGCGATCGAGAATGTCGCACTGCCGCTCGAACTCGACGGGTGGAAGACGAAGAAGGCTCGCCGTGCCGCGCGCGACGCGCTCGGCACCGTCGAACTCGCCGAACAGGCGGACCGGTATCCCGACGATCTCTCGGGAGGCCAGCAGCAACGCGTCGCGATCGCGCGCGCCGTGGTCGGGGGTCGGGCGCTCATCCTCGCCGACGAACCCACGGGGGCGCTCGACAGTCACACCGGCGAGGTCGTTCTGCGGATGCTGCGTTCCCGCGTCGACCAGGGCGCCGGCGGCATCCTCGTCACCCACGACGCCCGCCACGCCGCGTGGGCGGATCGCATCGTCTTCCTGCGAGACGGCCGAGTCGTCGACCAGGCGGAGTACGCCGGCGTCGAGCACACCCTCAGGGCACATCGAGCATGACCTCACAACTGCCCGCCCGGACGCGCGGCGCGACCCGAATCGCATTCAAGCTCGCCCGGCGCATCGCAGCCCGGCGCCGCGGTCGCAGCGCGCTCATCGCGACACTCATTGGCATTCCCATCGCCGGGATGGTCGCCGTGACCACGGTCGCGACCAGCCTCATCCCCACGAACGCCGAGCGGATCGTGACCGAACTCGGCGGCACCGAGGCGATCGTCACGATGGTGTCACCGCCGGATGACACGCTCATCCAGCACCCGGAGAGCCTCTCGTACTACGAAGTCGACCGAGACCCGATGACCGGAGAGCCGCTCGGCCACGATCCCGACGATCCGATCCTCAGCGTCCGCGATGTCCTGCCACCTGGCACGGAGTTGCTCACCATCGTCGAGTCGAGCGCGACGGTGCGCACGGCGAGCGGGCTCGGTGCGCTCGCCCTCGTCGAGGGGGATGCTGCCGACCCGGCGCTCGACGGCAGGTTCTCGCTTATCGAGGGACGCGGGCCGCGCACCGATCGGGAGGTCGCCGTATCGTCGAGCGCGCTCGACCGCCTCGACATATCCGTCGGCGGTGAGATCGAGGTCATCTCGCCCGAGCCTGGGCGGTTCGCCGTCGTCGGGGTGATCGAGGACCGGCAACGACCGACCGATGACGACGTCCTGTTCGCCCGCGACGGCGCGATCAGCGGGGTCCCCGCCGAAGGTGACACCGGCGCCACGGTCTATCTCCCCGACACCCGGCTCGACTGGCCGGCCGTTCGCGAGCTCAACGCGCAGGGCGCCGTCGTGCTGTCGCGGGCGGTGCTGCAGGATCCGCCGGCGGATGCGCGGCTGCCGTTCGGCGGCAGCATCACGCTGTACTCCTCGCTGACGTCCGTCATCCCGATGCTCGCCCTCATCGGCGGGTTCGCGCTCTTTGAGGTGTGCCTGCTCGCGGGGGCGGCGATGCTCGTCGGCACCCGATCCGACCTGCGGGCCCTCGCGACTGTCGCGAGCGTCGGGGGCGATCGGCGCGTACTGTTCCGCACCGTGTCCTTGGGCGGGGTCGTGCTCGGACTCGTCGGCGGCATCGTGGGCGCCGCCGTCGGCGTCGGCGCGGCGGCCGGTTATGTCGCGCTCACCGACGACGGGAGCGCGGCGAAGTATCCCGGGTTCCACGTCGACCCGCTCGTGCTCGCCGCGATCGTCGGATTCGCACTGCTGAGCGGGTGGATCGCCTCCCTGGTCGCCGCTCGCACGGCCGCGCGCGTGGATGTCGTCTCCGCGCTGCGCGGGTCGCGTCGTCCGCCGAAGCCGAGTCGGGCCGCATCGGTCTTCGGCGTCGTGCTCCTCGGACTCGGTGCGCTGGGACTCCTCGGCGGAGCGACGATGACGTTCTTCGGCTACTGGCCCGAGTACCAGTACTCGTGGGTCTGGATCGGAATCCTCGTGATCGTCGTCGGCGCCATCGCGATGCAACTCGGGGCCGCCCTGCTCTCCCCGACGATCCTCCGAGGAATCACCCGGCTGTTCGCGCGCGGCGGTGCCTCCGTCCGGATGGCAACGCGAGACGCGAGCCGCAACTCGGCGCGATCCGTGCCGACGCTCGCGGCGATCGCGAGCACCGTCTTCGTCGCGGTCGCCCTCATGACGATGCTCGGGTCGGCCCAGCACCAGGCGAATCTCACCTACCAGCACACGGCACCTCTCGGCACCATCTCCGGTCCGCTCGTCACCTACGACGACGAGGGCGTCGCGTCGCTCATCCCCGCCGACGACGTCGTGACGGTCATGGAGACCGTCCTCGAGACGGAGGTCGAAGTGCTCTCGAGCGTCGCCTCGCCGTATCTGAACAACGACCCCGATGCGACATTCGCCCGCCCGCGGCTCCAGATCTCGGATGCGTGCCGGGAGCTGCTCGCCGAGACCCAGGGAATGGGACCTCAACAGGAAGATTGCGGACTCAACTGGTTCCTGCTCGGCCAGTTCGGCGACCAGATCTGGGTGGGCTCGGTCGCCGATCTGGAAGCCGCGCTGGGCGAACCCGCGAGCGACGAGGCCCGTCGTGCATTGAACGGCGGTGGCGCCGTCTCGTTGCATCCCCAGTTCGTCGCCGACGACGAAGTGCGATTCGAATGGTGGTCGGGCGAGCAACTCGCCGACCAGACCAACTTCACCGACATGGCGCCCGAACGAGCCGTCGCGCTCCCGGCGGTGGTCCAGCGGCCGGCGCACGACTACCGTTTCGGCATCTTCGTCAGCCCGGCGACCGCACGGGAGGTCGGTCTCGAGTTCGACGAATCGTTCGTGATCGCCGATGTGGGGCCACGACCGAGCGAGGAGACGTACGACCAGCTGTGGGGGGCGCTCGCCGCCGTCGAGGTCCCGGCGATCCTGTACCACGAAGGCGGTCCCCCGCAGTTCGCGGGCGGCGCCGCCTGGATCTTCACGGGCATCGCCGCGCTCATCACCCTCGCGGCCTCCGCCGTGGCGCTGGGCCTCGCGCGGGCCGACGCCCGACGCGACGACGAGGTGCTCGACGCGATCGGCGCACCGCCCCGGCTCCAGCGCGGCGTCGCGTTCTGGCAGGCGATCGTCGTCGCCGGAATCGGAACGGTACTGGGCGCGGCGATCGGGCTCCTGCCGAACCTCGCACTCACTCTCCCGAGCCTCGTCGGGGTGGCCAACGACATCCCGCGCGACGCCGCCCCGTTCTGGGCCTTCGCACCGCCGTGGGCGCAGCTCGCGCTGCTCGTCCTCGCCCTGCCGCTCGTCATCGCCCTCGGCAGTTGGCTCACCGCAGGCCGTCGTCGCGTCGCCGTCCGCCGGATGCCATAGCCCTCAAGGGCGGCGACGCACGTACGAGGACTGCGCGCTCCCTGATCCCGCCGGCCAGGACGTCGAGTCGATACGCTAGCTGTGATGTCCGGGGACGTTGTTTCGGCGACACGGTTCTGAGGTGCTGAAAGGCGAAGACCTCCGGTTGTGAAGTGGAGCTGTTGAGTTCAACCGCTTCACGAACC
>WKJB01000177.1_pt1 | contig 15154 bp, 15 predicted proteins | sample 5403331 | NCBI WGS metagenome assembly WKJB01 (sample SAMN13198853, study PRJNA488119) | plastic metagenome | isolation source: water-polyurethane dispersion (WPUD) containing a polyether... | place: Mexico: Mexico City | collected 2016 | reverse complement strand
TATATTTTATGTCAAATCCCTGAGATTCTTCTTGCAGTAGCAGCGCCGTCAACCAATACAGAATGGAATAATATTTCCGCCAACCGACCGTAAGTTTTTTCAGATCAACCGCTTTAAAGAGTGCCTTTGCGCTTTGTCGCTCACCCATTCGCACGTAAGCATAAGCGCACATAATTTTCCAAATCTCTTCATGGTTTTCTTTTCGGTGGTCGGGCACAAAACTTTTATCACTGAACTTCTGCGCAGTTTTCGTATCGATCAAAAACCGTATTTCCGCATAGCGTTCGGTAAAAATAAGATGTTCCAAAACGGCGTATTCAAAACTGCAGACCGATCGCTCCGACGCTTTCTTGTAGCCGTCTCGCGCGTCCAACATTTTTTTCCACCATTTGTTGAATAGCCGATTGTTATCCGTAAAATCTGCGTAAAGCAAAGCTACCCCAAGCTTCCGTGCGGCCGGTAAAACGTAAACCTCGGGCGTCAACTCCGTTTGTGTGACTCTGTTGAAATAAAGTTCCATCATTTCAGCATTCTCCGACAAAAAAGCACCCATAAACAGGAAGCCGTAGGCGAATAGCTTTGCCTCATTATCACGGCTGTATTTCAGATATTCGTGAAAATATTGCGCATACGGAGTGCATGCCAAATCGCGCATAGGATGATGTTCTATAAAATACTTACGCGCCGGCGGATAAGAAAGGAAATCTTGGTGCACCGACATCAGTAACGTAGGCGACTGCGAAATGCTCATACACAATGCTTCGCTGAGATTCCAGAGGTCACGTCCGTCTATATCCTCTGTCGTTTGCTGAAAAAAAGAATAGATGTCATTCTGCAAAAGGTTTTCCTTGCATGTATCAAAATCCTGAAAACCACAGTAGGCTGCCAGTGCATTTTTGGTGTACGTAGAGAAACCGCCCGAGTGTTTTATCAACCCGAAAAACCGACGCAGGCTTTGAGTACTGACCGAAAGTGCCAACTCCCGCTGCAAGGTGTGAGACAGCGCCTCGCAATCCGTGGCAGTAGCAATCTTCCGTCCGAACCGCGCACAAATCTTTTCTCTTAAATGGTTAAAAACTCTCTCTTCTATCAGCACGAGCCCTCATTCTTTACGGTCTCCAATATAGAATTTTATCCGATACAAATTGGACAAAATTGGACAGTGAATATTTTAACGTTTTATTATAATTTACAGACCTTAAGATTATAAACACCTACAACCCCTAAAATTGTTTAAAAAGCGACATGTTTTGGCGGGGTGGGGTGGTAGGTTTGTAGAATTATAAAACAAGATTAGTATCCATGGAAAACTTTAACGCTGAATAATTAAAAAATAATCTCGCTCAAGAGCTGGAACAATTAAAGAAGCAAATAAAAAAACCTAACATCTTGGTCGTTGGACAAACAGGAGTAGGAAAAAGTTCGCTGGTAAATGCGGTTTTTGGTAAAGACATTGCGAAAATATCACATACTCAGCCCGAGACGCGCGGCTTTCACAAGTACGAGACCGACGAAGTACCGGTCAATATTATTGACAGCGAAGGGTACGAACTCGATAATTCTGACAATTTTAAAGATTCCATTGAAAAGTTTATTAATAACAACTTTACAGATGTTACTGAGCAAATTCACTTAGCTTGGTATTGTATCAGTATCAGTAGCGCAAGAGTCTTACCGTTTGATTTAAGTAACATAGAGTTTCTTCTAAAAGAAAAGAATATCCCAACAGCAGTCGTATTCACTCAGTGTGACAACGATACGCCTGAAGGAGAAATAGCTACGAAATTAAGTGCAGTCATCGAAGAAAAGTTTGGGAAAAATGTTCCTTGTTTTCAGGTGTCTAACGATGAAGAATTGAATAAAAAACTTGATCTGGATAAATTAGTGGAGTGGTCGGCAGAGAATATTGCTGACGAAAACGTCCAAATGGCTTTTGTAATTGGTCAAAAGGCTAGTCTTAAAATGAAATATAAAAAAGCCCAGAAAGCTATCATGGGATATGCTGGCTCGGCGGCTGCAATAGGAGCTAGTCCTATACCTTTATCAGACGCGTTACTGTTAGTGCCCTTACAGACAGGGATGGCTGCGCATGTATTTCATATTTACGGTTTAAATATGGGCGTTTCATCAATCGTGAAAAATCTAATTGGTTCGCGTGTGATATCAATGTTGGGCAAGGCTGCTGTCGGAAATATATTGAAGTTAATCCCTGGCGGTGGAAGCATTATAGGTGGTGGTATCAATGCGGCGATCGCATCTGGCATTACATATTCTTTAGGTTTTGCAATGTGCAAGATGTCAGAACAGATGATCACTACTCAAATAGAAGGTCAATATGATTCAAATATGTTAGATAAGATTTTCTCTAGCGGAAATTTAGATGCGCTTATAAATCAGTATAAAAAAACGAGTAGAACTGAAGCATAGTCATTATGGATATGGATAAAGGAGCGTACGAAGCCTACGAACAGCTGGCGAAAGAAAATGCTAATATCAATCTGATGGATGATTTAGCTGCTAATACAGAAGAAATAGCTGCATCGAAAGGAAACAGTGACAAAACTGATAGAAGGTTAAACATCATTGTAGCGGGAAAATCTGGTGTAGGTAAGAGTTCCCTGCTAAATTACCTGGTCGATATGGAAATATTCGAGACTGGTGTGGGCGCTCCAGTTACACAAGAATATTTCGAATCTTTTAGATACAAGCATCCGACCAAAGATGTCGAGTATGTATTGTTTGACACGAAGGGAATAGAGCCTGACACGACTGAAGAATTTGCCACAAACATTAACGATGAAATAAAAAAATGTGCGGATTCGGATAATATATTTGATCACTTCCACACCTTATTTTATTGTCTCTCTGCCAGCAGTAAGCGAATCGAGCCTTTTGAAATTGATTTTATCAATAAAATTGGAAGTGTAATCGATGTTGTCGTAGTTTTAACTAAATCTGACCAGATATCAGATGCGGAATATGTAGAAATGGCGCAGGTCCTACGGGAAAAAATCGATGCATCCGAGACGGATGTCGCTTCTGGTGTCAAAATCGTGCGGGTGTGCAGTGTGGCGACTACAACCAGAAAAGGTACTTTCAAGCAGTTTGGAAGAGAGGACGTATTGAATCATAGTTTAATCGGTTTATGGAATACCTTCGCCAGCCAAATTCCCGACGTCCTATGGGACGTCGTCTATAATTCCATTTTTTGCACATTAGAAATTCCAATTCCTCAATACAATACAGAGAATCTGCATAGGCGCAATCAATTCTTGAATCGATGGCGATCATACTTTGATGAGAAATATAATTTGTCTGGGGAGCATGTTTCATTAATTCATGTTTTGCGACTCCTTAGTCTAGAGGAGCTTGGCGCAAATGACTTAAAAAGTTATCACCGCGCAATGCTTGTTAGCTTATTCGAGCTGTTTTTAAGGATGTTTGCCGATTTGACCTCGCTGAAAGAAGAGTTTACAGCATTAAGAAATGAAATTGAAACATCAGCGGATGCTGTGATTGATTTTTACAAGGAGCTCATGAACACAGAAGCTATTCTCACAGTTCCTCTTATTAATACCCGCCGTAGATTGACTGAGATTGAGCATTTTATCTGTGGCGAATTTCGAGAATTCATAATTGAAGAGTGTATGGAAATGATCGCGGTAATCGAGCAAGATCGTTCAGAAGACGGATGGTTCGGGCGACTAGGAAGTTCTGATACACGCGAATTTATCCGCGAGGAATATGATGACTTCAGACGCGCAGTTGATCATGCAGAGGATGTTCTACATCAGAAAATCCACAATTTTGCAGCGACGTGCACTACCGAAATTTCTCAATTTGGTGTACTGAAATTAAAAGATCAGATAAGATAATTTTTTACTGGAATAATTTTTCACTATAAAAATTAAGGTGGGAATTGAGAATGTTAATCTATGAATCTACTTTATTGTTTATAGTTAATGCCGCCACTAATCCGCCGCCCAAAAGAACTTCTGCGCATCAGTCCAAAAGATGCGACCCTGATAGAGTATTCGCTGAATGATGGCCGTACCTGGAACCGTCGGTATAAGTCCAATAATACTGTCGGACAGTTTATGGATCTGATGGATAATGGCGAAATCATTCTGGCAACGGCGTCAAAAGGAATGTTTATTTCACGAAACGAAGGAAGAACCTGGAACAGAAGATAAAATGATGAAAACTATTTTTAGGCCGCATGTCGGCAAGAGATTCGGAGAGTCACCACTCGGGACGTTACTGATACTCGGCGATTCGCATTATGATTTCGGCGTGGAACAGGATGCTGCCGCCCATACCGGAGAGGTGGTCAGTAATGATGAATGGGTGCAGGCTAGATTTTTTAAGAACGTGGCGAAACTTTTCGGGAAAAATGATTTCACACAGCTGCGGGATTTCGTGGCCTTCGGAAATGCGGTACAGCAGTTCATGACGCTGCCCACTCAGAGACCGACAACTGCGGAAATGGATACTGCAGAAGACGCCATCAAGGAGTACATCGCCGAGACGGGCGCTACCAGAATGGTGGTCTTCTCTGTCCGCGTTTGGGAACATCTGTTCAATAAACCCAAAACTTGGGGCAGGTATCTGGAAACACTGGAAGCAAACGGTCGCCGTGCCACCGTCTGGGAACTGGAGAGCAACGGAATCAGATGCCACGCAATCGGATTCCAGCACCCGTCGGCCAGAGGTTGGTCCAAAGATCAATGGCAGCCGTTGCTGGATGAATTCTTGAGGAAATATTAAAACAATTACAGACGGCGCCACAGAGCGCCGTTTCTTTTTTATACCCCGCCATATCTTGTCGCTTTGCTACGCTATATTTGAAGAAAACTATAGCAGATGGCGAAGAAAGACCAGATGATTCGGCTGAAATCGATTGAAAGTTTTCTCAGGCGGCGTGGCGCGGCAGGCGCATCGTTTGCCGAGATTGCGCGCGAACTGGAAGAAAGGTTCGAGGAAAAAGATTTGGAACTGCGGTTTACCGAGCGAACCTTCCTGCGCGACAAAGCCACCATCTTCGATGTCTCCGGAATTGAAATAAGCTACAGCCGCAGCCGTAATGTTTACTACATCAGCAATGAGGAACTGGATCAATATCGGGAAAATATCTTTGACAACCTACTGCTGGTCGAAGCCTACCGCGAGGTCAAGGACAAAAATGATATTATGCTCTTCGAACAGCGGAAATCACGCGGGTTGAATCAGCTGCACGGCTTGGTTCACGCGATACTGAACCGAAAGGTCATCACTTTTTCTTACTGTAAGTTTTGGACAGGAATTAAGGAAGAGCGGAAAGTACAGCCGTATGCGCTGAAAGAATTTCGCAACCGCTGGTATCTGCTGGCTCAAGACTGTAACGCCACCGAGGAGAATCTGACAATAAAAACCTTCGGCCTCGACCGTATTTCGGGTTTGGAGATTTTGTCTCGACATTTCGAGCGCAAGCCCTACGATGCGGCGCAAGCTTTTAAGCACTCTTTCGGCATTATCTGCGGTACGGAGCGGAGCGAGCAGCCCACCGAGGTCCGTTTATGGTTCGAGCCGCATCAGGCCAATTACATCAAAGCGTTGCCGTTGCACCCTTCGCAGGAAGTGGTAGCCGAAGATGCAGACGGCGTTGTCTTCAAGCTGTTGATTGCGCCCACTTACGATTTCAGGCAGGAAATTCTTTCATATGGGCCGAGATGTCGAGTTGTTTTCCCAACAGAACTGGTACAACAAATCAAGAAAGAGTTGTCCGAATGTTTATCAGCGTACGGCGCAGAAACCTCATAGGCTTATAAGAAGAAACAGGACATTAAAATGCAAAACAAGCGAATCGGTGATTATTGTTTTGCATTTCGAGCGCTCAACCTTGTCAAGGTTTCAAACCTTGACAAGGTTCTCGAAGGCTGCCTATAGTTTTGTGTGAGTAACTCTGCCAAAGTTCAAAACTTTGGCAAAGTTGATTTAATAATTTTCCGTTAGCGATCAACGCTATCTAATCTCTCCGCCGCGTCAAAGTCAATTCTCAGCTGTACCGACACCTGCTTTTGCTCATCGGTGTTTAGGTTGGAAATGGAAAGACCGAGCAGGCGCACAGGTTTGTCGAACGGCCGTTGTTCCCAGAGTATTTTAGCGGCCGTGAGGAAATCGGTCTTTCCGTTAAAATATTCATCGATGGTGCGGCTTCGTGTAAAGAGTGAGAAATCTTTGTACTTGATTTTCAGCGTCAATGATTTGCCTTGGATGTCGCGGCGGTTCAGGCGGGCGTCCAATTCATCACTAAGCGAAACGAGCTTCGAATTGATTTCTTCATCACTTGCAAAATCGTCCCAAAAAGTGCGTTCCACACCGATGCTTTTCGGGATGCGATGCGCACGCACCTCGCTGTTATGGATGCCGCGCACCACATTGTAGTAGTGCGCACCCGATTTCCCGAAATGATCGACAAGGTCTTCCAGACTTCGCTGTTTCAGGTCCGAACCTTTGTAAATACCGAGGCTGAACATCTTGTTCGCCGTTACCTTGCCGATGCCGTAGAATTTTTCAATCGGCAATTCGTCCAGAAATTCGGCTATGCGCGATGGGTGGATCGTCTTTTGTCCGTTTGGTTTGTTGACGTCCGAGGCGATCTTCGCCAAGAATTTATTTACCGAGATTCCGGCCGATGCGGTCAGTCCCGTCTCTTCAAAAATGCGCTTACGGATTTCCTGCGCAATCTCGTTGGCAGATTCCATCTGCTTTTTGTTCTCGGTGACATCCAGATAAGCTTCATCCAAAGACAGAGGCTCAACAAGATCGGTGTACTCGTAAAAGATCTGACGGATTTGATATGAGATCTCTTTGTAGCGGTCAAAGCGCGGCCGAACGAAAATCAGATGCGGACATTTCTGCTTGGCGGTCCTGCTCGGCATGGCGGAGTGGATGCCGTACTTTCGTGCCTCATAACTGGCAGCGGCGACCACGCCGCGATGCTCGCCGCCCACGGCCAGGGCTTTCCCCTTCAGCTCGGGGAAATCATGCATCTCCACCGACGCATAAAAAGCGTCCATATCGACATGAATGATCTTGCGCTGCCGCGTTTCCATACCGCAAAATTACAGCTTTTAACGGCCTGGCCTCAAATAAAAAAGAAGCCCAAAGGCTCCTCATGGTGTTGCTACAGTGCTACACTGTTACACTGCTACATTAACCCTCATGTTCCCTCACCAGATTCGTCACCAGTTTTATCACATTCGGCATCGCTTTGTTGGCCGCTTGCAACACTTCCTCGTGCGAAACCGCAAACGCAATTTCGGGGCCGCCGAGGTCGGTAATGATGCTCACGCAGAAAACCTCCATACCCATGTGGCGCGCCACAATAACTTCGGGCACGGTGCTCATGCCCACCGCGTCGCCGCCCAACACGCGAACCATTCCGTATTCGGCAGGCGTCTCAAAGGTCGGACCTTGCAGACCAAGATAAACACCTTTGTGAACCTCGATGCCTTCACGCTCTGCAATTCGTTCCGCCGTTGCAATCATGGCCTTGCTGTAGGGTTCAGACATGTCCACAAATCTTGGCCCTAGTTCGTCGATGTTCTTGCCGCGCAACGGATGCTCGGGCATCATGTTGATGTGGTCTTTTACCATCATGATATCGCCCACATGAAAGGCAGGGTTGACGCCGCCACTCGCATTCGATAAAATCATTTTCTTGATGCCTAACAGGTGGAAAACCCGCATCGGGAAGGTGACCGTCTCCATCGAATAACCTTCGTAATAGTGGAAGCGGCCGCTCATCATCAGCACTTTCTTTCCTTCCAAGATGCCGTAAATCAGTTTGCCGCCGTGGCCTACCACCGTGGTTTGCGGAAAGTTCGGGATTTCGGGATATTCAATGGTGTGAATGGCCTCTACCTCGTTTTGCAGTTTGCCGAGACCAGAGCCCAGCACTATCGCATAATCAGGTGTCTCGCCGATGATGTTTCGGATAAAGGCTGCTGTCTCTTTAATTTTTTCTAACATAATTTATAATCGTGTCGTTAAATTCTTGAGGGTTGTCAATGTCGATATCGATCGGCCAATAATATAGTTCCGGCCTAAGATAATCAAAAGTTTTCAGCCGAATGTAGTCTTTCTCGGTAGTCAGCATCAGTCGGTTCTCACCGAGCTGCTCATACTCTTTGGTGATTTTTTTGACATCGCTGTCGGTAAAAGAATGATGGTCGGGAAACTGCAAGTGTTTTACGTTTACCGAATACTGCTGTAATTCCGCCATCAGATGCTTCGGGTTGGCAATTCCGGTAATCAGTAGTATTTGCCGAGACCGAAGGTTTTCCAATGTCAATTGCTTGTCTTTTGACTTTATGTTTCCCGAATAGTTGATGGACGAGAAAAACACCTTTTGTCCGGGGCGCAGCCTCAGATCGGAAATGTAACTGCGTTTTTGTTCCTCGTTGAGGTCGGCGGGGCATTTCGTCACCATGACGATTTGCGCGCGCTTTGCACCCGAACGGGATTCACGCAGATCGCCGGCGGGAAGCAAATAATCTTCGAAATACGGATCGGAATAATCGGTCAACAAAATATTGAAGCCCGGCTTTATGTAACGATGCTGATAACTGTCATCCAAAACCAGCACGTCCAGATCCATGTCGCTGATCAGCTTCTTCGCGCCCGGCACTCGTTTCTCGGAAACCGCAATGACGATTCTGTTTTTGAAACGCTCAAACAACTGCATCGGCTCGTCGCCCACTTGCGTATAGTTAGAATCATAATTGACTACATGGTAACCTTTGGTCTGCCTGCCGTAGCCGCGCGAAAGAACGCCGGTGCGCAATTGCTGTTGGGACAGCAAGCCCGCCAGATACATAACCACAGGAGATTTTCCGGTGCCGCCCACGGAGAGGTTGCCGACACCGATGACGGGTGTTCTGAAGCTTGTGGAGCGCAGTATGCCGATGTCAAAGAGCAGATTTCTGACACCGGTTACCAAGTTATACACCGGAGAAAAAGGGTAGAGATACCATCTTTTCATAGCCGGCAAAATTACGGAAATGTGGCGGAGTTTGCTCCATAACCTGCGGTGTTGCCGAGCTTGCAATCGGATTCTACTTTTCAAAAACACTATCTTTGCGCAAATAATTTCAGAATGGTTTTATCCATGACGGGCTTCGGCCGGGCCGAAGGAGTCTACGACGGTAAAAAAATAACGGTAGACGTAAAGTCGCTGAACAGCAAGAACTTGGACCTTAATCTGAAGGTGCCGTTCCGTTACAAGGAAAAAGAATTTGAAATCCGGAAGGTTCTCACCGAACGATTGCACCGCGGCAAGGTAGATTTTTATCTGAACGTGGAATTGCTGGAAGGCAAAACCGATGCATCACTGAACAAAGAAATAATCAGCGCCTACATATCACAGTTGGCTGAAATAGAGCCAAGCGCCGAGCATGTCGAGCTTCTGAAAATAGCTGTCCGCCTGCCCGACGCGGTATCGACCGGCACGAATGAGCTCGACGAAGAAGAATGGCATTACATCACGACATTGATCGATTCAGCCGTCGATGCGATGATCGATTTCCGAATTACCGAGGGCAAAAGCTTGGAGCGCGAACTTGCGTCAAACATCCATAAAATAGAGGAAAAGTTGGAGCGCGTTCTGCCGTACGAGGAAACGCGCGTAGATACATTGCGTGAGCGCATCCAAAACAACCTGAAAGAGTTTGAGGATATCGATGAAAACCGCTTTTATCAGGAGCTTGCGTATTATGTGGAGAAACTGGACATTTCCGAAGAGAAGGTTCGCCTGGCGCAACATTGCCGCTATTTCTTGGAAGTGATGAACGACGAGGAGAACAATGGTAAAAAATTAGGATTCATCTCTCAGGAAATCGGTCGAGAAATCAACACGCTGGGCTCCAAAGCCAATCATCCCGAAATCCAAAAAATTGTCGTTACCATGAAAGACGACCTCGAAAAAATAAAAGAACAAACGCTGAATGTGTTGTAATAAGACCTTAGATTTCAGACACAAGATTTCAGATTTTTGGCTTACTATCTAAGATCTGACATCTCACATCTGAAGTCTAACATCTAATAAAATGGAAAAAGTCATCATTTTCTCGGCGCCGTCGGGTAGCGGCAAGACCACTTTGGTAAAATACTGTCTCGAAAGTTTCCCTTTGTTGAGGTTCTCTATCTCGGCTACCACGCGTGCGCCAAGAGGAGCGGAAGTGCACGGCACCGACTATTATTTTCATACGGCCGAAGAGTTCCAACAAAAGATCTTGGAGAAAGCCTTTGTGGAATATGAGGAGGTTTACCAAGGTAGTTTCTACGGAACCTTGCAGTCGGAAATCAACCGTATTTGGGCTGACGGAAACATCGTTATCTTCGACGTAGATGTAAAAGGCGGGATTGCGTTGAAGAAAATCTTCGGCGAAAAAGCATTGAGCATTTTCATTGCGCCGCCGTCTGTAGGAGAATTGGAAAAAAGACTGATCGGCCGCAATACCGATGATGCCGAGACCATAAAAACCCGCGTTGCCAAGGCCGAGCAGGAAATGAGCTTCTCCAATCAGTTCGACACAGTCGTGGTCAACGATGATTTGTCTGCCGCCAAGACCGAAATTCAAGGGATTATTTCCCGATTTTTAACCGAGAAAAGCGTTTAGTCGATATGAACGATACACTGGAAAAAGCCAAAGCTACCTTGCCGGTCTACGGTTTTTTGAATTTGAAGGACTATGAAATTCCGCAGGGACAAGAATTGATTAAGGCAATTCTCGATTTGAAAAAAGAGAAAAACGCCGTCATTTTGGCGCATTATTACCAGCCGCCGGCCATTCAGGACATTGCCGATTTTTTAGGCGACAGTCTTCAGTTGGCCCGACAGGCTCGCGATACCGATGCCGATATGATTGCATTTTGCGGTGTTCATTTTATGGCGGAAACGGCCAAGATTCTGAACCCGACCAAGAAAGTGGTTTTGCCCGATACCCAAGCCGGCTGTTCGTTGGCCGACAGTTGCTCTGCCGAGGGCTTGAATAAAATGCGTGCCGAACATCCCGGCGCATTGGTGGCTACCTATATCAACTGCAATGCAGAGACAAAAGCCGCATCCGACATCATTGTGACGAGTTCCAATGCCGAACAGATCATCGAGAATCTGCCGAAAGACCGACCGATTATCTTTGCTCCGGATAAAAATCTCGGTCGTTATTTGATGAAAAAAACGGGTCGTGAAATGATTCTATGGGAAGGAAGTTGCGTGGTGCACGAAGCTTTTTCCATGGAGCGCATCGCGCAGCAGTTGGCGTCAAACCCCGATGCAAAGCTTATTGCGCACCCGGAGAGTGAAACCCCTGTTTTGGATTTGGCTCACTTTGTGGGCAGCACTTCGGCGCTGTTGAATTATGTCGAGACAAGCGACGCTCAAAAATTTATTGTGGCAACGGAAGAAGGAATTTTACATGAAATGCGCAAGCGCGCACCGCATAAAGAATTGATTCCCGCACTTGTCTTTGACGAGAGTTGCAACTGTTCTGAATGCTTTTTCATGAAGCGCAATACGCTGGAGAAACTGTATCTGTGTATGAAGTATGAATTGCCTGAAATAACTATGGATGAGCAACTTAGGTTGCAGGCGCTCAAGCCCATCGAAGCGATGTTGGAAATGTCGAAGTCGATAAAATAAATATTCATCAGCCTTGTCAAGGTTTTGAACCTTGACAAGGCTTTAAATCTTAATCTGATTCTAAATTGTCTTATGCACAGCAAGATCCTTCTTGAAGATGTCAAAATCTACGCTTATCATGGCGTTTTGCCGGAAGAGCGGACCATCGGCACCTATTTCATCATCAATGCAGAATTGCACGCGGACTTGTGGAAAGCCGCAGAGAGCGATGATTTGAACGACACGCTAAACTATGCCGAGATCAATGAGATCATTCATGAGGAGATGAAAATACCGTCGGATCTGCTGGAACATGTCGTGGGCAGAATCATCGGCCGACTGCACGCAGAGTTTCCGCAGATAGATTTTATCAGATTAAAACTGACAAAAACCGGCCCGCCCATGCGTGGCGAAATGAAGGGTGTAAGCATAGAAATGCAAAAAAGCTTTAAATAAATTTTTAATCGGCGAGAAAATAGTCTATATTTGCACACCGAAAAACGGTTCCGTGGCCGAGTGGTTAGGCAGAGGTCTGCAAAACCTTCTACAGCGGTTCGAATCCGCTCGGAACCTCCGAAAATCCTTATACAAAACGTATGAGGATTTTTTTATTGGTCAAAATTTTCCGCGTTTTCCACCGTTATTGCAATGCTCGTTTTTAACCAACGGGCGTTTCAACAATCCAATTAAAAACAAAGCGTAGTGCAACCGGTATGGTAATTGTGCCGCAATCAAAAATCGGAATTATGAAAAAGTTAATGTTAGCAGCCGTTTTCGGTTTAGCAGTTTCATGCACCCAGACAGATAAGAAAGTAGAAACCCCTGCGGTATCACTGGAGCAGCAAAAGATCATGTATCAACAGCAACAACTGGATATCGAGAAACAACGCCTCGCCATCGAGAAAGAAAAGTTTGAGTTTGAGCAGAAAAAGATATCCGACAGTTTGGCCAAGATCAAAACCGAGAAAGCTGCCGCAGCCACTGCTGTAGCAGCTGCGCCAAAGGCTAAAAGATCGACCAAGAAAAAAACAACATACAAATCTGCACCGGTAAGGTATGCCAACAACTCAGGCGGCAATTACTCTTCGGCGCCGGTACAGCAGCCCGCCAAAAAAGGAATGTCAAGCGCAGCCAAAGGAACCATCATCGGCACGGTGGGCGGCGCGGCAGCCGGCGCGTTGATCAACAAAAAGAATCCGGGTGCGGGTGCCGTTATCGGCGGAGTGGTAGGCGGCGCTACGGGTTATACCATCGGCCGTTCCAACGACAGGAAAACAGGCCGCGTTCAGCCTCGTCGATAACAGATAACAATCTACAGAGCAGAATCCGCAGTTTTTACAGCTGCGGATTTTTCTTGTATAGATCTCCTTAATACAGTATTTGGGACTGAGGAAAATCATCAGACAAGTCAATGCGATTCCGTAAATTTGTGAAATGCACAATCAGCTCGGCAATTTTCTCAGCCTGACCACTTTCGGCGAAAGCCACGGCGCTGCGTACGGCGGCATTCTGACGAATTTTCCGGCAGGTGTTGTTCTTGATCTTGATGAGGTACAGCTGCAATTGGATCGGCGCAAACCCGGACAGTCGGCCATTGTTACCCAACGCAAAGAAAGCGATACCGTAAAGTTTCTCAGCGGTATTTTTGAAGGTAAAACTACCGGCACGCCGATAAGTTTTGTTATTGAGAATGAGAACCAGCGATCGAAGGATTACAGCCATTTGGAAAAAGCTTATCGCCCGAGCCACGCCGACTTTACCTACGATAAGAAATTCGGCTTTAGGGATTATCGAGGCGGCGGGCGCTCATCGGCGCGTGAGACCATCAACTGGGTTACAGCCGGCGCGATTGCAAAACACTTGATTCCCGAGGTCGAAATCAATGCGTATGTTTCATCGGTGGGAGATATCTTTTGTGAGAAGCCGTACCAAGCGTTGGACTTTGGCAAAACAGACGACAATATCGTGCGCTGCCCCGATGCGGAAACGGCAGAAAGGATGATTGCGCGGATTAAAGAAATACGTAAAGAAGGAAATACGATCGGCGGTACCATTACCTGCGTGGTGAAGAACGTGCCTGTTGGCTGGGGAGAACCTGTTTTTGCAAAGTTACAGGCAGAATTGGCAAAGGCCATGCTCAGCATCAATGCCTGCACAGGTTTTGAATACGGCTCGGGTTTTTGCGGTGCGAAGATGACCGGCGCCGAGCACAATGATTTGTTCAACACCGACGGAAGGACGAAAACCAATTTGTCGGGCGGCATTCAAGGCGGCATTTCCAACGGTATGGATATTTATTTTCGGGTTGCCTTCAAGCCTGTGGCCACTATACTTCGGCCGCAAGAAAGCATCGACCGAGACGGCAACAAAATAATGCTGGAGGGCAAAGGCCGACACGACCCTTGTGTATTGCCTCGCGCCGTACCGATCGTGGAAGCTTTAACCGCATTTGTGTTGGCCGATATGATGCTGATCAATCAAATAAGAACTCAACAAAATTTGAAACAATGAAAGAATACTGGAACGAGGCCATCAGCTACGAGAAATATATTCAGGATGCAACCGAACGGATGAATGCGCCGTTGACCGACGAAGACCGCGAAATGCACGAATACTACAAACTCGGTCTGCAACGGATGGAGCGGATGCAGAAGAAATATCAGCCCGACGCAGAGCAATTACAAACGCTGGCCGACAAGAATTTCGACGGCAAGGTGATGATTATTTCGGAGGCTTGGTGCGGCGACGCCAGCCAATGCGTGCCTGTGGTCAACGCTTTTTTCAGCGGCAACAACGAGGTGCGAATTTCTTATCGTGATGGTGAAAATTCGGCAATCGACCATTTCCTTACGAACGGCGGCAAGTCTATTCCCATCGTGGTTCTGCTGGATGACGATTTCAATGTCATTGCGCATTGGGGACCACGCCCGGCGCACGGCACAGAACTTCTGCAGAAATATAAGGCTGATTCCGAAGCATATCCTAAAGAGCAGTTTTACAACGATCTGCAACTGTACTACGCCAAGAACCGAGGCTACGATACGATTGCTGAAATATTGAAGTTGATATGAAAAAGAATTTTTTCCGGAAGAATATCTGGAACATTGTCTTTGTAGCCGTAATGGCTGCCGTTATATTTATACCGGATGTCCGCGCATTTGTCCAGCGCCAGCTGCTGATGAAGCCCACCATGGAAAAATTAGATTCGGAGGTAACGCTGACCGACGCCGATTATGATATTGTGCTGCGCGGTATGAATGTACCCGACACCAATCTGAAAGACCTAAAGGGCAAAGCTATTTTCCTCAATTTTTGGGGAACCTGGTGCCCGCCGTGCCGTGCCGAGTTTCCTTCGATCCAAAAACTCTACAACGAGAAAAAAGATAAAGTGAACTTTGTGCTGATCGCCATGCAGGACAAAGAAGAAAGCGTGCGCAAGTTCTTGGAGGAGGGGGATTACAATGTGCCGGCTTATATAGCCGACAGTCCGAT
>WKJB01000176.1_pt1 | contig 15169 bp, 10 predicted proteins | sample 5403331 | NCBI WGS metagenome assembly WKJB01 (sample SAMN13198853, study PRJNA488119) | plastic metagenome | isolation source: water-polyurethane dispersion (WPUD) containing a polyether... | place: Mexico: Mexico City | collected 2016 | reverse complement strand
AGAAAGTTAAATGTGATGAAAAGGTAAACCGTCATGAAGAAGACAGCCACCAAATAGCGCTCTTTCAAAAAAGTGTAAGACAGTATCATACTGACGAGCAGCAGCACGAATAGCGCCGTAGAGTCATGCACAAAATACAGCAATACAAAACCTGCAATGGCGCCTGCCACCGTGCCTATCAGCCGTACCGTATTCCGAGATTTGGTGGCGGCGTAGGATGGTTTCATAATGGCCAAAATGGTGATGAGAACCCAGTAAGAACGGCCGATTTCTATAAAGCTCAGCTTAGAGACAATATATCCCAGCAACAATGCCACGGTGATGCGTACCGCGTGACGGAAATGTCCCGACTTCAATGATAGATTATAGCGCAACACTTGCGGATTAAAACTTTCTTCGCGCGGAAGAAAACGGCTGTGGTCCAAGCCTGTAGAAAGGCTCTTCGCAAATTTTTCGTCGTAGGAAGCTACGCGGTAAACAGTCTTTATTTTATCGGTAATGTCGCTCAACCCCATCATGATGCGGCGCAGCATAATGAAGCGTTCGACTGTTTCTGAGCGCAATTCGGCGTCGCGCAGATTGTAGTAGGCTTCGTAACAGCTCTGCAGTTCTTGGTCCAGATCGGTAAGCGGTGCCGTTCTCTGCCCTGCTTGCACGGCGATCCCTATGTGCACCAACTCGGACGAGAGCGTGTTTACGTATTTCTCGATTGCCGAGAGCACTTCTTTGTGGCCGAAGTGTTCGTGCAGTTTCCGATAGTCTTGCTGAGAAGTCATGATCTGCTCAAAAAGGTCGATGCTTTCTATAAACAGCAGCATGATGATTCGGCTGGTTGTGGTAGATTCATTGACAATCCTGCGCGTGCGGAAAAGCAGATCACGCAGAGCTTCCTGGTGTTCTTTAATGCGCACTTGGGATGTCATCATTTCGTCGAACAGTTGGTTGTAGTCGGGATCGCGGCTGTAAAATCGTGCTCTGATGCGCAGGTAACCGGCAAGTTCTATGAAATGCTCGCCCACCATTTGCATCGCCAGTTTATACGGCTGGATAACGTTGACGATAAGGAAGACAATCAAAAACCAAAGCCCGCCGGCAGCTACCGTAAGTGAGGTTTTCAGCGCTTGTCCGTCGCCGAAGTGTCCGTCGATGAATATCGCGAAAACCACCAATGTAAGCGAGCCCAGAGCGGCTAATCGGTTTCCGTAAATCCCGATCAGTGAGAAGAATAAGCCGAAAAGTATGATTTCTCCCACCACCAAAATCGGGTAGGGATAACTGAGGCCGATAATCAGCGTGACGATAAAGAACGAGAGAATACCCAAGATCAATGTGTTCCGCCGACGGATAGGTGATCCGGGTTGGTCCAACAATCCCAAAAAGCTGGTGCCCAGCGGAAATGCAAAGTATTCTTTCAAAATGCCGAAGTGCGCCATGATCACCGCCGGAACAATCACCGCCAGCGTAATGCGCGTGGCAGAGTTGATGTATTGTCCGGTGACAACTTTGCGGAATTCGGTGACGTACTTCAAGGGGAGTGATTTCAGTAGTTAATTTACAAATGTATCAAATTGTATAAAAGAAAAGAGACTCGGTAATTGACCGAATCTCTGCTTGTTCATTTAAAAATCTGTGGTTAATAATCTTGCGCGTTGTAGGTCTCTTGTCCGATGTTCCACGTCAGGCCCACACGCAGCGTATTATCCAGCGCATTGTTCAGCTTACTGGTGTTGATCAGATATGAGAGATCCAGCCCGAACGACTGATACTTGAGCCCGACGCCTACCGTGGCATACTGTCTCCCGCCCTGCACGGCGCTTTCATGGAAATAGCCGGCACGTACGGCAAAGGCGTCCTCGTAAGAATATTCGGCCGAACCGCTCAGCATGATACTTTCGGGGTTGCTGAATGATTTGCTGACGCCTTCCAAAACTCCCACGTTGGGCACATCATAGATCGGTCTGTCGTCGGCGTCGTAGTCCACAATGTCGGGCCCGGGGACCAAAAGTTTCGAGCCTTCAAACGTTAAGCCCACACGGTTCATATCGTCCAAGTATAGGTCATAGCCCACGCCCAGACGCGCCATGGTAGGCAGGTAAGAAAGCGACTCCTCGTTCGCTGTATAATCCAAACGCGGTCCCAGATTCTGCACGGCAAAACCCGCTCTCACGCGACCATCGTAATAACCGAAGCTTTGGTGCCGCTGCGATTGGAAGTAACCCGAAACATCGATGGCGAAACTGTTGGCCGGCTGAAGTGTGTTGTCGGTGTTGAATCCGCCCGATAGATCCGAACGGATGAAACGACCGGTTACGGCCATTGAATAAGAATCCGATAATTTCAGGCCGTAGGACAGATCGATGGAAAATTCGTTGGGCTGTGCGGTCCCTTCAGACACAACCTCGTTCCCCACCAAATTGGTCAGATCCACGGAGCCCATGTTGAAATAATAAATACTCGCGCTCAATGTCGATCTTTCATCTTGCCCCAAGAACGTGCTGTAGGCGCCGTAAAGCAGAAAGACGTCGTTGGTCAGTTTGCTCATGTACGGCGTATAGTTGACCCCAACGGTAGAACTGATGCGGCCGAACGGATATTTTGCCGGGTTCCAAAATTGAGAAAATGCATCGGTGGTGGTGGCAACACCCTGATCTCCAAGACCGCCCGCGCGTGCATCGGGGGAAATCCGCAAAAAGGGTGCACCCGTTAGCACCGGGCGGATGTCGCCAATGTTTTGTCCGAAAGCGGTTAAGCTTCCCAGCAGGCAAACGCCGCTCAATATTTTCAAGTTGAAGTTCATACTCTGTTGTTGTGTTCTTATTTCAGGATAACCATTTTTTCAATTTGTGTAGCCGAGCCTTTGCAGCGCTCTTGGTCACGGCCGCGTACAAAGACTTTGTAGATGTAGGTGCCTTTGCCCACCGGCGCACCGTAATCATCCAGTCCGTCCCAGCCGATGGCAAAACGGTTGGTGCGGAAACCTTCCAAGAACGGCTCGGAGGTAACCACACTGCTGAAGCTTTTTACCAATTTTCCCGTGATGGTGAATATTTGGACATTAGCATCCAAGGTATCGCCACAGTTGTGTTCGAACTGAATGTAGGTTTTATTGGTAAACGGATTCGGCCAGTTGAGCAGACGATTGATCGACAGTTGAGAGCTTGAGTCATCCCTCACCACAAAGTTCAGAGTTTGGGTAGCAGAGTTGTTGTTGATGTCCCAAATCTTAAACGTCAGTTGGTGGGCACCGGGCTTCAGATTGCTCATCGGGAAATATACGGTGCCTTTTTGATAACCTGCCAAGTTACTTGCAGAACAACCGTAATCATCTCCCGAAGAATAGAAGTCGTTCAAAACATAGGTGTTCACCACCTCGCCGTCCAATACGGCCGTGATGTCATGCCCCACGCCGCTACCGGTAGCGTTGATGCCCGTATCGTCTGTCACGCAGGCCAGCAGAGCAGGATTGCTGTTGGTGATGCCGCCGTCTGCAAAGTTCGTATTGTTCATAAAAAGTTTTACCGTGGGCGGAGTATTGTCGTTTATGCCATCGGGATTTATGCCGCCTACTTCTATGGTACGGTTGGCGTATACATCAAATTTACGAGCGGCTTTCGTATCTCGGAAATTGTCTGCGTACAGCAAGAGCCTGCCGGTGCCGTCTGCAAAGTTGATGTCTTTGGGGACATAAAATTCAGCGGTAAACTCGCCGTTTACTACCTCTGCGCTGGTGCGAACAATTGCATTGCCTTCTTCTGTAAAGGTCATGGCTCCCAGATCGCCGTCGTTGTTCAGCGTTTTTTTCTCGACATATTTGTCATAGATCACCACCGTCAACTTGCCGTTGAAGTTTGCGTCTGTTGTGGCGCCACCACGGTTGAGTACGCGACCTTTGATGGTGACTTTATCCAATGCGCGAACTTTAGTAGGCGCTTCATCTATTCTAATCAATTCTTCCGGCCGTGAAAGCTTCATCGCCGGATCACCCAAATAATTTACCTTCAGGTTGTTATAGAAATCTCCACTCGGGCCGTAATTTTTCTTTGCTTGTAAAAAGGCGTCGCCCAATGTGTGAAAGTCATTGCCGTAAAGTCTGAAGATCTCGCCCATGAAAAAACTGTTGAAGTTTCGGCCGTAGCTTACAGGTAGGGCACGGCTGCTGGTAATCATGGTAGGCGGGCCGCCCTTGGGCAGTTTCATCAGCATTTCGCCGGCGCTGTATACGGATGGAACGTCCCATAATGTGAACTCGCAGGTGATGGTAGAAACTACGGGAAGGTGAGTGAACGCCGCATTGAAATTATTGAATTCTTTAATGTCGTTCACTGTCAGAACGCGCTCCTGCGCCCAACCATTCACGCCCCCGTGGCCGAAGTAATAGATGAACAGACTGTTGTTCATCGCCGTTTTGATGCCGTCGTTCACTTGCGGAAAACGCTGGCCGCCGGCAGTATTCTCGGCCGGGAAAGCATCCAGATACAGCTTCTTGACGTAGTATTCTTTTTTATCTGAATCGGATGTTTCAAAGTTGGTGGCTATATTGCTGTTGACCAATTCATGGAAAGGGCTGCCGCCGTCTTTGTCGTCATCTACCACAAAGTTCAGCCGCATTCTCCATTCGCCAAACGGCGAAGATTGGCCGGGCAGAGCGGCATAGTACGCCAAGGTTTTATCGATCAAGATTTTAGCCTCATTCACCGTTGCGGCGGGCAGACGACCCACGGGAATGTCGGGAATGTTTAAATCCACGCGCGGGTTTTTCATATACAACATGCCGTAGAAATCATCGGTCACGTAGCTGGACTCGTAGTCTACGCTCTCTTCACTATGGCAGGCGGGCACCACGTTGGAGCTGTTGTTTGCGACGCGGTTTTTATAGTCGTACGAAGTATCGCCCAACACCAAGACATAACGCAGGTTGCCCTTCTCTTTCAGATGTTTTACAAAGTCACGAATGGCGGTAATATCCTTTGCACCGCTGCTGAATTCGTTGTAGATCTTGTTGTGGTCTACAATGGCGGTATTGAAGCCGTTGGCTTTTTTATGGTAATCGGTAAGCCGTTTTGCTTCGCTCATCATCTCGGGGACGGTGATGACGAGGTAATCGATACCGCTAAGAGACGAGAGATCTTGGTTCTCGATTTTCCCGACGAAGCTCGGTTCATAAGCCGTAGAAGTACGGAAAGCCACAAATTCATTGCGCAGATAAGCGAGGTTGTTTCTGTAGGCAAAGTCCAGATTAGCCGTTCCCGTCGTGGTGCGTGCAGAGACATTGGTTACATCGCTCACATCCCACAGCCGTTCTACGCCCGATGCGTTGCTGAGGCGGAAACCATAGATTTGACCGTCACCGGGCGCTATGCTCAGGTTGCGAAAATTCATCTGGCTGCCGTTGAATGTTAAAGGTTGGCGATATTCAATTTCGACATAATCAAAGAAAATTCTCGCCGACGGGTTGGGTGCGGTATCGGCATTCAGTTCTACATTGATGCCGGTTGTGTTGATGTTATTTACCTCGCGATTGTAGTTGTTGAAAGAATATTTGTCGAAAAGAACAAGCGTGGAATTGGCGGTGCCGTTCACCGCAAAGCTTACGCGCGCATTCTTGGCATTCAGGGCGGCCACGCGTGCGCGCACCTGCACAGTTCCGTCCACCGGCGCTGCATCGGTTTTGAAGCCGACGGTCTTGTTGCCGACGAAAGTGTCGCCCACCCAGCGGCGCCCCACCTGCATCGGGTTGTTCTTCTCCTCGTCAATAAATTGGTAAGCGTCGTAAACGCTGATTTTTTCGCTTGGGACGGCAACTTCTTTAACCGCTATTCTCTTTCCCCGGCCTTTGTCAAAGCTGATGAAATAGTAAGCGTAATCGTCATAAATGTTCTGCCAATGAGCCGAGATGTCCGAACGATTCTCGGTGCGCACGGGTCGGTAAAGATGCGGGCCTTGCGCATAAAACAGAGCATAATCGGCTTCGTCCCATTTCCCGTCGGCCTCGCCGATTACTTCTATGGCATTTTCTTGCAGGGCGGCGTATCGGGTATCTTTGCTGTATTCGGGCAGCATGCCGCCGCCGTTGCCGTAGATACGCAGATTGCGCGGATCTACCGTTGCCGGGTTGATGCCGTTGTCTCGCAAGAATTTGGAGGTAATTTTAAAAACCCCGCTGCGGTCTACCTTTATTTTGTAAAACGTGCCGCTGCGCAACGGATTGTCATTGGTGCCGATGAACAGCGGAATTCCTGCGGGCGGATCGACCTCTTCTATGTCTACCGTTTTAAGCCGAAAGTAAGTGTTCTCCTCTCGCTTCAGCGTTTGAATACGCGTTGTATTGTAGGCGGGCGGCGTACCGATCTCTTGCGGAATATCTGCGGGATTTACGTCGTACAGATCTGCCGGCGTGATGGGCTCCCAAGTGTAGTTGGTTGCTTTCAGAAGATTGTCGGTCGCTTTGCTGTAAACAAGAATCGGAATCTTATCGAAGTCGTATGCGTCATTGGTGAAATACGGCGCTTTGATGATGCTGTCTTTGACCGATACCTCGCGGTAACCGTCCCACTTCATGGTAATGGTCACGGTCTGCGCGGACAGAAAACAACAGAGAAAAGCAAAGAGAACGGAGAGACTGAGTTTCATCAGCTTTTTGTGCATTAAGACCTACAAATTAAATAAAAATATGCTGAACGCAATAATTGACGAATCCCGGCGTTTCCAATTCATATTTTAAGAAATGTTAACGGATTGTCCGTGCAGCTGTTAAGATTTTTTAAAGAACGGAATACCGGCAATTATCGTATCGGCCGTTGCGGAAATAGCCGGCCGGTGAGATTGCATAAATAGCTAAATCCTTGTCCATGCGCGGCTTGCGATCGGCTTGGGTATGTTAAATAATTTAATTTTATTTGTAACTGAAAAACATCCGTTTTGAATATGAAGAAACTGCGGTATCTGCCTTTGCTGATCTTGCCTCTGCTGACCACGCTTGTCGGTTGTGGCGGCAGCGCGGGAGGCGGCGGCACCAAGAAGCCCAAATCCCTCACCGGTTGGAATCCCAACGATCAGCGCGGTTGGTACTTTACCGGCAGGCAAAACAAAGGCAAAGCTTGGAACGGCATGGTCTACGTAAACGGCGGCACCTTTACCATGGGTGCCGTAAAAGACGATGTGGTGCATGATTGGAACAATGTGCCCCAGCGCATGTCCGTCAGCAGTTTCTACCTTTCCGAGACCGAGACCACCAATTATGATTACCGTGCCTACGTTACTTGGCTGAAGGTGGTTTTCCCGCCAAACGATCCCGAGTTTGCACAAATCTACCGAGGCGCTTTGCCTGATACCTTGGCGATGAATAACAAGCTCTCACGCAATTTTTACGGAGAAAGCTACTTCCGTTCTCCCGAGTTCGACAATTATCCGGTGGTGGGAGTAACCTGGCTGCAAGCCAACCGTTTTTGTGATTGGTTGACGGATCGTGCAACGGAGAAAGTCTTGATAGACCGCGGAATCCTTACGCGTGATCTTTACCGCAACGGCGATATCAATTACGGCGCAAAGGCATTCACCATCGAAAAATATTCGTCTTATGATGAAGACGTTAAAGAATTGATAGATGAACGCCGCTTCGGCTCCGCCACCGGAATGCGTACCAACAACCAGCGCGTGGCCGACGCCAACCGTACCACCACCAATCTGGGGGTCGCCCGATTCAGACTGCCGACCGAAGCAGAGTGGGAATACGCGGCATTGGGCCAGAACAAAAACCGGATGTACAACCAAAACCTGAGCAAAGCGCCTGAAAATGAAAGCATCAGGATAACCAAAGGCAGCAAGAGAGGACAATACTTGGCGAACTTCAAGCGCGGACGCGGAAACTATTCCGGCTTGGGTGGCTGGGCAAAAGACGGCTCGCCGGCGCTGTCGGACGTTCGTCAATATCCGGCAAATGATTTAGGATTGTACGGAATGCTCGGCAACGTGTCTGAATGGACCGCCGATGTTTACAGACCTACCATTGACGCCGACCAAAGCGACTTCAATTATTTTCGCGGGAATGTAATCATGCGCATTGTAACCAATGCCGACGGATCTTACAAGCGCGTGCTCAGCGGCGCAGATGTTACTTACGATACCTTGGCAGACGGCCGCCTGCTGTACCGCTTCTTGCCGGGACAGTTGGAAAAAGAAGTGGTGCAGAGCTTTGCAGATTTCAATGACGGCGACTCGCGCTCAGCATTGGATCCGCGCAATCCGGGCAAGATGTACAATGCACCGAGCCATCGCTTCACCGTTGATGCCCGCGGACATGTTATTTTGGAAAAAGATCCCAAGATGCGCACCTCGCGCGTGGCAGATTACATGCGCGTGGTAAAAGGCGGATCTTGGAAAGATACGGCCTATTGGTTAGATCCGGGCCAGCGTCGGTACAAGGACCAGACCCGCGCATACGGCTGGATAGGCTTCCGTGTCGCGCAGGACGCCCGAGACCAACCGACCAAACGCAGCAAGCGATAGAATAAATAAAAACCTTTCCACAGCCGGAAAGGTTTTTTATTTTTGGGCCATGAATGTACAGGATTTTTATCCGCTGTTTCTGCGCTCGAGCAGAGTGGTAATCAATTCTCGAACGGTTGAGGAAAACGATATTTTCTTTGCCTTTTCAGGAACCAATTTCGACGGTGCAACGCAGGCAAAAACTGCCGTGTTGAAAGGTGCCGCCGCCGCAATTGTAGAAAACCCCGAATATGCCGATCCTGTTGACAACATTTACTGTGTGGAGTCCACGTTGGGCTTTCTGCAAGACTTGGCGAGGTTCCACAGAAGTCAACTGAACATCCCCGTGATTGCGTTGACGGGCAGCAACGGCAAGACAACCACCAAAGAGCTAATGCATGCTGTGCTGTCGCAAGGCTTTGAAGTGCAGTACACGCGCGGCAACCTGAACAACCACATCGGTGTGCCGCTGACCGTTCTCTCCATCCGTGCCGAGCATCAAATGGCGGTGGTGGAAATGGGAGCGAATCATCAAAAAGAAATCGAGTTGCTTTGCGACATAGCCCGACCCGACTACGGATACATCACCAATTTCGGCAAGGCGCACCTCGAAGGTTTCGGTGGAGTAGAGGGCGTTATAAAAGGTAAGTCTGAATTGTACGATCACTTAATTCATCACCAAGGAACGATTCTCGTGAATGATGAAGATGCTGTTCAAGTTGAAAAAACTAAGGATTATACCCAGGTCATAAGCTTTGGCTCGGCAAAGGCAGATTACCGTTTCGACGGCTTTGAACAGAATAACCGCGTTGGTCTGAGATTCAGTGGATACGAGGCTTTATCGAAGTTGACGGGCAGTTATAATCTTGCCAATCTGTGTGCTGCGGCAGCGCTTGGCGAGCATTTCGGCATTCGACCGGAATTGATCAAAACGGCGATTGAAAGTTACACTCCGTCCAACATGCGGTCTCAGATTGTCGAAAAAGACGGAAAAGTGGTGGTGCTGGATACGTATAACGCCAATCCCAGTAGTATGGAGCTCTCGCTGAAAAACTTTGCGCAATACCAAGGAAGTAAAACCGTGATCTTGGGCGATATGTTGGAACTGGGCAGCGACAGCGAGCAAGAGCACATCAAAATTTTGCAACTGACTGCCGACCTCGGTTTCGACCGTGTCATCACCGTCGGGCCGTTGTTTGCAGCAGTAAATGAAGAAGGCACTTCTCTCCAAAACACAGCCGATGCAGCCATGGCGCTCAAAGAAAATCCCGTTTCTACCGAAAATATCTTGCTGAAAGGATCACGCGGAATTGCGCTGGAAAAGTTATTCGATATACTTTAAAGACGCGTTCCGTTTCGGACAGCGTCCAAAACGATTTTGATATTCCGAAACGTGCTGGGCAGCACATCATCGGTAATCTGCTGCGGATTTTTCCATTCGGCTTTGGAGATGCCTTCCTCGTGCTGCGGCGTCAGTGCAGGACAGCTGTCGCATTCCATTCGGAACCAGTGGGTTATTTTCAGTATGGGTTGGCTCTTGTTTCTGTACATGTGATAGGTGCTGCCCAAGAATTCTTCCAAATGCAGTCCGCTGATGCCGCACTCTTCTTCCACCTCTCGCAGTGCGGTTTCACTGATAGACTCGCCGATTTCCGTCTTTCCTTTCGGCAGATCCCAGCGGCCCAAACGGTAGATAAAAAGAACCTCGCCCCGGTTGTTGTAGACCACACCGCCCGCCGCTTCTATGGTGGTAAAGTGATTGCGGAAATCTTTCCAAATCATGTCCGGATCGCCGCCAAAGATGCACAGTTCTCCACAGCCGGTGTTCTCCAACAGATCTACCGCCATTTCCAGCGTTGCCGTGCTCTCGTAAGGGATGTTTTTATCGATGTTGAGCGGCTCGGCTGTTATTGATAATTGTTTCTCATTGATAAAAACTTTATACATTTGTGTTCGTCTATTTTAATGATACAAAATTAACTAAATGAAGTTAGAAGGAAGAAAAGTTACCGTAAATAAACCTGCAAGTGAACTCACCGATTTGCTGAAATCGCCTGAGAATTACCGACAGTTGATGCCAGATAGTTTAAGCACTTTTAATGCCACAGATGACGGCTTCACATTTGAACTGAAAGGTATGCCGAAGATAGCCTTGAAAATTGCCGATCTGAAGGAGAATGAGAAGGTGGTTCTGAAATCTGCAAGCTCAAGCCTTGATTTTCAATTGGAAGGATTGATGAATCCGATAAGTGAAACACAAACCGAGGTGCAGTTGCTGTTTGAAGGAAAATTCAATCCGTTTATCAAAATGATGGTGGAGAAGCCTCTGCAGAACTTCATCAATGCACTGACAGATAAGTTGGAAACTCTGTAAGCTTGAATGAAAATTTATGAAAGCCTGCCGTTGCGCAGGCTTTCTTTTTAAACAATGATGCCCGAACTGTGATTTCGCTCGGCACCCGTGGCAGAAGCCAACACGTTGTTTTCTCCACGCATTCTGAGGATTCCCATAAACGCAAAGACCAAAGCTTCTTTAAAGTTGATGATTTCAGCGTCGGGCAAAACGATTTTGGCGGACGTCTTTTTTGAAATGCTTCGGATGAGATGCTTGTTGTACGCTCCGCCGCCGGTAACCAGAACTTCTTTGATGTCGTACTGCCTGAGGATATCGGCTATTTGTACGGCGGCGTGTTCTGTAAAAGTTGCCAGCAAGATGTCGGGCGGCAGACCGTCGCCCATTTTCACGGTGGCGTCTGACCATTCTTTGCCAAGGGATTTTGGCGCTGTTTCTTGATAGAAATCCAGTTCGTTCAATTTTCTTAAGAGATTAAAATCCGGAAAGGCGCCTTTCGCAATGTCGCCGTTTCTGTCGAAATCTTTGCCCAGGCGTTTCGCAATTTCATTCAGGATAATGTTGACGGGACAGATGTCAAAGGCTATTCTTTTACCGCCTCGTTTGAGCGAGATGTTGGCAAAGCCGCCGATATTGAGGCAGGCATCGTATTCCGGAAAGAGATTTTCATCGCCAATCGGCACCAGCGGCGCACCGTTGCCGTTCAAGAGTACATCTTGCATGCGGAAATCGTAGACGGTGGCAATGCCGGTGCGCAGGCGAATCGCGCGGCCGTCACCGATCTGGCAAGTCATCCGGCGATGAGGTTGGTGAAATACGGTATGGCCGTGGGAGGCGATTAAATCTACATCGGTAATACGGTATTTCTCAATAAAGCGGTTTACGCAGTCGCCCAAATAAAAACCGTATTCCGCCGAGAAAGCAAGCAGATCGTCCGATTGCAGATTCATCGTACTTTGCAGTTTGTCTCGCATGGGCCCGTTGTACGGTATTGTCTCTGCCGCGATAATGTTAAAGTTCCATCGCTCTGCTTGGCGAAATTCTGCAAAGCAAATATCCAAACCGTCCAAGCTGGTTCCGGACATCAATCCGATAGCGCGGCGGGCCGTCATTATTTTTGTGTCGAAGGGATTTTTTGTGCGTTGATATCGCCAAAGCCGCTGTAGAAAGTGTACTCTGAGAAATCGTCCTTAGCCGTCATGCCTTTGCTCGCGATGAAGATGGAGCCGTCTTTGTCCGTGATGTAAACCGTATCGTGCGTGAACATTCTGCGGTTTGCCCGGTCCCAATAGATGGACTGCATTTTAAAGGTCTGACCTTCGGGGTTGATGACTTTTACGTCGCCTCTCGCTTCGTAGAAATCTTTGCTCTCTATAACCTTTGCGTATTTCGCCCAGATCTTGCCCGGCGTGCCGGGATTTTTCTTGTCATAGAATTCTAGATAAAGACCTTTTTTCACCTCCACATACGGCGAATCTATATACTCGTATTTCTCCATCAGCGGCGCGCGGAAACGAACTTTTACATTGCCGGAATCCCGTTGAACGATGTCTGCGTTGTAAACAATCTGCGACGGAAAATTTGTTTTCTTGGTAGCAGTGGTCGCCACCTGATTCTCTTCACACGAGATCAGGCCAAAAAATATAGCCAAAGACAGAGCTCCGGCTATTGTTTTTTTCTTAAACGGTTTTTTCATCTTTCGGTCATTGATCCGTCATACAGATTCGGCGTTAATTGTAGTAACGCTTCATAAACCATTTGTCGGCAAAGTTGATGCCGAGCTTCACATTCACGAAACCTTCCGAGACCAGATTGTTGTTCACGGTACCGCGCTTGCCCAATTCTACGGCCACGTCTATACTGCTCATACGCGCCACATTGCTCTTTTGGAAAGGGAAATTGGCACCCAAGGTGAGGCCGTATTGATTGATGTCCGTATTGTTCACGCGCAAGCCGCCTTTTTCATAAAAGATACCGCCGCGGTAAATCACGCGCTCGAAGTAATTGCGGAAGTTGTTGTAGTTGGGTAGTATCCAACCGCCGGCTGAGATGCGGTAAGCATCTTGCAAGCTATAGTTTTGTAAAAGGTGATCCGTAGCCTGCCCCGTACGGTAATCTCCTTGCAGTGAGGCAAACCATTTGCCGTCGTTACCATAACCAACACCCACCGACAATTGTTGCGGAATGATGTTTTTCTCGTTGGCGCTTGCTTGGCTGATGATCGTTTCGTTGGCCTTTGTGTTCAGTCCGCCGTAGTAATAGGTAGAGTTCAGATAATCCGACTGCAGATTTCCTGTATTGCCGAATGTATAATCTGCGCCCACGGTAAACTTATGGTCGTCGGCCGTTTTGTGTTGGTAGACAGAACCGAGCGTAAAGTTGAAGTTCTTTACTTTGCGTTTGGTCTCGTAGCCATTGATGAGCGGCGCATCCGTAAACGCCACTTCTTGCAGATCGGTCACATTTCCGAAATAGAAATTGGTTTTAAACCCGAAGCCCAGAGAAGGGTTTACCTTATAAGTAACGGCCGCTTCCACAAGGTTGACAGAGCCGGAGCCGGTAAACAAATTCGTCTGTTTCATGCCGTCCGCCAGGTCGGTTGTGGTTACTATGTCATATTTCTTAGAACTGTAAGGTTGATAACCAAGACCAAATTTCACCGATTGAGAAATAGGGAACGCCAATGAAATAGCCGACAGATAATTTGAATGCTTTGTGGTGCTGATGTCGTTATAGTTGGACTTGTAAAACTCGTTCTCGTTGGTAACCTGTACGCGTAGCGACGTCAATTCCAGATTGAGGTTGGCCGCAGGGTTGGCAAAATTGTAAGAGTTGTTGAAATCCGATACATAAGCCGCCGAGATTCCGCCCATTGCCTTGATGTCTACCGAGTTGTCGTATTTGGTATCGCCCAAGCCAAATGCAGCGTAAGGAGAGTTCCCGATGCTTTGCGCGCTGAGACCCAGCCCCGCAGTAACCAGGGACAGAACGAGGAATTTGTTCATTTGTTTTATTTGCATAACAATGCGCAAATATCCTAATAATTACTGAAACGGGAAAGCAGCGCCCTGTCATAAAAACCGTTAAAGTCTTGGGGAGAACGGTGATAATTGTCGGGGTTCCTTACATAAATCAGCAACTGCTTTTTCATGGGCGATGCGTTATCTTTGCAGCTATGAAGTGGGAAAACATCATCGGTCAGCGTGAGATAAAAAACCAACTGCGGTCGTCTGTTGCCGAAGGGCGCATCAGCCATGCACAACTGTTCGTGGGCAAGGAAGGCTACGGTACTCTGCCGTTGGCATTGGCCTACGCATCGGAAGTGCTGTCGCGCAGCAATCCGGGGGCGGCGGCCAAGGCAGAGCATCTAAACCATGTAGATTTGCACTTCTCATTTCCCACCTATACGGTGGACGGCAAAGCGCTGAGCAAGAATTTCTTCCCGCAATGGCGCGAGATGATTTTGGGAAATCCATACGCCGACGGCAGCGACTGGAATGCCGGATTGGATTCTGCCAACAAACAGATGATTCTCTCCGTCCATGAAGTGTCGGAAATATTGGAGCGATTCAGCCTCAAAAGTTACGAAGGAGGCTACAAAATCCTGATTATTTGGGGGGCAGACAAGCTTCGGACAGATGCGGCCAATAAGTTGTTGAAATTCTTGGAAGAGCCGCCGAAAGACACCCTGTTGCTGTTGCTTGCCGAGAGCGCCGACCATATCCTGCCCACCATTTTATCTCGGTGCCAAGTTACCCAAGTGCCGCGCTTGAATGATGAAGTGTTGGAAGAAGTGTTGACATCGGAGTATGGAAAAGATGAAGAAGTGGCCCGAGCTATTGCCTACCGCGCACAAGGCGATTGGAACGCTGCGCTGAAGCTTTTGCAAAGTGCCGATGCCGATGAGGAGTTTGAAACCTATTTCATTCAATGGGTGCGCAACGCGTTTCAGGCCAAGACCAAGCCCAAGGTTTTGAAAGACATCATCCGCTGGGCGCGTGAAATTGCCGGTTGGAACCGCGAAAAGCAGAGAAGCTTTTTGGAATATTGCAGTGAGATTTTCAGGCAAGCGTTGTTGCAGAATTATGGTGCGCCCGCATTGGTTTTCAAGACGCTGAGCCAAAATAATTTCCGCTGGGAAAGCTTTGCCGGCTACATCCACGGCGCAAATATCGAAGCGATTCTCGACGAGTTGAATGCAGCGGCACTGCACACGCGCAGGAATGCCAACCCCAAAATCATGTGGACCGATCTGGGTATCAAGCTAACCCGCTACATCCACCGCAAAGCAGCCTAAAAATTCTTCTTCCTCAGGTAAAAGTAAGTAATCAC
>WKJB01000170.1_pt1 | contig 15582 bp, 19 predicted proteins | sample 5403331 | NCBI WGS metagenome assembly WKJB01 (sample SAMN13198853, study PRJNA488119) | plastic metagenome | isolation source: water-polyurethane dispersion (WPUD) containing a polyether... | place: Mexico: Mexico City | collected 2016 | reverse complement strand
TTGCTGCACGATATAGTAGGCCACGCCGAGAAGTTAGACGATACGTATATTCCAGAACAGATCAACTACATTGCCCAGACGTGGGGCTTCATTGCGGAAGAGATGGATAAACCCATTCCCGTAGTCTATGCAAGCCGTGCACTGAAACAACTGGAAGATATGGTCCAATCAATAAAACGCCGCAACAACGATCTCCCCGTTATTCAACTGCGGAAATCGGGCGAACCCGCTGAGCACATCATCGCCCCGCTGGTGCTGAACACCTTACTGGAAAATGCCGATACGCACGGCTGGGTAGACTCCGATCACCCCATTCTTATCGACATCGCCTTTACGCCCGGCAGGCTTGACTTTACCTGTACCAACTGGAAAAGGCCGCATGCGACAGACAAACCCACCACCGGCCGGGGGTTGCAGTTGGTCCGGCAGAGTCTGCTGCTGCTGGACGGCTGCCACCACACGCTGGAGCGTGATGAAACCGAACACCAATACACCATCCGTTTAACCATAAATTATACCACCTATGATTAACGTTATTCGTTGTGTCATCCTGGAGGATGACCCCACCGCCGCACGCCTGCTCGCAAAGTATGTAGACGAAACTGAAAACGCAGAATGTGTAGCTACATTTGATAAAGCGCTGGATACGCAGCACTTCTTACTGAACCATGATGCGCACCTGCTCATCACAGACATTAAGCTGCCCGACATGGATAGCCTCGATATGATCGAATCCCTGCCACGCCAACCGCTTGTGATACTCGTTACAGGACACAACTCGGCAAATTATGCCGCAAAAGGCTACCGGCTGGACGTGGTAGACTACCTTACCAAACCGCTCTCTTACGGGCTGTTCAAAGAGGCCATCCGGAAAACCTGGCGCAGGCTGAATAGCAACAGCCTGAATAATGACCAACTGGACGACTACACCATCTTTGAACAACATGGCGGGGGCGTAAAGGTGTACTACAGCGATATACGCTACCTCGAATCGGCAAGAAACTACACGCACGTACACCTGCTGGGAGAAGATATCCTGCTGCTCCGTAAACCGCTGCAGGAAGTGGTACACCAACTGCCACAGCGGCATTTCCTGCAGATACACAAAAGCTACATCGTACCGTTGCACCTCATTGCAGCATATACCGCCCGCGAGGTGAAGCTGCATCACGTCAAAGATGTGCTGCCCATCGGCCGCACATACAAAGCACAACTGAAAACGCGGATGGTCAGCATAAAACAGAGCAAACGACTATAAGCCGTCAATGCGGCAGCAAAAGCAACAGCTCCCGTTCATGCAGGAAATCCACCAGTTCACGGAAACAGTCAGGCCCCAGGTATTTGATCCGGGAAACCTCAGCCGCACCCAGTGAAACGATATCCTGCAGCGTAGTGAAACGGCAAGCCCGGCAACGTGCACGGAATGTGTTGCTCCAACCGGGCATGTGGGCAATGGGGAGATGAAGAACGTCCGTAAGGGAAAGGGATTCGGCCATGGTGATAAAACAGCTGCGGGCAACCAAACTCCCGCTACCTTCCGTTACCACGCGGCGTACACGAAGAATCAGGCGCCCGCATGACCGGGCGTCCAGCAGATTCTTCCTCGTGTAGCTTTAAAATGTGGTAATATTTGGTAGCGAGAAAAATAGCTGTCGCTATTAATAATATGTCAATTCATTACTTATGTAATCAAATCGTTCGTTTTTAAATGTAAACCTGAAATAAGAACCTAACTCGTCGCTAAGATACGAAATTATCACCCGCGGCACCAAACCGATCTAAGCATGAAGAAAAAAAGGCTCATCATCCTGCCCCACGATGTCAGCATCATCACGGGCAAAAGCATCCGCGCATCGCAGCGGCTGCTCAAAGACATTCATTTCGTGCTGGGCAAGCTGCCCCACCAACCGGTATCGGTACAAGAATTTGCGGATTATATGGGATTGGAGGCGGAAGAGGTGGAGCGGGTGATGGATTAGCGGCCGATGAAGTTGATAAAATCGGTAGGGGGAACCACTGGGAGTGAAGGAAGTGCCGCTTTCTGGAATGTCCGATCCTGACTAATCACATGCGTCATTCCGTGGTGCAACGCTGTATAATATTGCAATGCGTCTTCAATATCATTCATTGACGAGTGAAGTGCCGCAAGCACCACCTCATGGGGCGTGTCAATGGTGTGTATAAACGCCAACAAGGTCGTCATGATTTCCTTTGCTTTCGCTACACCGTAAGCTTTTGTTATCCAATATGAGCAGATTTGCACTACGGTAGGTGACACGAAGCCGTTAATTGATCCTTCTTCCGCCCATGTGATAACGGTTTTGCCCGGTTCGTACCCGTCTCGTTGAAGAACAAAATCGAGTATGATATTGACGTCTAAAAAAACCCTAAAAGCCATACTTCCCGGCATTCTGTTCCATATAGTGTTTTTTTAGATCACCCTCGATGTGTAATTCAGGTCTGGGCAATTCTTCGATAATATCAGCAATCCGCTTATGCGGAGGCACCTGAACGAACGTCTTGAAGTAATTTTCAACCAGTTCAGAAACACTGCTTTTCTTGCTCGCTGCGTAGCTTTTTACTTTTTCCAACAAGCTTCTCTCTATCGTTAAATTCAATCGCGTCTTCATCGCTGTTCAATTTGATAATACAAATATACGTATAAATATTAAAGATGCGCACGATTTGGTCACCGGCGGCGCGATAATTAGCTGGCTGGCCAATTGCAACCCCTACCGGTATCGATACAAGAATTTGCGGATTATATGGGATTGGAGGTGGAAGAGGTGGAGCGGGTGGTTGGTTAAAGGCTTTGCAAATACGCTTCAATCGTGACTATCTTTGTTTGTCTATACTTACCCAAGACTAACAGATCATTATCTCCTGTTACCAAATGGGTAGCCCTGCCGTCTTCTGCCAGTGCCAGCAAAAAATTATCTTTATCATCTCTGCAATCACTCGCCTCACTGACAACATTTATCAGTTCAGACCTCAAACTCAATTGATATAACAGGGAGGAAACGTCCTCTGAATGAAAATACTTTTTGAACTTTGGCCGCTGAGTTACTTCAACAAGCTCGTCTAATAATTCTTGGGAAAATAAAAGGATGATCTCCTTTTTTGCAAGGATCGTATCTAGTTTTCTCAATCCTTTCGAAAGGAGATAACTTATCCAAAGATTGGTGTCAATGATTATCCGATGCCTTCTTTTTGGCATAGCGTTGAGATCTTACCAATTCTACCTCTTCGGTTATTTCCGCTAAGCTCGGTACATCATCAGCAGCGGCTGTTCGAAATTTATCCACTACCTTTTGAAAACCATCGTTACTAATGGGCCTAATAGCAATTAAGCCCAAGGATGCCAAATCTTTCAGCAACCTACTCGCTTTTGGATTCAAAATATCTACCTGCAAAGTATCCATGATGTCAAAGATAGTGATTTTTCCAAAAAAAACCGCCCCCAAGAAAATCGGGGGCGGTTTAGTCATCGGCGGCGCGATCTACGCAGCCGATGCAGCACGAGGCTCGCCACGAAGCTGACTGTGGCACCCACGGCGGCAAGAATGGCCGTCTTCAACAGCTCATCGGTGCCGATATGTGGCATGGCACTCAGCAACGTGCCTGCAGCCGTACCCAACTTGAGGTCATGGCGTACCATGGGCCTCCGCTCCGTCGGCTTCCCCGGCCGCCACACGGGGTGGCACATCGGGCTGCGGGTCGAAGCTTTCCCAGAGACCCAACGCCAAGCTCACGTACTTTGCTGCGGCTACCACCTTGGCCGGTAGCCGCACCGGCGAAGCAATAACCAGCTGGCTAGCCAGTTGCAACCCCTGCCGCAACGATACCCACCACGGTACCGCCGACTGTCCATTCGACGCCTGGACGGGCATGGCATCCGCCGCTCCCCGAGGGACGGATGCCGGTTTCTCACTTGTGTTCATCAACGACTACCGACTCCTCCACAACCACCAGCCAGACTTCCTCCCCGGCATCAAGCACCGGATAAACGAGATCCTTCAACCGCTCCAGGGCCACCCGGCTGTAGCTGCCCACACCCGGCGCGGTGCACTTCGCAACGGGCGCAATGCATCCCTGCAATTGCGTAAGCGCATCGTTGGCCGGATGGAGAAGAATGCCCTCACGCCCCGGTACATTCGCCAAGGCCAGCTGTTCGCCCCAACGGGGGTGCAGGAGTTTCACCAGGCGGTAGCGCCCTTCGGGGATGCAACTGATGAAGCGGCGATTGCCCCGCCAGGGCAGCTCGATGCAGGCACACACCGTGCGACGCTGGTAGCTGATCTCGCCGTTGGTACCCTCCGGATAGTAGCGGCGCCTGAGATAAAGCTCCATCATACCACGTCAATCCGGAGGATGTCAATCGGGTTGTACGCCCCATTGTTGAGCGGATACTGCTTGGTATTTACCTCCTGGTAAAAGGAAATTCCAAACAATACGAACAGCGGAAGCTCACTCTCCGCGGGAATCGTCGCCGTAAGGGTCGTACCCGCAAATGTCTCAGCCTTCAGCAGGCCGGTCTCGCTTTCGGCCATCGAAAGGGCAGAGCCGTTGCCCTCGCCTTCCGTTTCAAAATCGATCACTGCCGCACCGAAATTGAACTGGAAATGCGTGGCTCCTTTGGGTGCCGCGATGGTGAGCGAGGGAACCAACGAGGGGATGTCCAGCGACACGATGCCCGCTTCCCGGTCTACCGTACATTCGGGCACCACGAAGAGGGTGTTGGCCAGCGATGCCGCCACGTTAAACCCGAACTGGCCGAGTAACCCCAGGTTGCCCGGCAGTACCTGCCGCTCGCCACGGTCGCCCACCGAATCGGCCTTCACCACGCGCATCACCCGGCTGAAAAGCCGTGCCGGCATCTTGGGGTCATAGGTGAGCAGGATCATTGGCCGCAACGTGTCACGCAGCCGTTTGGCGGCTGCAGCACCTGTGGCAAACTCAGCGTTGTTCTCACGCGTACGCTGATAATTGGGCTCCGTGGCGATGCGCTGGGGGTTTACCCCCTTGGCTTGCCGTGCCTGGTACCCGTCTTTGGTTTCGTAAAAGGTCAGATCCCCGATCTTTCCTTTTAATTTAATGATACTTTCCTGTTGTGCCATGATACGATCATTTAAACAACAGGACAAAGATCGGGAGCTACAAAAAGACTGCTGTCGCAAATGTCGCGTAATGTCGCTTTTGTCGCAAAATGACGTTTTTGCCGCGCCTATCGCTCGCCGATTGCGGGCTCCCTGCATATCCTCCAAAGTCAGACACACCACATCGACTCTTATAGCCGCCCCGGGTCAGATAATCGGGTCAGTCCCGTGCGTCAGCCCACCTTCCCTTATCTCCCACCCGTGCCTCCTTTATGCCTCATTCCAGTGATATCCCACCATACCACGGCAAAAACACCAAAAGACGGCATTCTAAGGGGAAGCTGTCGGGAAGGTATCGGGAAAAACGCAGACTGGGATGAGCAATAAGGCAGGGTGATCTCACCGATTACGGATGATGAAGTGCGGGGTAATTGCTATCTTTATAGCGCATTGATCAGAAAGTATACATCATGATACTACGCTTCCCTGCCTTCGCCTTTGTGCTTTGGCTTGTTTTGCCCACTGCCGCAATGGCCCAACAGCGGCGCATCGGCGCGGAACTCGATGTGGCGCTGCAGATCGCCACGGCCAAGCCCATGGCCAGCGTATTTCCCGTAAACTGGAGCCTGGGTATTGGCCCACGATGGGGGTTCACCACGGCCGATAGACTGTGGATTAAACTCAATTTCGGCATGTTATCCGGAGCGAGCAGCCTGGATGGCAATAGCTACACGGAAACACTGACCGACCTGCGCGCTGGGCCCGAACTGCAGTATGAAGCCTGGCGGTCTGAGGCCGTATCCATCCTCCCCTTCTACCGGCTGGATTTTTCGTACACCTTCGATTCCGAACGTACTGGTGGGCTGTTTGCCGGCTGGTTCAACGAAGGAACCGAGCACATTTCCAACTTTTTTGCGGGTGGCGGCGTGGCACAGACCCTGGGCGTTAAAGCCCTGTTTGACGAGACCTTCTTTGTGCATGCGGGCTATACCTTTTACCGCCCGTTGCTGCGCAACCGCAACGCCGATTACCAGGGCGACCTGGGCGCCGGCCTGGAACAATTTGCGCGTCGGCGCTTCAACATGAGTACCCTCTCCGTGGGCATTGGCTTCGTGGTCGACTTCTGGAATGACTGAGCCTTGAATGCTTATTGATAAAACTATATCAGTTTCACCGCCTCCGATTTAATCCACCCCTCATGGCCGTTTGGCAGGGAAACCCGCAGCCAATCATTCACCTGCTCAACAATCTGTACCTTGGTCCCTTCGTGGATGACGAACAACGTTTTTTCACTTTCAGAGGGGGCGCTTCTAACCGTTGCCTGGCCGCTGAAAACCACGGCGCCGTCTGTACCAACCTGCATGCGATGCTGCGAATAAGCCACCACCAGCAGCAAGAGGGCGAGCGCCATCGTAGCAACGCCGCTGTAAAAGGCTGCCCGCTTAACCCGCGGGCTCAATGCGTACAGGTAACCGATGAGCAGCGCAAAAGCCCCTAGCCAGCAGACCACGGCCATGATCGACCACGTGGTGAGCGACGTGGAAAACAGCAGCCCACGCCACCATGAGTCGATGAAAAATTCGGGAAGTGGCTGGATGCGGTCGGTAATGCCCAGGTTTACAAAAGCAAGGTTCTCCCGGATATCCGGATCGCCGGGAGCAAGCTTCCGCGCTTTTTCGTAATACAGAATGGACGAGGCAAGGTTGTTTAGCTTAAAATGGGTATTGCCCAGGTTGTAGTACACATCTGCTTCCTGGTAGCCATCGGTCACGAGTGTTTCGTAGCATGTGGCTGCGCCTTCATAATCGCCGGCCGCATACAGGCGGTTGCCTTTCGCAAATAACGAATCCGGGTGTTCGGCCGCTGCCGCAAACGCGGGTAGCAGGATGAGCCAAAGAAAATTAAATCTTCCCATGTTCCATATCATTAATGAGCTGCCTCGCTTTTTCATACACATCGGCCTCGGAAATACCCGAAAGGGGGGCAAACCGGGCCATCTCGCACAGATCAAACGTTTCTTCCACCCGTGCAATGATTTCTTCCGCAACACCGCGTTCACGCAGTTGTTCGGAGATGTAGGCCTTGTTGAGTGCGGCGCCCGGGATGTTAAGCTTGTCGGCCACATACCCGTACAGTCCCTTATATACCGCTTCGTAAAATAGTTTTTTATCGCCTCCATTCAAATGCTTGCGCGCTGCTGCGAGGTGTTTGGCGGCCGCCCTGTTGGCATTCCGGTTACGGACCAGGCCCGCATCGCGATTTTGCGCACGCCGCCGGTTGCGGTATACCCATGCTGCGGCGAAAAGCACCGGCCCTGCCAGCAGCAGTACCAGAAATCCAGCCGATCCCCAAAACCCGCTGCCCTCCGTGCGGAATCGTGGCGTGCGTGTTTTGATGTAGCGGATGTCATTGTCGAGCACCTTCACGTCGCGCTGCGCGCCGGGAGCGAAGCCGACCGTGGGCTGCGAGCCATCGCCTTTGGCGACCTGCAGCGCATAAGGGTCGCCCTGGAGGGTCACGTAGCGCTTGGCTGTGGGATCGAAATAGGAAAACGAAACCGGAGGTAACGTGTAGTTTCCTTCGTGCCGCGGGATCATCAGGTAGATAAATTCCCGGCTGCCGGATACGCCGGAGGCCGATTCGGAGAGGTTATCGTTAACCTTGGGGTCGTACTGTTCAATGGTTTCGGGAATGTGTACATGGGGTGCGTTTATCAATTGCAGGTTGCCAGATCCGGAGATTTTCAACGTATAGTTCACCGCATCGTTCGCCTTCAGTTCTGTGCGGTCTACCGCAGTGGTGAACGAGAAATTGCCCACCGCACCGTCGAAATCTTCCGGTTTGCCCTCGGTTGGCAGCGGCCGGACGGTGATTGGTATGACGGGGCTTTTTAAGTGCTGCTCTACTTCGCGGTAAGAACCGCCGAAGAACCGTTCGAAGGGGTCGTTGGTAGCGATCGGCTCACGGATTACGAAGGTCATTTCCATCGGATCGATCTGCAACTGTCCGCTCCGCTCCGGAAATAGGACGTATTGCTGCAGCATGGTCACCTGGTAGCGCACGCCATCCACGACTTCCTCGGTCCATTCCGTCCGGCGATCCGTCGACTCCAGCGCACGGCTCCAGAAGCCGCTAAAGGCTGGCATTTTTCCGGGCATGTTGTCTGTAATTTGTACGTTCGTGTACAGTTTGTACGAAACCGTCAACTGCTGTCCCTGATAAACCTCCCGCTTGTCGGGTATGGCTCGGATGAAAATCTGCTTGCTGGCACGGGTAGAAGACGGACGGGTATCCGCGCGGCCGTTCGTACCGCTGGTGCCGCCACTGCTCTCCCCGGAGCCTTTCTGGACGGTGAGGGTAAGCGCTTTGGAACGATATGTTTTTCCATTGGCCTCCACCTCCGCCGGCTGAATCGTGTACTCGCCTGCTTTTTCAGCCACCAGGCGGTAGCCGAGTGACATGCTGACCGTTGTCTTGCCGTTGATGGAACGCATGCTGGTCGACTGGTTGGGGCCGGAAACCACCCGGAAGTTTTCGAAAGCCGGTGGGTGGAATTTTTCCGCCTGGCCGTTTACGGTGAAGCGGACTTCAAACGGAACACCAGTTGTGATGTCTGTTTGGCTAACAGAGGCCGTTACCGTCAGCTCCTGGCCCTGGGCGGTGTGAGCCCATAGCAAACAAAGGATAATGACATAGCGCATCACCATTGCTTCACCACCTTTCCCTGGCCGGTGCCTTTTTTCTTCTTTAACTTCTCCTGCGTGTTCTTCTCTTCCTGATTCATTGCCTCCAACAGACGCTCGGCATCTGCCTTCGATAGCTGCCCCGGTTGGGATTGCTGTTGATCGTTCTTGCCCTTATCGGGATCATTTTTGTCGTTCGGGTTGTCTTTATTTTGATCTTTGTCCTTGCCCGGATCTTTGTTATCCTGGTCTTTATTGTCCTTATTTTGATCTTGATCCTTATTATCCTGATCTTTCTTATCGTTCTGCTGATTTTGGTTATTTTGCTGTTGCTGCTGTTGCTGCTTGAGTTTTTCCTGCGCGTAGGCCAGGTTGTACCGGGTTTCGTCGTCTTTGGGATTATTCAGGAGCGACTTCTTGTACGCTTCAATGCTTTCTTCCAGCTTCTGCGATTCCAGCAGGGCATTGCCCAGGTTGTGGTAGGCCTTCGCTTTGAGGGTTTTGTCTGTAGCAGACCCGGCAATATCGGTAAACTGCTGAATGGCGTCGTCCAGTTTCTGCTGTTTATACCACGCCGCGCCGAGGTTAAAGTTTCCCACGATGGATTCCTGGGAGCCACCCAATGATCGCTGGTAGGCGGCCGCGGCTTCGTCATATTGCTGCTGGCGATAATATTCGTTTCCTTGCAGGATCGACTTTTTGTCCTGCTGTGCCTGCACCGCAGCGGGCAGCAGGATCGTCATTAACAGGAATAGCTTTCGGTTCATCATTTCATCTGTTCATTTTTTGCTTTTCAGTTGTCAGATGGAGCCTTTGATGATTAAGAATAATCATTAAGCACACAGGGCAATGATTATTCTTAATCATGTCGGGTTCGTTACTTCAAATAAATTCAAAGCCCCCAGTTTACGGCTTTTGCGGTTGGAGATGAAAAATTCCACCAGCACAAGCAACAGGGCAAATCCGACAAATAGCTGGAAACGGTCTTCGTAGCTTTTAAACAGCCGCGTGTCAACGGCCTTCTTTTCCATCTTGTCTACCTGTTCCATGATCAAATCCAGGCCACTTCCGGCCGTGGAAGCCCGCACATACACACCACCCGCGGCGGCGGCGATTTCCCGGCACATATTTTCGTTCAGTTTGCTGACCACCGTCTGTCCGTTCTCATCCTTGATAAAGCCCACCGGATTGCCCTGCTGAAAGGTCGGTACAGGGGCCCCTTCGGGCGACCCGAGGCCAACCACGTGCACCACAACACCCTCGCTTTGTGCCCGTTTGGCTGCAGCCGCGGCGTCGTCTTCGTGATTTTCGCCATCGGTCATCACGATCATCGCCTTGCTCGTGCCGCTCACCTGATCGAACGTCTTCATTGCCATGTCGATGGCGGCGCCGATGGCCGTGCCCTGCGTGGGGACCATATCGGTGCTGATGTGGTTGAGGAACAGCTTGGCGGCCGCATAATCGGAGGTGATGGGCAGCTGAACGTACGATTCGCCGGCAAAAACGATGAGGCCGATGCGGTCACTCCGCAACTGATCGATCAATTGGGAGATCGCACGTTTGGCATTTTCAAGCCGGTTTGGTGGCAGGTCGCCCGCCATCATGCTGTTGGATACATCCAGCAGGATCATCAGGTCGGCTCCCTTCCGCTCTCCTTCTACCGCAACGGTGCCGACTTGCGGGTTGGCCAGGCCTATGACGAGCGAGGCCACGGCCAGCAGGTATATCGAAAACTTCCATCCCGGGCGACTAAAAGCTACGTCGGGCATCATACGCTTCACGAGCCGGTCGTCGCCGAAATTGTGCAGCGCTTTCCGCCTCCAGCGCCGGTACAGCAGGAATACCAGCAACAGGACGGGTAGCAGGGCCAGGGCCCAGAGCATAGCTGGATGTTCAAATCGGATCATGTCAACGCTCCTTTCAACACGGTGTGGCGCAATGCGAAATCCATGAGCAACAGCAGCAGGGCGGCCAGTGCAAACGGAAAGAAGCGCTCGGTTTTCTGCTGGTAGTGCGTTACTGCAATCTTCGCCTTCTCCAACTGGTCGATCTGCTCGTAGATGGCTTTTAGCTTTTCGTTGTCCGTAGCGCGGAAGTATTTGCCGCCGGTAAGGTCGGCAATTTTCGTGAGGGCTTCTTCATCGATGGTCACGGGCACCTGTTGGTATTGGACACCAAACGGTGTCTGCACCGGGTACGAGGCATAGCCTTTGGTACCCACACCCACCGTGTATACCCTCACATTAAGTTGCTGCGCGATTTCGGCGGCGGTGACCGGTGCAATGGATCCGGTGGTATTGGATCCATCCGTGAGCAGGATTACCACTTTGCTTTTCGCATCGCTTTCTTTCAGGCGGTTTACGGCAGTGGCCAGGCCCATGCCGATGGCCGTGCCATCGCGGATCATGCCGTTGCTGATATCTTTAAACAGGTTGATCAATACATCGTGGTCGATGGTGAGCGGGCATTGGGTGAAACTCTCGCCGCTGAACACCACAAGCCCGATACGGTCGTAGGGGCGCCCTCTGATAAACTCCATGGCGATATCCTTTCCGGCTTCCAGCCGGTTAGGCTTGAGGTCTTCGGCCATCATGCTTCCGGAAATATCCGTGGCAATGACGATATCGATCCCTTCGGTGGTGGAATCTTCCCAGCTCAGCGCGGTCTGCGGCCTTGCAAGGGCAACGATCAGCAGCGCTGCGGCCAGCACCCGGAGCACCATACCGGCATGCCGCAGGATGGGATAAGCGGGTTTTATGTGCTGCAGGCCACCCAGTGTAGACACCACCAGGCTTCCCTGTTGTTTTTTGCGCCGCCGGATGGCCCAGGCCGGCAGTACCGGAAGCAGGAGCAGCAACCAGAACATATTCGGATTGGCAAAGGTGATTCCTTCAAACAGGCTCATACCGCTCCCTCCTTTACAAAGGCGATGGCCTGCTCCATGCTTTGCTCGTTGTCGGTATGCAAGGGCTGCTCGCGCGCAAACTTCACCAGGTCGGCAAGCGTAAGCACCTGCCGTAAGCGGGTTTTATGCTGTTCGGGCATATCGGTTGCTGCCAGCGCAGCGAATATTTCGTCGGTGGTCTGCTCCATCGCCCGTATGCGGTAGCGGCGTTCCAGAAAATCGCGCAGGATATCCGACAGTTCGCTATGATATTGCTTCACCGCTCCCTGTTGCCACAGTTCCCGGTCGCGCAATGCCTGCAGTTTGCCCAGGGCCAGCTCGTGCGGCGGGATATCCGGAAGGGTCTCGACGGGCGGCGGGGCCGGCGCTTTCTTGCGTTTCTTTACGAAAAACCTAAGTATGCCTGCTGCGACGAGTACCACTAGGGCCAGTACTACCCACAACAGGTTGTCGCGCAGCCAGTCCAGCCAGCTATAGGAAACATCCAGCGGTTGCTTGATATCATAGATGGCCTTGGTCGTATCCACGGCTACGGCTTCCACTTGCAGTGGCAGTGCTTCGGTGCGGTATACCGAGTCGCCAACCGTAAATTCAAGTTCGGGAATGACCTGCATACCGGCATCAAACGAGGTGATGAGATACGTCTGTGTGACAGACTGCTGGCCGGGCTCGCTCTGCACGGTATCGGTGGTGCCCGCCTCCACGATGGGCACCTTTGCCGAAAGCGTATCGGCCAGCTGCGGAAAGCGCACGTCGGTACCGGCAGGCCCGTCCGCACGCAGCCGGAGTGTTGTCTGGTCGCCCAATGCAATGGTCGACGTATCGAGTTGTGCCGATACACGGATTTCCTGTGCCTGGGCAAATCCGCCCACGGATAGCAGCATCAGCACGCCCAAAACGTAAAAAAACAGCTGCTTTCGTATGATCTGCATCATTCGGTTATCGTTTCGCTCCACGTCGCTTAAATAAGGTCATCAATGGTTTCGTGTAAGATTCGTGGGTGCCAATACGGGCAAAATCAACGCCTGAACGCCTGAATAGCGTATCCAGTTGATCGTTGCGCTCCAGGGCTGCCTGTTTGAAAGCCGACCTGACTTTTCTGTCGCCGGTATTCACCCAGCGCAATTGGCCGGATTCGGCATCCTTCACCGGGATCAGTCCCAGATCAGTCAGTTCCTCCTCGCGCCGGTCATACAGGCGCAAGGCCACCAGGTCATGCTTCCGGTTGGCCGTTTTCAATTCCTTTTCAAAGGCGGTGCCCATGAAATCGGATATGAGAAAAGAGGTACACCGTTTCTTGATGACGCCGGTAAAATAGCGCAGGGCTTCGGCGATATCGGTGCCCGGATGTGCCGGTTGGAAATCGATCAGCTCGCGGATGATCATCAGGATGTGGCTGCGCCCTTTTTTCGGCGGGATGAATTTTTCCACCCGGTCGCTGAAAAACAGGATGCCGACTTTATCGTTATTCTGGATGGCCGAAAAAGCGAGTACCGCACACAACTCGGTGGCCAATTCACGCTTCTGCTGGTTCGTGGTACCGAAATTGCCCGACGCGCTGACGTCTACCAGCAACATCACGGTCATTTCGCGTTCTTCTTCGAATTCTTTGACGTAGGGATGGTTGAAGCGGGCGGTGACGTTCCAGTCGATGGTCCGGATTTCGTCGCCCATCTGATACTCGCGCACTTCGCTGAATGCCATGCCACGGCCTTTGAAGGCACTGTGGTATTCGCCCGAAAAAATCTGATTGCTGAGTCCGCGGGTACGGATTTCGATTTTGCGTACTTTTTTTATCAGCTCCTTCGTATCCATGGTTTCACGGTACTTCTACGGCATTCAAAATTCCGGTAATAATCGTTTCGGTGGTGACATTTTCAGCCTCGGCCTCATACGTGAGCCCCACCCGGTGCCGCAGCACATCGTGGCACACCGCCCGGACATCTTCCGGGATGACATACCCACGGCGCTTGATGAAGGCGTAGGCCTTGGCGGCCATCGCCAGACTGATGCTGGCCCGGGGCGACGCACCGAAGCCGATCAGGTTTTGGTAATCGGCCAGGTTATACTGGTCGGGGAACCGCGTCGCGAAGACGATATCGATGATGTACTGTTCGATTTTCTCGTCCATATACACCTCGCGCACCACCTTTCTGGCCTTCAGTATCGTATCCGGGTGAAGGACTTTTGCGGGTTCCGGCATCCCCTGCGGAGCGATGTTGGCCCGCATGATCCGTTTTTCGTCTTCCTTTTTGGGGTAGCCGATCACCAGCTTGAGCATGAAGCGGTCTACCTGGGCTTCCGGCAGCGGATAGGTGCCTTCCTGTTCGATGGGGTTCTGCGTAGCCAGCACCAAAAAGGGCGATGGCAACGGAAACGTCTGATCGCCGATGGTCACCTGGCGTTCCTGCATCGCTTCCAGCAGGGCACTTTGTACCTTGGCGGGCGCGCGGTTGATCTCATCGGCCAGGATGAAATTAGAGAAAACCGGCCCTTTCCGTACGATAAAAGTTTCCTGCTTCTGATTGTAGATCATCGTGCCCAGGAGGTCGGCGGGCAGGAGGTCCGGCGTAAATTGAATGCGGCTGAAACCGGCATCAATCGCCTTGGACAGCGTATTGATGGCCAATGTTTTCGCCAGGCCCGGCACGCCTTCCAGCAGGATGTGTCCATCGGCCAGCAAGCCGATGATCAGCCGTTCTACCATGTAGCGCTGGCCTACGATTACTTTGTCCATCTCCAGGAGCAACAGGTCGATAAAAGCGCTCTCTTGCTGTATCCGCTCATTCAATGCCCGGATATCCGTGGGTAAGCCGGTCTGCGGTGTGTTGATCGTTGTTTCTTCCATTCAGACTGAATTTTTTTGGGGCCGAAAATTATAAAATACCCGGTGACCTTACAATTATAAACTGTTAAATTGTGTTAAAATGCTGTAGCGCTAAGGAACGTACGTTAAAACTTCTCGACTGCGATTCGGAAAGCAGCAAAATATGTCGCTCTGGAAACCGCTGGCCATCCTGTTTAGCGGCTCAATACAAAAAGCCGAAGAGCCAAAGAGGAATCTTTCTGGGAGTGCCATATTCAATACCATCCGCGGCGACGTATCCTTCTGCGACACCTTTCAGTTGACCGGCAGTTTTATCCTTTCCTCCTATCTCGAATACATGCCGGCCATCGATCAAAAAGTCGCCCTTCTCGGGAAATTCCAACTGATGATGATAGGAAAGCTGGTTGGCAAAAAAAGTTTCCCTGACATTGCCAATGTCGGCATTACCGATAATGTAAGCCAGATTGGTATTTTCCAGAAAGATTTTATCCGGCTTCTGCAATCGGCTGATACCTTTGGCAGACCGGAACAGGTTTTGCGTGAGTCCGCTCTCTTGCAGATAATGCAGGTAGGAGAGCAAGGTCGTCCGATTGATGCCTATTTTTTCACTGATTTTGCTTACGTTAGGAATAAAGGGGGCAGACTCTGCAATAACCAGTAGCAGCTGTTTAACTTTTGAGACGTAGGCGATGTCAACTGCCCGAAGCATGGGTAGCTCGATCTCCAGAATCATATTGATGGTTTCTTCCACGCGCTGGGCATACAAATCGGCTTCTTCCCGGTAATAGGGATAATAGCCATGCTTTAGGTAATCGGAAAAGTATCGTAAGGGTTTGAAATTCGATAAAATATCTCCTATTAAATCTATATGATGTTCCAGGATATCCGATAATGAGATTGCCGCCAGGGAATGTCCATATTCAAGGGATACATATTCGCGGAAAGAAAGCCCCTGCATCAGGTAGATAACGGCCCGGCGGCTTAAATCGGCCCGCGCATTGAGGATTTCCAGCAGTGACGATCCCGTAAATACCAATTGAAGTCCCGGATGGTCATCATAAATATTCTTAA
>WKJB01000166.1_pt1 | contig 15752 bp, 15 predicted proteins | sample 5403331 | NCBI WGS metagenome assembly WKJB01 (sample SAMN13198853, study PRJNA488119) | plastic metagenome | isolation source: water-polyurethane dispersion (WPUD) containing a polyether... | place: Mexico: Mexico City | collected 2016 | reverse complement strand
TCGCGATCACGGCCACCCACATCTCTCCGTAGGTGAACGCGTCGACGAGGCTGTACTTGAGCGGGGCGACGCCGAAGAGGTTGGCGCCACCGAAGCTGTCCGCGAGTTCCTGGGTGAGCAGACCCACGCCGGCGCGGTCGAAACGCGCCTCGTTCAGCACGGAGAAGAGGCTGAAGAAGATGGGCATCTGGATGAGCAGCGGAAGGCACGAGGACAGCGGGTTCGTGCCGGCGCGCTGGTAGAGCGCCATGGTCTCGCGCTGCATCGCCTCGCGCGAGAACTGGTCCTTCTTGCCGCGGTACTTGTCCTGGATCTTCTTGAGCTCCGGCGCGACCTCGAGCATCTTGCGCTGGCTCTTGATCTGGCGCACGAAGATCGGGATGAGCGCCGCACGCACGATGATGACGAGGCCCACGATCGACAGCACCCACGTGAGGCCGCCGTTCGTGTCCATGCCCAGCGCGGTGAGCACCCAGTGGAAGCCCACCAGGATCGCTTCGATGACCCACTTGATGGGCCAGAGGATCGTTCCGAAGAAGTCCATTGCGGCTCGGTCAGCCCTTTCCGTGTCCCGCGGCGACGAAGCCGAAACGGGTGAGGTGATAGTGGTCGTGGTGTCGGCGCGACTCCGGGACGTCGTCGATGCCGCCGCGTGCCCAGGGGTGGCAGCGAAGGATGCGCCAGCTGCCGAGCGCGATCCCCTTGATCGCGCCGTGCTGCTGGATGGAGCCCATCGCGTAGGCGGAGCAGCTCGGGTAGTACCGGCAGACATCGCCGTAGAGAGGCGAGATGACGGCGCGGTAGCCCCGCAGGATCGCGACGCAGACGTTCCTCGGGAGGAGCCAGAGGAAGAGGGTGACCCGCTTCATCGGATCAGCGCCGGGTCGAGGATCGCGTGCATCTCGGCCGAGAGACTAGCCCAGTCCTTCTGCGCGGAACCCGGCAGCGCACGTACGACGACGTCGGATCCGCGACCGCCCTGGTCCACGATGGACCGGCAGACGGCGCGCATCCGACGTCGTACGAGATTGCGCTCCACAGCGTTCCCCACCGTCTTGGCGACGATGAACCCGAAGCGTGCCGGGTCAGAGGGGTCGCGCTCGAGGCGGTAGACAAGCATGCTGCCAGTGCTGGTGCGGCGCCCACGGCGCACGGTCGCACGGAAGTCCGAGGGCTTGACCACTCGGTTCGCCCTGGCCAGCACGTCGCCCGACTACGCGGAGAGCTCGGTGCGCCCCTTGCGACGGCGGGCCGCGAGGATGGCGCGGCCGGCGCGGGTGCGCATGCGGAGGCGGAAGCCGTGCTTCTTGGCACGACGCCGGTTGTTCGGCTGGAAGGTTCGCTTGCTCATGGTGATATCTCCTGGCCCCGGTGTGCGGCGACCGGGAAAGAACGGGGTCGTCGGCTCCTGAATGCCGACAACCTGTTAAAAATAGGCCCTCGACCGGCAACGGTCAAACCTGCCGTCACCCTACCCGCACTGTCTCCACATCCGCCGAGAGAGAGTTGTCCACAGGCCGCTATCCACAACTAAGGTTGTCGTCATCCTCGCGACGGCCCGGATCCCGACGGATACCGCGCGCACCCGCCCTCACGGCCTGTGGACAGGCTTGTGAGTAACGACCAGGAACGAACGAAGAGATGAGCGAACCCACGGACCCCACCCGGGAGCTGTGGACGGCGGTTCAGTCCCGACTCGCCTCCGACGACCGCATCACTCCCCAGCTCCACGGCTTCATCAATCTCGTCGAGCCGAAGGGTGTTCTGGGCGAGACCATCTACCTCGAGGTGCCGAACGAGCTCACGCGCGGGATGCTCGAGCAGCGCATCCGGATCCCTCTCCTCGACGCCATCGCCGATGTCGACGGCGACGTCACCAACTTCGCGATCGTCGTGAACCCCGACATCCAGCCGACACTGCAACCGGTCGTCGACGACGTCGTCGACACCTCGCCGCACCCGGACCCCGTGACCCCGGTCATCGAGCTCGGCCGGCGCAGCGACTCCCGCCTCAACCCCAAGTACAACTTCGACAACTTCGTCATCGGCGGATCGAACCGCTTCGCGCACGCGGCCGCGGTCGCCGTGGCCGAGGCGCCGGCGAAGGCCTACAACCCGCTCTTCATCTACGGCGACTCGGGTCTCGGCAAGACGCACCTCCTCCACGCCATCGGTCACTACGCCGAGAGCCTCTACCCCGGCATCCGCGTGCGCTACGTGAGCTCGGAGGAGTTCACGAACGACTTCATCAACTCGATCGCCAACAACCGCGCCTCGGTGTTCCAGTCGCGCTACCGCGAGATCGACATCCTGCTCATCGACGACATCCAGTTCCTCCAGGGCAAGGACTCGACGCAGGAGGCGTTCTTCCACACCTTCAACACGCTGCACGACCACAACAAGCAGGTCGTGATCACGAGCGACGTCGCGCCGAAGCACCTCACAGGCTTCGAGGACCGGATGCGGTCGCGCTTCGAGTGGGGCCTCATCACGGATGTGCAGGCGCCCGACCTCGAGACCCGCATCGCGATCCTGCGCAAGAAGGCGCAGTCCGAGCGGCTCCAGGTGCCCGACGACATCCTCGAGTACATGGCGACGAAGGTGTCGAGCAACATCCGCGAGCTCGAGGGCACCCTCATCCGCGTGACGGCGTTCGCGAACCTCAACAAGACGCCGGTCGACCTGGCCCTCGTGCAGACGGTGCTCAAGGACCTCATCACCCTCGACGAGGACAACGTCATCTCGCCGGTCGACATCATCAACCACACCGCGGACTACTTCAAGCTCACGGTCGACGACCTCTACGGCTCGTCGCGGTCGCAGGCCGTGGCCACCGCGCGGCAGATCGCGATGTACCTGTGCCGCGAGATGACGAACCTGTCGCTCCCGAAGATCGGCCAGCTCTTCGGCAACCGCGACCATACGACGGTCATGTACGCGAACAAGAAGATCAGCGAGCTCATGAAGGAGCGCCGCTCGATCTACAACCAGGTGACCGAGCTCACCGCGCGCATCAAGCAGGACCAGCGCTACCGTCCGTAGGCCTCCGCCGGCCCCTGTCGCACCCTCGTCCCGACCCTGAGCGGATGCTGTGTAACGGTTGCACAGTCTGGGGACAGCTCTGTGGATAACTTCCGGATGGAATGTGGAACGCGCCGAGCCGACATGTGGAGAGCGGAATCCTTGTCATTCGCTTTCCCGAGTTCACGGGGATCTTCATCCGCAAGCGGCTCACAACTTTCACGGATGTAGTTCCCCGATGTCTCCGGCTCGGCGCATACTTATCCACAGTTCGCACAGGCGTTAAGACGATTACCTATCTCTTCCTCTTGATCGTCGGCCGATAACCGAGAGTGCTCGAGTCCGTGCCAAGATCGTTGACACACAAACCCGTGCGGACCCTCGAGCGACTCAGAAGGAGTGACGCGTGAAGTTCCAGGTGAATCGCGACGTCTTCAGCGAGGCGGTGTCGTTCGCGGTCAAGCTCCTTCCGCAGCGCACCACGCAGCCCATCCTGAGCGGTGTGCTGCTGGAGGCGGAGGGCTCCGCGCTCACGCTCTCCTCGTTCGACTACGAGGTGTCGAGCCGCACCGAGATCACGGCCGAGGTCGACGAGGCGGGCACCGCTCTCGTCTCCGGTCGCCTCCTCGCCGACATCGCGAGCCGGCTCCCCAACGCGCCCGTCGTGTTCGAGACGATCGACGGCAAGATCCAGGTCAGCTGCGGTTCGGCCCGCTTCACCCTGCTGAGCATGCCCGTCGAGGAGTACCCGACGCTCCCCCAGATCGACGAGCAGACCGGCGTGCTCCCGGCCGAGGAGTTCGCGACCGCCGTCTCGCAGGTCGCCGTCGCCGCATCCCGCGACGACGTCACGCCCGTCATCACGGGTGTGCAGCTCGAGGTCGGCGAGAACAACCTCTCGCTCGTCGCGACCGACCGCTATCGCGTGGCCGTCCGCGAGATCGACTGGGATTCCGGATCGTCGTCGGCCGAGGGCACGACGGCGCTCGTCCCGGCCCGGACCCTCGCGGAGATCGGCAAGACCTTCGCGCACTCCGGAACGATCGGCGTCTCCATCGTCCGCAGCGACGACCGCGAGCTCATCGCCTTCCGCGCCGAGAAGAAGACCGTCACCTCGCTGCTCATCAAGGGCAACTTCCCGCCGGTCAAGCGCCTCTTCCCCGAAACGGTCGAGAACTACGCCGTGCTCAACACCGCCGAGCTCATCGAATCGACCCGTCGTGTCGCCCTCGTGCTCGAGCGCGAGGCGGCTCTGCGCTTCAGCTTCTCGTCGACCGACGGCCTCACCCTCGAGGCGGCCGGCTCCGAGCAGGCGCAGGCATCCGAGACGATCGATGCCCACCTGGTCGGCGAGGACACCGTCGTGTCGCTCAAGCCGTCGTTCCTGCTCGACGGCCTCGGCGCCGTCCACTCGGAGTTCGTGCGCATCGCGTTCACGAAGACCGAGAACCCCAACAAGCCGGGCCCGGTGCTCATCACCGCCCAGACGTCGCGTGAGGCCCCGAGCTCCGACAGCTACAAGTACCTGCTGCAGCCGAACCTTCTGCTGCGCTGAAAATTTTTTCGACCGCGCTGCGCGCGGGAGGGGAGTTCCCATGCACATCGGACTCGTGGGACTCGGCCGGATGGGCAACAACATGCGCATCCGGTTGCGAGCCGGCGGAATCGAGGTCACCGGTTACGACCCCAATCCCGAGGTCACCGACGTCCCGGATCTCGCGGCGCTCGCCGCGGCGATCCCCTCGCCTCGGATCGTGTGGGTCATGGTGCCGTCGGGTCCCATCACGACGGGGGTCATCACCGACCTCGCGGCCGTGCTGAACGAGGGTGATCTCGTGATCGAGGGCGGCAACTCGAAGTTCACCGAGGACGCCAAGCATGCGGCGCTGCTCGCCGAGCGCGGCATCCGCTACGTGGACTGCGGCGTCTCTGGCGGCATCTGGGGTGCACAGAACGGCTACGGGCTCATGGCCGGCGGCGATCCGGCCGACATCGAGCGCGCGATGCCCGTCTTCGACGCGCTCCGACCCGAGGGTCCCCGCGAGGAGGGCTTCGTCCACGCGGGCGCGATCGGCGCCGGCCACTACGCCAAGATGGTGCACAACGGCATCGAGTACGCGCTCATGCAGGCGTGGGCCGAGGGCTACGAGCTGCTCGAGGCCAAGGACGAGCTCATCCACGACGTCCCCGGCGTCTTCAAGGCGTGGCAGCGCGGCACGGTCGTCCGCGGCTGGCTGCTCGAGCTCCTCGTGAAGGCGCTCGAGGAAGACCCGGAGTTCACCGACATCGAGGGCTACGTCGAGGACTCGGGCGAGGGCCGCTGGACCGTCGAGGAGGCCCTCAACAACGCGGTCCCGGTGCCGACCATCTCGGCGTCGATCTTCGCGCGCTTCGTCTCCCGCCAGGAGGACTCCCCCGCCATGAAGGCGGTCGCGGCCCTGCGCAAGCAGTTCGGCGGGCACGCGGTCCGCAAGGCCTGACGGCGTGTTCGTCTCGCACCTCGAGCTCGCCGACTTCCGAAATTACACGTCCGCGTCGCTCCCGCTCCTCCCCGGTCCCAACCTCGTCGTCGGCAGCAACGGCCAGGGCAAGACGAACCTCGTCGAGTCGATCAACTACCTCGCGACCCTCGGATCGCACCGCGTCTCGACCGATCAGGCCCTCATCCGTCAGGGGGCGGATGCCGCGATCGTCCGCGCGCGCCTCGAGCACGCCGGCCGGCAGCTGCTCGTCGAGCTGCAGCTCAACCGTCAGGGTGTCAACCGCGCGCAGGTCAACCGCGCCCCGGCCAAGCCGCGCGACCTCCCCCGCCACGTGCACTGCGTGCTCTTCGCCCCGGAGGATCTCGCGCTCGTGCGCGGCGAGCCGTCCGGTCGCCGCCGTTTCCTCGACCAGCTGCTCGTGCAGCTGACTCCGCGGATGGCGGGCGTGCTCTCCGACTACGACCGCGTGCTCAAGCAGCGCAACACCCTCCTCAAGTCGGCCCGTGCCGCGCGGGTCGCGGCGTCGCAGCTGTCGACCCTCGACGTGTGGGACGAGCGGCTCGTCGACCTCGGCTCCGAGATCATCGAGGCCCGCGGTCGGCTCGTGTCGGCCCTGCGTCCCTTCGTCGGCGAGGCCTACGCGGCGATCGCGGGCGAGGTGCACGAGGCCGAGCTCGCGAGCGAGCTCTCGATCCTCGGCGCCGCACCGGACGAGGAGACCGAGGTGAGCGAGCAGACCGTGCGCACCGAGATCGACGCAGCCGAGGCGGCATCCGCGTTCACCGCCGCGCTCGCGCGCAACCGCCGCTCGGAGCTCGAGCGCGGCCTCACCCTCTCGGGCCCGCACCGCGACGACCTGCTCCTGCGGCTCAACGGTCTGCCGGCCCGCGGCTACGCAAGCCACGGCGAGTCGTGGTCGTTCGCGCTCGCGTTGCGACTCGCATCGGCCGCGCTCCTGCGGGCGGACTCCCCCGTCGGCGACCCCGTGCTCATCCTCGACGACGTGTTCGCCGAGCTCGATGAGTCGCGTCGTCTCCGACTCGCGGATGCCGTCGGCGGGTACGAGCAGGTGCTCATCACGGCGGCGGTCGAGGGCGACGTCCCGGAGGCCCTCGCGGCCAACACCGTGCGGATCCGCGCCGGCCGGGTGCTCGATGCCGAGGAGGCGGTCTCGTGACCGGGGCCCCGCGGGAGCCCGAGCACGTCGCGGTCTACCGGCGCGTGCGTCGCGTGTTCGGCGATCCCGAGTCGCGCTCCGTCGACGCGCGTCGCCGGTCGAGGTCCGCGCGCGAGGAGACGACGGTCCCCTACGGGGTCGGCCGAGATCCGAAGGGCCTCGACACGGTGCTCGACTCGCTCACGGCGGCGATGGGCTGGGAGTCGCCGCTCGCCAAGTCCGAGCTGCTCGTGGCGTGGCCGGCGCTCGTCGGCGAGGAGGTCGCCGCGCACGCGCGACCGGAGTCGGTGGAGGACGGCCTGCTCACGGTGCGCTGCGACTCGACGGCCTGGGCGCAGCAGCTGCGCGCCATGCGCACGACCGTGCTCGCGCGCATCGCGGAGCGGCACCCGGCGGCGGGCATCGAGTCGATCCGCTTCCTGGGACCGGACGCCCCCTCGTGGAAACGCGGCCCACGCGCGATTCCAGGGCGTGGCCCGCGCGATACTTACGGTTGAGACGGCAAAAGAGGTCGCCGGGGGTGGAAAAGGCGCTCAGAGGGCGATTCCGCAGGTTTCCGCAGGCCCGCTGAGGTAGGATCGGGTGCGTCCGTAGGGCCCGGTATCCAGGCTATCGCGGACCGACCGTCAGGAGCCCCGCCCTACATGAACGCCCCCTCTTCGCGTCCCGCGCCAGACAACTACGGCGCTGAAGCCATCCAGGTTCTCGAGGGTCTCGAAGCGGTCCGCAAACGACCCGGCATGTACATCGGGTCGACCGGTCCGCGCGGCCTCCACCACCTCGTCTACGAGATCGTCGACAACTCGGTCGACGAGGCCCTCGCCGGCTACTGCGACAGCATCGAGGTGACGATCCTCGCCGACGGCGCCGTCCGCGTCGTCGACAACGGCCGCGGCATCCCGGTCTCCGAGCACCCCGTCGAGAAGAAGTCGACCGTCGAGGTCGTGCTCACGATCCTGCACGCGGGCGGCAAGTTCGGCGGCGGCGGCTACGCCGTCTCGGGTGGTCTGCACGGCGTCGGCAGCTCGGTCGTCAACGCGCTCTCGCACCGCCTCGAGGTCGACGTGAAGCGCGACGGCTACCACTGGAGCATGTCGTTCCACGACGGAGTTCCGGATGCGCCGCTCGCCAAGGGCGACAAGGCCGAGGGCACCGGCACCACGATCACCTTCTGGCCGAACGGCGACATCTTCGAGACGGTCGTCTTCGACTACGAGACCCTCCGCGCCCGCTTCCAGCAGATGGCGTTCCTCAACAAGGGCCTCCGCATCCAGATCACCGACGAGCGCGAGCTCGACGACGAGGGCAACGTCCGCTCCGACACCTTCCTCTACGAGCGCGGCCTCGCCGACTACGTCGAGTACATCAACTCCACCAAGAAGGCCGAGGTGATCCATCCGGAGATCATCGACTTCTCGGCGGAGGAGGTCACGGGCGGCGGCGACACCGTCGAGAAGCGCATCTCGCTCGAGATCGCTATGCAGTGGACGACCGCCTACTCGGAGAGCGTCCACACCTACGCGAACACGATCAACACCCACGAGGGCGGAACCCACGAGGAGGGCTTCCGTGCCGCGCTCACGACGCTCGTCAACCGCTACGCCCGCGAGAAGGGCCTCCTCAAGGAGAAGGACGAGAACCTCTCCGGCGACGACGTGCGCGAGGGGCTCACCGCGGTCATCTCGGTCAAGCTCTCCGAGCCGCAGTTCGAGGGCCAGACGAAGACGAAGCTCGGCAACACGGAGGCGAAGTCCTTCGTGCAGCGGGTGGTCGGCGAGCAGCTCGGCGACTGGTTCGACCGCAACCCGAACCTCGCGCGTGACGTCATCCGCAAGGCGATCCAGGCGGCGACCGCCCGCATCGCGGCGCGCAAGGCGCGCGAGCAGACCCGCCGCAAGGGGCTGCTCGAGGGCGGCGGCATGCCCGGCAAGCTGAGCGACTGCTCGAGCAAGGACCCGACGATCTCCGAGATCTTCCTCGTCGAGGGCGACTCGGCCGGCGGCTCCGCCAAGACCGGCCGCAACCCCGAGACGCAGGCGATCCTGCCGCTGCGCGGCAAGATCCTCAACGTCGAGAAGGCGCGCCTCGACCGCGCCCTCGCGAACGCCGAGATCCAGGCGATGATCACCGCCTTCGGAACCGGCATCGGCGAGGACTTCGACGGCGAGAAGGCCAGGTACCACAAGATCGTGCTCATGGCCGACGCCGACGTCGACGGCCAGCACATCACGACCCTCCTGCTCACGCTCCTGTTCCGCTACATGCGACCGCTCATCGAGATGGGCTACGTCTACCTCGCGCAGCCGCCGCTGTACCGGATCAAGTGGACGAACGCCGACCACGAGTACGTGTACTCCGACCGCGAGCGCGACGCCGTGCTCGAGGCGGGCCTCGCCGCCGGCAAGCGCCTCCAGAAGGAGAACGGCGTGCAGCGCTACAAGGGTCTCGGCGAGATGAACCACCAGGAGTTGTGGGACACGACGATGAACCCCGAGACCCGCACCCTGCGTCAGGTCACGCTCGACGACGCGGCCGTCGCCGACAGCGTCTTCGCCACCCTCATGGGTGACGACGTCGAGGCGCGCCGCCACTTCATCCAGACGAACGCGAAGGACGTCCGGTTCCTCGACATTTGATCGCGCGAGGCGCGCAGCGGCGAGCCGATCAAGGTCGAGTAGCGGCCGGTGACGAGAGAAAAGTAGATGACAGACACAACAGGTACCGAGCAGGAGCTGCCGGCGCACGACCGCATCGAGCAGGTCGACCTCCAGCTCGAGATGCAGCGGAGCTACCTCGACTACGCGATGAGCGTCATCGTCGGGCGCGCGCTCCCCGACGTGCGCGACGGCCTCAAGCCCGTGCACCGCCGCGTCATCTACACGATGTACGACGGTGGCTACCGCCCCGACCGCGCGTTCTCGAAGTGCACCCGCGTCATCGGCGACGTCATGGGTCAGTTCCACCCGCACGGCGACTCCTCCGTGTACGACGCGCTCGTGCGTCTCGTCCAGCCGTGGTCCCTGCGGTATCCGCTCGCCCTCGGTCAGGGCAACTTCGGCTCCCCCGGCAACGACGGCGCCGCCGCCCATCGGTACACCGAGACCAAGATGGCGCCGCTCGCCATGGAGATGGTCCGCGACATCGACGAGAACACCGTCGACATGCAGGACAACTACGACGGCCGCACGCAGGAGCCGACGGTGCTCCCGTCGCGGTTCCCGAACCTGCTCGTCAACGGCTCGGTCGGCATCGCGGTCGGCATGGCCACCAACATCCCGCCGCACAACCTGCGCGAGGTCGCGGATGCCGCGCTGTGGGCGCTCGAGCACCCGGACGCCACGCGCGAGGAACTGCTCGAGGCCGCGATCGCGCGCATCAAGGGACCGGACTTCCCGACCGGCGCGCAGATCCTCGGCGTCAAGGGGATCCACGACGCCTACCGCACGGGACGCGGCGCCATCACGATGCGCGCCGTCGTCAACGTCGAGGAGCTCCAGGGCCGCACCTGCCTCGTCGTCACCGAGTTGCCGTACCAGGTCAACCCCGACAACCTCGCCGAGAAGATCGCGCTCCTCATCAAGGAGGGCAAGCTCCAGGGCATCGCCGACATCCGCGACGAGACCTCGGGCCGCACGGGTCAGCGCCTCGTCATCATCCTCAAGCGCGACGCCGTCGCGCGGGTCGTGCTCAACAACCTCTACAAGCACACCCAGCTGCAGGAGAACTTCGGCGCGAACATGCTCGCGATCGTCGACGGCGTGCCGCGCACGCTGCCGATCGACGCGTTCCTCACCTACTGGATCCAGCACCAGATCGAGGTCATCGTCCGGCGGACGCAGTTCCGTCTCGACAAGGCGGAGGCCGACGCCCACATCCAGCGCGGCTACGTGAAGGCCCTCGACATGCTCGACGAGGTCATCGCGCTCATCCGCCGCTCCCCCGACGTAGAGGAGGCGCGCGCCGGCCTCATCAAGCTGCTCGACATCGACGAGCTGCAGGCCGACGCGATCCTCGCGATGCAGCTGCGCCGCCTCGCCGCCCTCGAGCGCAAGAAGATCCAGGATCGCCTCGCCGAACTCGAGGCGGAGATCGCCGACTACAAGCTCATCCTCGCCGACGAGTCGCGCCAGCGCGGCATCATCACCGAGGAGCTCACGGAGATCGCGAACAAGTACGGCGACGAGCGCCGCACCGAGATCCTCTACGGCTTCGACGGCGACATGAGCGTCGAGGACCTCATCCCCGAAGAGGAGATGGTGGTCACCGTCACGCGCGGCGGCTACATCAAGCGCACCCGGAGCGACAACTACCGCTCGCAGCACCGCGGCGGTAAGGGTGTCAAGGGAGCGCAGCTGCGGGCGGACGACGTCGTCGAGCACTTCTTCGTCACGACGACGCACCACTGGCTGCTGTTCTTCACGACGAAGGGACGCGTCTACCGCGCCAAGGCGTACGAGCTGCAGGAGGCCGGCCGCGACGCGAAGGGCCAGCACGTCGCCAATCTGCTCGCCCTCCAGCCGGACGAGCAGATCGCGCAGATCCTCGACATCCGCGACTACGACGTGGCCCCCTACCTCGCGCTCGCCACGCGCCAGGGCTACATCAAAAAGACAGCCCTGCGCGAGTACGACACCAACCGCACCGGCGGCATCATTGCGATCAACCTCAACGAGGGCGATGAGGTCGTCTCGGCGCTGCTCGTCGACGAGTCGAGCGACGTTCTGCTCGTCTCGCGCCACGGGCAGTCGCTGCGCTTCACCGCCGACGACCAGTCGCTGCGCCCCATGGGCCGGTCGACGGCGGGTGTGCACGGCATGAAGTTCCGCGACGGTGACACGCTGCTCTCGGCATCCGTCGTCGACCGCGGGTCGGAGGCCGAGCCGGCCGACGACGCGGAGGAGACGGGAGCCACCGACGGGCCGTTCGTGTTCGTCGTCACCGAGGGCGGCTATGCCAAGCGCACCGCCGTCTCGCAGTACCGGGTGCAGGGCCGCAACGGCTACGGCATCCTCGTCGCCAAGATCACGGAGGCGCGAGGAGACCTCGCGGGCGCGCTCATCGTGGAGGAGGATGACGAGGTTCTTGCAGTTCTCGCCAGCGGCAAGGTGATAAGGTCTGCCGTGGCCGAGGTGCCGGCGAAGGGCCGCAACACGATGGGCGTCAAGTTCGCACAGCTCGCGGACGACGATCGGATCATCCAGATCGCGCGGAACACCGAGCGCAACCTCGCCTCCCAGGACGCAGACGACACCGAACCCACGGGTGAGGGCGCGCAGAACACGGACGCATCGGCCCCTGATGCCGCCGGGAAGGACGACACCGAATGACCAGCGTCGCCGAGAAGCTCCAGCGCAAGGGCAACCGCAGCGCGGCCGCGAAGCAGGTGCGTCTCAAGCTCGTCTACATCGACTTCTGGTCGGTCGTGAAGTTCAGCTTCCTCATCTGGCTGTGTCTCGGCATCGTGCTCATCGTCGCCGCGGTGCTCATCTGGATCGTGCTGAACTCGACGGGCGTCTTCGGCGCCCTCAACGAGCTGCTGCGCGAGATCCTCGGCAACGACAACTTCTCGGTGACCGACTCGTTCGGCCTCGGCCAGGTCGTGCTGTTCTCGTTCGTGGTCGCAGTGCTCAACACCGTGAGCGGCACCGTCCTCGGCGCGATCGCCGCGCTGCTCTACAACCTGAGCGTGCGTTTCACGGGCGGAATCCTCGTCGGGTTCCAGAACAACTGACCCGCTTTTGCCCCGCGCCGATGCGTGGGGTACTGTAGGCGAGGCCGTTCCCCGGAGAACGGATCCTCTCGGGGCTATAGCTCAGGCGGTTAGAGCGCTTCGCTGATAACGAAGAGGTCCCAGGTTCAAGTCCTGGTAGCCCCACCGATTCCCTTCCCCTACGGCAGCAGGATGATCTTGCCGCGCGGTGCCGTGCCGTCCTCGAGCATCCGCTGCGCGGCCGCCGCGTCGTCGAGGCGCAGCGTGCGGCCGATCTCGACGTCGAAGGTGCCGGATGCCGCGCGCTCGGCCGCGAGGCGCACCCCCTCGGCGCGCAGCTCCTCCTGCTCCGCCGTGAGGGGCAGCGGGCTGCCGCCCTTGTACGCCTGGATGCCCCACTTCGGAGCGTCGGCGCCGCGCACGATCGTCGCCACGTGCTGCGGGTCGCCCGTGAGCTCGAGCGACGCCTCGATCGCCTCGTCGGTGCCCGCGCCGTCGAGCGCGCGGTCCACGCCGGCGGGCGAGATCGCGCGGACGCGCTCCACGAGCCCCTCGCCGTAGGTGACCGGGATGGCGCCGAGCTGACGCACGCGGTCGTGGTTCGCGGGGCCCGCCGTGCCGATGACGCGCGCGCCGAGCTCGCGGGCGAACTGCACGGCGGCCTGACCGACGGCGCCCGACGCGGCGTGGATCAGCACCGTCATCCCCGACTCGACGCCGAGCGACCGGAGCGCCTGGTACGCGGTGCCGGCCGGGATGCCGATCCCGGCGGCCTGCGCCCAGCCGAGCGCCGACGGCTTGCGCGTGAGCGAGTCGACCGGCACGGCGACGTGCGTCGCGTAGGTCCCGCCGGGCGCGGAGACGACGACCTCGTCGCCCACCTGCCACCCCTCGACGCCGGGGCCGAGCTCGACGATGACGCCCGCGGCATCCGATCCGGGGACCCGGGGGGCGGTGATGGGTCCGCTCGGGCGCTTGCCGGAGCGCAGCTTCACATCGATGGGGTTCACACCGATCGCGCGCGTCTCGACGACGACCTCGCCCGCGTCGGCCGTCGGCACCGGTCCCTCCGCCAACCGGAGCACCTCCGGACCCCCGAACTCGGTGTACTGCACGAACCGCGCCATCACGCCTCCCCTTCGTCGTGCTCCATGTCTATCGCGAACCGCGCACGGATGTCGGCGCCGGCCCCGCGCGGCCCGCTCCCGGTCGCGAGCGGGTAAGCTTTCACGGTCACGGGGCCTTAGCTCAATTGGTAGAGCGCCTGCTTTGCAAGCAGGAGGTCAGGGGTTCGATTCCCCTAGGCTCCACACAAGTGTTCTTGCGGGAACACACGACATGCGAAGAGTCGTCGTATTCCCGCAAGGGTTCCTTTCCATCCACGCTGTCGCTGTCGTGGGTTTCGCGGAGGATGGTGGCGAAGGGCTCGGCGAGGCGTGGGCGGAGTTGTTCGTCGTCGGTGATGTCCAGGCGTGTGTAGAACGCTTGGTTCGCGAGCCGCCGGTCGGCATCTCCAGATCGGGCGTAGGCGCGGTACGCGTCGGTCAGTAGGCGCAGGCTGTCGTGAAGGAGCGCGCGGCCGCTGGTGTGGTGCTCACTGTGCTCGGCGAGGCGGCGGTTGATGTCGGCGAGGCCCGCGCGGATGCGGTCTTGGTGCCGCTTCAGGGTGGGGAGGTCGATGGCGTCGGCGAAGTGCGCGGCGAGAAGTTTGTCGCTCTCGGCTTCGAGCCTGGACCGGTGCGTGGTGAGGTCGGCGATCTCCTGGTCCTTGCTGGCGCTGCGCTTGTCGAACGCGGCATCGACGTCGGCCGCGGGGCGCCGGTAGCCGTGTTCACTGATCGTGATGCTCCGGTAGGAGCCTTCGACGAGCCGTTCGGCGACCTGGACGGGTACCGCGCGTCGGGTGCAGGTGGTTTTCTTGGCGGCGCGGCCGGAGCAGACGAAGTAGGCATAGGTGGTGCCGCGGGGGTTGGTGGCGAAGTCCAGCAGCATGCGGGAGCCGCAGGTGCCGCAGTGCAGCAGCCCTTTGAGGTGGTGCGTGTACTTGACGTGACGGGTTGCGTGGGCGTTGCGGGCCTTGAGGAGCGATTGCACCTGGTCGAACAGCTCGGGTTCGATCAATGGTTCATGCGCGCCGGGGTGCAACGCACCTTTGTAGCGGATCACTCCCGCGTAGTAGGGGTTGGTGAGCAGCTTGTAGAGCGTGTTCTTTCCCAGCGGCTTCGAGGGCCGCTTCGGCGTCGGAACGGTCGTCAACCCACGCGCGGTCAGTTCACGTAGCAGGCCGGTCACCGAGGTCTCACCCTTGGCGTAGGTCTCGAACGCCCACCGGATCAACGGGGCCCGTTCGGGATCGACTTCTACGATGCGAACCTCGCGGCCGTGCTCGTCGCTGCAGCGGACGTTGAGGCAACCGACCGGAGCACGCATCGGAGTGCCGCCCTGGGCGACTTTCTGTGTCTGGCCCTTGGTGACTTCGGTGGCGAGAATGCGGGAGTAGAACTCCGCGATGGACGACATGATCCCGTGAACGAGCATCCCCGACGGGGTCTGATCGATGCTCTCAGTGGCCGAGACGAGCGTGACACCGGCGGCGAGGAGTGCTTCGTGGATCCTCATCGAGAAGCCTTCCTCGGTACCGCCGGGCTCGGCCTGCTCCCGCGTCGAGACCCGCAGGTAGGAGACCGCCAGCAGCATCGGCTTGTCGCCCGCGCCGGTGTTCGTCTGTGCGGTCGCGGTGATGCTCATGGTGTCCTCCGATCCGGGTCGTATCGGGCCTGATGCGCTCCATCGTCGCGCGCTGCCACCGACGCCGGCAGGGGAAGCTCGTAGGGGTTAGGCTCCCCGTTGACGTAGGCGCGGCACCGGGCCTCGGCGATATTCAGCACCCACTCCACCAGCCGATCCACGTCCGGGTCGACGCGGCGCGTCACCCGCAGCCGAATGTTCCGCGCATCGCCGTTCATGCCAGACAGGTGCGCGCACCGTTTCACGAACCCACCCCACGACCGGATCACCCGTCGCATTCTCCGCTGCTGGCATTGTCCGCCGCGAAAAGACTGTGCTACTAATCTGTCTTGCTGCAGGTGCCTGTGAGGCATGCGCACACGAGGAAGGAGTTTTCGTGGTGAGACGGAGCCTGCTAGGCGCACTCGGTGCCGCGGGTGCGGTGGCGGTTCTGGTGCTGGGGAGCACCGCGGCACACGCCACACCCGCGCCCGACAAGGGCCCCGTAGCCGGTGGTACGACCGTTTCTGTGCCCGAACCTGCGGGAGTCACCTTCACTGAGATCGCGGCTGGAGAAGTGCATTCGGTGGCGCTGGGGTCTGACGGTAACGCCTACGCGTGGGGCTACAACGGG
>WKJB01000165.1_pt1 | contig 15871 bp, 13 predicted proteins | sample 5403331 | NCBI WGS metagenome assembly WKJB01 (sample SAMN13198853, study PRJNA488119) | plastic metagenome | isolation source: water-polyurethane dispersion (WPUD) containing a polyether... | place: Mexico: Mexico City | collected 2016 | reverse complement strand
AAGGGATTCCACACCAATACTTTATCTCGCTTGAAATAAGCGTTCTCGGACAACAGGGAGAAGTTGAAGTTCCAGCGTTTTAAAAATGCGTTCTCGGAGTCGAGGATGGACGACGGAACCACAAATACCGCAGCTTGAATTTTGTTCTTGTTGGACGGCAGATAGCGGATGGTATTGGTGTAAATGCGGATGTATTGTGCTTGGTCCGCATATTCGGCAATTTCAAATTCATCCAATTGCTGTACGCCATCACCGTTGTAGTCGGTCCATTTATAAACTCCTTGTCCGTCCGGAACTTTCAGATACTGGAATTCGCGCTGCGCTTCTTGGCCGTTCCCTAATTCATAAAAAACTTGCAGGCGCAATCCTCCGCGTAACATTCGGTGGCTGAAAGTAAGATTGCCGATCACGAAATCCTGATTGCCGTACGAAGAACTGCCCGCGGTTTTTAGAATGTGTCGATAATGCAATTGAGCGCTCAACTGTGTGTTTTCACTTTTGATGATCTCCGACGAAATCTGCAAACCCAAGATATTGTTGACGTTACTCAAACGATTATCGCGGATGGAATCGTTTGAGCGCAGATAGATGCGACCCAAGAATTTCTGCCGCAAGCTGTCTGCAATTTTCCGCTGTACCGAAAGTTCTTTCCAGCCGTAACCCGATAAATCGGCCGTGGCGGTCGCGTTGTAGACTTTATTGTTACGCTCAAAGGCTGCACCTGCCGCCCAGCTTCCGCGCGGATCACGGCGTTCTGCAAGTACGCTGCCGCGTGCGAACTTGGTGTTCAGATCAACGGCGCGGGTATCGAGATAGGAAGCGGCTGCCGCAATGTTGAAATTGTCTTTTCGCCACGCGAAATCCACATCGTTTTTTAGCCCCTTGTAAAAATCTTCTTCCTGAAGGTAATTAAGCCTATAATCAAGCGAGGTGCGCTCTGCCCATTTGTTCAAGAAATTGGCGGTCAACCGGTGCTGTGTTCTGCCGTTGAACTCATTCGGTAGATTGAAATCCCGCCAGAATTCCACATTGTGGATGCGGTCTAAAATATGGAAGTTCTTGTTGATGAGTTGATACTCCACCGACGGCGTTCCCGTCCAATCACCGTTGAAGAATTTTTTGCGCCCGAAGATTCTTGTTGCATAACCTACATTATCTCGGGCGTCCAACCGACTGAAAAGATTCTCGTTAAAATTGCTGAGAGAAACATCCGCGCCCAGCACGCCATCATTCAGCTCATATTCCGCCGACGCCGAATAGATTTGTGTGGCTACAGGAGCAATGAGTTTCCTGACAGCTGCATAATCGCCCGCGCCGCTGCCTACATATTCAAAGATGCGTCCGTTGTTGTCAGATCGCCGTATTCGGTAGTCGCCCTTGCCCTCGCCAAAGAAGGTGAACGCAACCGAATAAAGTTGCTGTTCGGGGTCGGTGCTGTATTCGTAATAAGCGGTGCCGGCATCGTTCACCAAACGGTACAATACTTTGTTCACATCAAACTCGGTAGGTACGCTGCTCGGCGCAAACATTTTATTCGGATCGTTTCCTGCCGCTGCCAAGACCGCAATTTCTTCGGGCCGCAACTCTTGTTGGAGCGGTGCATTCTTGCTGTCGTTCTCAGAGAAAACGTCGAACGCCAGACGCATCCGCTCGCGCTTGTGCTTTAACCCCGCAGTTACCAAATAGCGTGCATAATTGCGATTGGCATAATTGTAGGAAACCGTGATAAAGTTCTGTCTGAAAATAGGCCGAGAACCGGTGAACGTTATTTCACCCGTATTGTAGTTGATTACGTAGTCTCGGTTCTCACCGCGTTGCATGAGCAAGCCGTCGATGTAAACCTGCTCGGAGCCCGAAATGATGGAAATGAACAATTCGCCGTTTTTGCCCGTCAGACGGTAGGGTCCTTGGTTTCCCTCGATGCCTTGAAAACGGATGCGGTGAAACTCACTGCGTGCCACGCCGATGGAGGCGGCCACATCGGTGCGGTTTCCGTTCTTTATCCAATAACTTTCAGACTGCAGACCCATGGTTCTGCGTTGATAGCGACTGAAGAAGCTTTCATTGTCCACCAAATCCAAATGTCCGGCGCGCAGAATGGTTTTGTCTTTAATGTTGAGTTGAAGATAAACTTTATCGAATTCTTGTAAAGTTTGGGTGTAGCCGTCGGCTTGTATGGGCAGGTTGTGATCGCTGATTGATGCCAAAATGCTAACATCAGGAGAGAGTTGTCCCGTCAACTGCAAATCCATCGACGATTGTACGGCCGAACCTTGATTATTGCCGAAACTGATCCCGCGGATGATGGATCCCTTTGGGTTGAGGTTGCCAAAAGGGTTGGACGGATGGTTCTTCGCCAAGACCTCGTCGTCAATCAAAATGCGCCTGCGAGTACCAATGAAATCTGCCGTATCGCGCGCATAGAACTCTCGGTTCAGTTTGCTTGCGATGACGCTGTCTTTTATAGCGGTGCTGTCTGACGGCAGATTCGGATTTTTCCACGTGAATATCTGTGCCGGCATCAGAGAAAAGCAGCAGAATAATAGGAGGATACACAGGCCCGAGAACTTCACTAAGGTCAAACGGTGGAAACCGTCAAAAATTATGAGGGTTCAATTTAACAATAATTTAAAGATTGCCGGAACCGGATTTGCAGCTAAAGAGATATATTTGCAAAAAATAAAAACAACTTAAAAATTTCAATCATGAAAAAGTTTTATTCTCTCTTTGCCATTGCCGCGTTTGGTTCAATGGTGTTCGCTCAAGGAACTGAAAACTTTGAGGCGCAAACTGTATTGACATCTACTTATGCCGATGGTAGTTTCAGCGGCCAAACTGCGGGCGTCACCGTGAATTTCGTTCACTCTCGTAATGAGGGATTGAGCACTTCCGAGGATTATTCGATTTCCGGAAAAGGAATCATGTTGAGAAGAGCAGACGAGCCAAGCTCCGTAGAATTTACCATCCCGAACGGTGTGGGCACATTTACCTTCAAATACCGCAAAGCTTTTACAGGCGGTAACGAGCGCAAGTTATCTGTGCAGGTTGACGGCGCAGAAGTTGCCACTTCAACTGCTTTTGGTGCAGGTTCCGGAGCAGACGCTACCGTTTATACAATGAACACGGTTATCAACAAATCAGGCGTTGTGAAGGTAAAAATCACTTACCCGAACGGTACTCCGGCAGGCAACAGACAAGTAACCATCGATGATGTGTCTTGGACGGCCAATACCATGGGCGTGGTAGATGCTTCTTCCATCAAAGCCGGTTTGGTTAAAAACACCTTCGTTAAAGAAAATCTTTCTTTCGGTGTAACAGGCAAAACGAGTGTTCAAATTTTCAACATGAATGGCCAAGAGGTTTCTTCCGCTGTGGTGGACGGAAACTCTGAACTTAATGTTGCATTCTTGCCAAAAGGCGCTTACATTGTAACTGCTGTGGTAGATGGTGAGAAAGTTTCTCAGAAAATCATCAAGAAGTAATCTGCTTTAGCAGATGCGTACGGACCGCCCTTGTGGCGGTTTTTTTATACCTTTAAGCCATGCAAAATTATCTGGATCTCCTTCGCCGTATCTATGAAAACGGCACCGACAAGGACGACCGCACGGGCACAGGCACGCGCAGTGTTTTCGGTTATCAACTGCGATATGATCTGAGCAAAGGTTTCCCACTGGTAACGACCAAGAAAGTGCATTTGAAATCGATTATTTATGAATTGCTTTGGTTTCTGAAAGGTGATACCAATATCAAGTACCTGAACGAACACGGCGTAAGCATTTGGGACGAATGGGCAGACGAAAACGGCGACCTCGGACCCGTTTACGGCGCACAGTGGAGAAGCTGGCGCGGCGCCGATGGCAAAACCATTGACCAGATTTCACAGGTAGTCGATCAGATCAAAAACAACCCGGACAGCCGACGGCTGATCGTTTCTGCTTGGAATGTAGGCGAACTGGATAAGATGGCATTGGCGCCCTGCCATGCAATGTTCCAGTTTTACGTAGCTAATGGTAAATTGTCCCTACAGCTGTACCAGCGCAGCGCCGATGTTTTTCTCGGTGTTCCGTTCAACATCGCCAGTTATGCATTGTTGCTGATGATGGTGGCGCAGGTCTGCGATTTGGAAGTGGGCGACTACATCCACAGTTTCGGCGACGTTCACATCTACAACAATCATTTCGAACAGGTTCGGAAACAGCTATCTCGCGAACCGCGCGCTTTGCCGCAGATGAAATTAAATCCCGAGGTAAAAGACATCTTCGACTTTAAATATGAGGATTTTGAACTCGTCGGTTATGATCCGCATCCGGGAATTAAGGCACCCGTTGCCATCTGATATTGTTGCGGTTTTTGGTTAACTTTGAATAAAGTTTAAAGCTATGGAACTCAGAGTACAACTGGAGCAAACTGCCGATGTCGAATTCATCAAAAAGCTGCTTTCGCAGTTGAAAGGAGTGGGGGAAGTTCAACTATGTGAAGACGAACTTTTAACCGAAGCTGAAAATGACGCACTTGTAGATCAGCTCTTAGAGCAAAGTCTACACGAAGTGGCGGAAGGCAAGGTTACGCTATATTCTCCTGAAATGCTTAAGAACCTTTTTAAGTGATTACGGTAGTCTTTACCGATCGCGCTAAGGAGTCGCTAGCGGAAATTTTACATTTCTTACGAGAACGCTGGACTCAAAAGCAAATCGATGAACTTTACAGCGATATGGAGCAGCTGATTTCAACCATTGACGATAATATTCTTAAGCATCCATATTATAAGAATTCTAACATCCGCAAAGCCTTGATCGCACGGCGCCAGGTAAGCGTGTTTTATAAAGAAACAGGCCGCGATCAGATTACGATCCTGTTAATTTGGCCAAATAAAAAGAACCCAAAAACTCTACGCAGTTTATTGAAATAAAATGAAACAACTCCTGATCTCTGCGCTGCTTCTTGGCGCATTTTTTAATCCGAATTTCGTCAGCGCACAAACTGATTACTCCGGGCGTGAGAAAGTCTATCGTGCAACGCACATCAAGATGACCGAGCTCAAGCATACCAAGCTGAAGGTCGGCTTCGACTACCAAAAAGAGCAATTGAACGGCGAGGAATGGCTCACCGCTGCACCGTATTTCTACGCGACAGATTCGTTGGTTCTGAACGCCAAAGCGATGTTGATCCACGAGGTGGCGCTGGACCGTAACGGTGCAAAGCAACCGTTGAAGTACGACTATAAAAACGATATGCTGAAAATCAATCTGGACAAAACCTACCAGAAAGATCAGCAATACACGGTCTACATCAAATACACAGCGCGGCCAAACGAGGTGAAACAGCAGGGGAGCACCGCCATCAGCGATGCGAAAGGCCTTTACTTTATTAACGCTCAGGGAAAAGATCCGGACAAGCCTACGCAGATTTGGACCCAAGGCGAAACGGAATCGTCATCCGCTTGGTTCCCGACCATCGACAAGACCAATCAAAAAACCACCCAGGAAATCTACATGACGGTGCCGGACAAATACGTGACGCTGTCCAACGGTTATCTGAAAGAGTCGAAGAAAGAGGCAAACGGCCTACGCACCGACCATTGGGTGATGGTTAAACCGCATTCGCCGTATCTGTTTTTCATGGGAGTTGGCGATTACGCCGTCGTTCGCGACAAATGGCGAAATATTCCCGTAGATTATTATGTGGAGAAAGAATATGAACCTTATGCCAAACAGATTTTCGGCAACACACCGGAGATGATGGAATTTTATTCCAAAATCCTGAAATACGATTATCCGTGGAACAAATACGCGCAGATCACAGGCCGCGACTACATCAGCGGCGCCATGGAGAATACCACGGCTACGCTGCACATGGAGATGGCACAGCAGAAACCCGGCGATCTGATTGATGAGAACCGTTGGGAAAGCACCATCGCGCACGAACTGTTTCACCATTGGTTCGGCGACTTGGTGACGGCGGAAAGCTGGTCGAATCTGACCGTCAACGAATCCTTTGCCAACTATTCGGAATATCTGTGGTTCGAGCATAAATATGGCAAAGACGAAGCCGACTACCATCTGTTGACCGATGTGGATCGCTATAAACATACGCCTACGGATTTCAACAAAGACTTGGTGCGCTTCGACTACGACTCACGCGAGGATATGTTCGATCTCGTTACCTACAACAAAGGCGGCGGCATCCTGCACATGCTGCGCAATTATTTGGGCGACGAAGCCTTTTTTGCCGGACTGAACCATTATCTGAAAACCTATGAGTACAAAAATGCCGAAGCCCATCAACTGCGTTTGGCGTTGGAAGAAGTGAGTGGTCGCGACCTGAACTGGTTCTTCAATCAATGGTTTTTCAACAACGGCCATCCTAAACTCGACATTAAATACAGTTACGAGCCGGTCAAAAAACAGATCACGGTAAATGTGCAGCAGACGCAGGGCTCAGATTTATATTTTCAGTTTCCGCTGGCAATCGATATTTATGAAAACGGCAAGGCCACGCGACACGAGGTATGGGCTGATGCCAAGGCTAACAACAGTTTCAGTTTCAATGTAACTAAGCAGCCCGATTTGGTCGACTTCAATGCAAACGGCGTATTGCTGGCCGAGGTCAACGACAATAAAACAGCGGAACAGTTTTACTACCAAGCACTGAACGCCAAGAGTTTTAAAAGCCGTTACGATGCGGTGAAAAAAACCGCCGAAAATGCCGATAAGGATGAAAAGGCGGTGCGCACATTGATTGCTGTTTTAAAGGATCCATCGTTCCGTCTCCGCATCGAAGCATTGAATGCGTTGGATCTGTCGAAACCAAATCAGCTGAAATTGGCAGGCGCAGAAGTCGAAAGATTGGCCAACAACGATCCGAAAACCCTTGTGCAAGGTGCGGCCATCGGCGCTTTGGGCAAGAGCAACGATCGGCGTTATCTGCCGATTTACGAAAAAGGCTTGACGGCGGTTTCCAACTCGGTGAAAGGCAATTCCTTGGCGGCTATGGCAAAAGTTGCGCCCGAGCGTGTGGCGACTGCTGCCGAAAATGTGGACCTCAGCAATGCAAGCGAAGATTTGATGACGACGCTACTGCCGATCATCGTCGAGAATAAAATCACCAAACATCAGCCTGCCATTGTCAGCATTGTGGCTTTCTATCCTTTTGTCGCCATGCAGCAACCGGACTTGGCCAAGCCTGCCGAAGAAGGTTTCAACTGGATCATGTCCACCGACAGTCCCGAGGCTACGGCTAAGCTGACCAAGCTGCTGACTCAGGTAAAATCTCAAATCGGACAAAATCCGCAGGCACAGATGATGGTGGTGAAAATGCTCCAATCGGGCCTTTCGTTGAAGATGGCCGCGCTGAAAGCCAATCCGCAAAACAAGAATATCAACAGTCAGATCGATATGATCAACGCGACTATCGAAGCTTACAAATAACACTTAAACGGCTGTTCCTACAAATTAAGGAACAGCCGTTTTTTTTATTGTTGTTGAAACTTCTGTTAGATCCGCTCCAGTTCAGACGAATTAATCACCGTTTTAAAGGTGCCATAGTTGACGGTCACTTTATCCTTTGAGATTTTCTCGATGGTTCCCACGCTTGTGCTGCCTACGATCCGAACGCGCTGACCGGGTTTCATCCATACGGCACGTTCGCGCTGTTTCTTTTCCTCCAGCTTTTCCATCGTCTCGGCAATTTTCTCCTGCACGTGCTCCTTTTTCAGCTGCTGGGTTACTTTACGCTTCGCTACTTTCAGACGGCTGGCTTCGGTTTTATCGGTATCCAAACGGCGATGTTTTTCGAGCTCCAAGATTTTTACAAAATCTTTCACCAAATCTTTCCGCGGTTTTCCGCTGACATAGGAATTGATAAAGCCTTCTATTTTGGTCCCGAACTGTAGTTTGCGGTGTTCCTGTTCGTAGAGTTTCTGGAAATTGTAAAGCTTCTGTTCCAGCTGTTCATTCAGCTTTTGCAGATTTTCTTTTTTGTTCTCGGTCGAACTTCGTTTCTCCTGCAGATCGGTTTTCAGTTTTTCGACTTCAAATTTTTCCTGCTGAAGCTTCACGATGGTTTTGTCCAGGTTTACCACGTCGTGCTCCACCTTTTTCTTTGCGGCGTGGATGATGAAGCGCGGAATCTTGTTCTTCTCCGCCACTTCAAAAGTAAATGAGCTGCCCGCCTGACCGATTTCCAGTTTATACAGCGGTTCCAGCGTGTTTTCATCGAATAGCATCGCACCGTTTTGCGCGTGCGGCAACTCTTCAGCCTTCAGCTTAATATTGGTGTAATGGGTTGTAATAATGCCGAAACTGCCTTTTTCGTAGAAATATTCGAAAAAAGCTTCCGCCAAAGCACCACCGAGTTCAGGATCACTGCCGGTACCGAATTCATCTATCAATAACAGGGTTTTATCATCAGCTTCACGAATAATGCGAGCCATTTTCTTCAGTCGCGACGAATAAGTTGAAAGATGATTTTCAATCGATTGGTTGTCGCCAATATCGGTCATCACTCGGTCAAAAAAGAACATCTGGCTTTTTGGGTGAACCGGAACCAGAATTCCGCTCTGAATCATCAGTTGCAAAAGTCCGATGGTTTTCAGCGTAATCGATTTACCGCCGGCGTTAGGCCCGGAAATACAGATAATACGGTTCTTCTGCGAGAGCGATAGCGTCTGCGGATAAATATGTTTGCCCTCGGCCGTATTCTGCAACCACAGCAGCGGGTGGTAAGCGTTGATCAGTTTCATCGACTGTTTGCGGCTAATCTCTGGCAGCACACCGTTGATCTTCTCTGCAAAGCGAGCTTTGGCCATCGTCAGATCCAGCTCGGAAACGTATTGCTGATACTGTTGCAACAGTGGTTCATGGACTGCAATTTCAGCAGTCAGTTTGCGCAGGATGCGGTCGGTTTCTTTCTTCTCGTCTTCCAATGCTTCGCGCAGGCGGAAGTGATGCTTGAGCACGCTCTCGGGCTGGATATAGGTAATCGATCCGGTTTTGGAAACGCCCAGTGTTCTGCCCGGGACGCGCCGTTTAAAACCTGATTTTACAGCCAGTACTCGCTGATCTTCAATAATCGTTTCGCGAATTTCATCCAGCAGTTCCTGGCCACCATACAGCGTGAGCGCACGGTTGAAGTTTTCCTGCACCGCTTTGCGCGCGTGCTGTATTTCCGTCCGTATTTCTTTCAGTTCAGGCGATGCATCGTTTTTTACTTCGCCGAATTTATTGATGACTTTTACAATCTTATCGCTGATTTCTTTCGTCAGTTCAATACTGCTGATTTCCTGATTCAGTTCAGGATAGTATTCATTGTATTTCCGAAAGAAAAGAATCAGTCGATTAACCATATCCGACAGATTTCGGATTTTCAGAAACGACGCGGCATCCAAACGATAATTTTCGATCATCATCACGCGCAGTTCTGCTTCAATATCGTCGTACTCGTTAAACGGAATGGCGTTCTCGTTCTCAAATGACGCTGTATATTCCGAAACTTTTTTCAGTGAGTGTAATGCCTCGTCAAAAGGCATCGGCAGAAGTTCAGTAATTCTCCTGGCCGTTTTCGCCGAATAGGCGTAGGGAGTAATTTCCGCTAAAAGCTGCGGAAACTCCAGTTCATTAAGGTTTTCTTGATTAATTTGCACGCTACAAATTTACGGAAATTCAAACTGCGGCAGGCCAATTGCTGCACAGTTACAGACTTTTACTGCAAAACCGGAACCAATGAAAAAGCTGACCTGGAAAGATGCGCTCGCGCCGATAAAAAATTCTGACTTCTTTAAAGATCTGACCGCAAAGGTGAACCGTGAATATGCTGAGCATAAATGCTTTCCACCAAAAAGCGAGATCTACCGTGCTTTACAGTTAACAGAGCTCGGCGATGTGAAGGTTGTGATTCTGGGCCAGGACCCCTACCACAACGACGGTCAGGCAAACGGCCTCTGTTTTTCGGTCCATGAAGACGTAAAGGCGCCGCCCTCGCTGCGCAATATTTTTATCGAGCTGAAAGACGACCTGAATGTCGACAGAACAGAGAAAGACCTGAGCGACTGGGCAGAGCAGGGAATATTGCTGCTGAACGCAACGCTGACAGTGCGCGCGCATCAACCGAATTCACACAAAGATCTCGGCTGGGAAACCTTTACCGATGAAATCATCCGTCAGGTTTCCAACAATCTGGAAAATGTAGTTTTTGTTCTGTGGGGCGCTTTTGCACAGAAAAAAGCAGCGCTGATCGACGAACAGCGCCACCATATTTTAAAATCTGCCCATCCGTCACCGTTCTCGGTACACCGCGGTTTCTTTGGCAGCAAACCGTTTTCTGCCATCAACCGTTTCCTTGAGTCGGTGGGTGAACGGCCTATCGAGTGGCAGGACTATTAACCTTATTTCCCTTGCCTTGCGGCGCAATTTTCAGATCGATAACATACTTGCCTTTTAAATCTTGATAACCACGGGCAGTCGTCGTATTTGGGTACACATTTTCCAGCGTTATTGAGTAACCGTTGAAAACTGCCGACTGCTGCAGATTGCGTGCAGTGTTATCCACGGTGGCCAACTGGATGCGCATCGGGCGCGTGGCTGTTCCCATCAGTTCTACCTCGGCTTTTGCAGCGCCCATCCAAACGCAGTTGGCGCCCTCGGGGCAACGGGAATCTTCCAATAAGCGTACAAACGTAATATTCATCTGCAAGTCTTTATTGAAGGTGTTTTCGCCTTCGGACAAACGGATCACATTGGCTGCGGGTTTTGCGGTAGGATAGCCGTCTTTCATTTGTTGCTGTGCGGTTTCGCTTGCTTTAGTTTTCTGTTTTTGCGCAGTGCAGCTCAGGGCTCCGAAAGCTAGCGCCGCCATTGCCAGGTGCTTTAAAATCATACAGTCGATTTTTAGAATAGGTTAAGAATTACCACGGTAAGCATTGCCAGAGCCACGATCAGATTGAAGCCTGTGCCGATAATAAAACCGACCAAGGCACCTTTTGTAGCGCGCCACGCTTTTGACAAATCTTTACTGTCATGCAGCAACTCGCCGACCAATACACCAAGAAACATACCGATCAAAAAGCCAAACGGAATCGGGATGAAAAATAACCCGATGAAAGTCCCGACAACGGATCCGATGCTGCCCCAGCGCGTGCCGCCGTATTTTCGTGTGGTGCGTGCGGGGATCAGATATTCCAGAACAATGCTCGCCAGCGTCAATGCCGCAAAGATATAGATGTACGCCATGGACAGATCCGCATCGGTGCCGAATTTGTAAATCAGCAGTCCTGCCAATGAAAGTAACAATCCGGGCAGTGCCGGAAGCAGTGTGCCGAGAATGCCCAAAATCAGCAAAACGATGCTGATGAGGATTATTAGCGTTTCGGTCATAGGGTTAATCTTAGGTTAAATGTAAGCAATAATCGGCAGTGACAATCAAAATTGTTAATTTTGGCCTTATGAAGAATGATTTGACCGATACCAAGGGTTTGTTGCAACAGCTGAGCGATCAGTTGCATGTCCTTGTTCGGGAAAATGCAGGCGATGGCTGGATTCTGATTTTGCAGATTGCATCAAAACTGCTCTTGCTGTTTGCCTTGGTGTTCGTCATCGACTTTGTCATGAAAATGCTGTTCCGCGGCGTTTATTTATTGTTTGGCAAGCGGTTGCACAGTCCGTTGGTGCGGGCAATGCAATCGGTCAAGCTCTTTGCTACCTTATCGCATATTTTTGCGGTCGCCATCGGTCGGGAGATGATCTATTCGGTCTTCTACCGTCATCCGCAAAGTTATGTTTTCTTGGAGCGCACTTTCAGTCTTTTAATGGTGGTTGCTTTTGCCTATTTCTATTTCAGGCTGTTAAAAGCCTTGGTGAAATATTACGAATTGAAGCAAGACTTTTACCGCATTACCGCCATCCGTGCCATTGCACAATCGCTCAATATAGTCGGGATTTTCATCTTCGGTTTCTTGGGTCTGTCGAATCTGTTCGGCATCAGTTCAAGTACCATTTTGGGAAGTTTGACGGCCATGACGGCGGTTATATTGCTGGTGTTTCGCGATACGATTCTCGGCTTCGTCACGGGCATCCACGTTTCTACCTCGCGAAATCTGAAGGTGGGCGACTGGATCGGCATCCCGAAGTATAGTATAGAAGGAACCATCCTCGACATCAATTTACTGACAACGAAGATTCAGAATTTCGACAAAACCATTTCCACCGTGCCCACCTACGATCTGCTGCAAACCGAGATCAAGAACTTGCAGGTCATGTCGGAATCCAATACGCGGCGGGTCAAAAGATCCATTTATTTCAACATCCGATCTTTCGATTTTGTAGATGCCGAACTGTTTGAAGAACTCGCCAAGATCAACCTTATTTCAGGCTATCTGAGCGATATGCGCGATAAGATAGAGGCAGAAAAAAAACTGATCCCAAATTCCGAAGAAATCATCAATGGCCGTCAGCTGACCAACATCGGCGTCTTCAGGATCTACGCTGTCGAGTATTTGAAAAAGAATCCGCGGGTGGACCAGTCGGGGCCCGTTATGGTGCGTCAGCTTGAGATAACGCCGCAGGGGCTGCCGCTGGAAATTTATTGTTTCGCCAACGATTCCAAGTGGGAATCTTTTGAGCAAATCCAAGCAGATATCTTCGATCACCTAATGGTAGCCGCTAAAGAATTTAAACTGGAAGTGGTACAGTTTACCAAAATTTAACAAGCATTCTATGACACGACTCAGTGTAAACATCAATAAAATAGCAACCCTGCGCAATGCGCGCGGCGGCGACGTGCCAAGTGTGACCCATGTTGCCGTAAAAGCACAAGAGTTTGGCGCCGAGGGAATCACCATTCATCCGCGACCCGACGAGCGCCACATAACGCGCAAGGATGTCTACGACCTGAAGCCGCTGGTAACCACCGAGTTCAATATAGAGGGGAATCCGCATCGTCCGTTTATCGATATGGTGTTGGATGTAAAGCCCGAGCAAGTGACGCTGGTGCCCGATGCCGATAACGTGTTGACTTCCAACGCCGGTTGGAACACGAAAGAACACCTTGACTTTCTGACCGAAGTTATCGCTGAGTTCAAAAACGGCGGAATCCGCACATCTATTTTTCTGGATCCGAATCCGGAGCTGGTAGAATACGCTGCCAAAACGGGCACCGACAGAATCGAACTGTACACAGAAGCGTACGCCTCAGGTTATGTTCAAGACAGGGAAACGGCCATAAAACCTTATGTGGAAACAGCCTTGCGCGCAGAGCAATTCGGTCTCGGGCTAAACGCCGGCCACGACCTCAGTTTGGATAATCTCAAATACTTCGCAGACAACATTCCGAGCTTGCTGGAGGTTTCCATCGGTCATGCTTTGGTTTCGGAGGCGTTGTTCATGGGATTGGAAAACACGATTCAAGCCTACAGAAAAAGATTGGTGAAGTGGTAATTTAAAGAATAGAATATGGATATTTTACATTCCAAGATAATAGGGGAGAACAACCAAGGTACGCCACTGCTGGTGTTCCACGGCTTGTTCGGTATGCTGGACAATTGGGGCAGCTTTGGTCAATTGATGTCCGAACACATGCCCGTGCATTTGATGGATCTGCGCAATCACGGCCGCAGCTTCCACTCCGATGAAATGTCTCACGAGGCAATGGCCGATGATATTCTGCGTTACATGACGGCGCAGGGAATAGATAAAGCGCATCTGCTGGGGCACTCATTGGGCGGCAAAGCGGTGATGCAGTTTGCGCTGACTTATCCCGAAAAGGTCGAGAAACTGATTGTGGTTGATATTGCACCGAAAGCCTATCCGCCACACCATCAGGGGATAATCAAAGCTTTGCAAAGCGTCGACTTTGACGCAGTGAAAGGGCGTGGCGATGTAGAGAAGATTTTATCCGAATACATTCCCGAGAAATCTGTGGTATTGTTCCTGACGAAAAACCTGTATTGGAACGATGAGAAGCAACTACGATGGAGATTCAACCTGCCGATACTTGCGTCCAAGTACGACGAGTTCGTCACCAACTCCGTTCGCGATGGCGAGTTTGACGGCCCTACGCTTTTTGTAAGCGGAGCAAAGTCAGACTATATCTTGCCCGAAGATTCCACAGTCATTCGGCAGCAGTTTCCACACGCCGAGTTTACGGTCATCAGCAATGCCGGGCACTGGGTGCAGGCGGAGAACCCAACCGATTTTAACAAAGCCGTAGAGCAATTTCTGACTGACTGACATGGTATTGGTAACCGGCGCCACAGGCATACTGGGCCGCGTCATTGCGCTGGAATTGTTAAAGCGCGGTTTCCGTGTGCGAGCAACGCGCAGGGCGGCGAGTGATGTGGACGACGTGCGCCGCTCCTTCCGGTTTTATACAGACAAGGCCGACTACTATTTCGACCAAATAGATTGGGTTGAAACCGACTTTCAAGATTTGGACTCATTGCGCGCCGCAGTCAGCGGTTGTTCACAGATTTACCATTGTGCCGCATACGTCAGCTTCCATCCGGCGGCGGCAAAGAAAATATACCGTATAAACGTTGAAGGAACGCAGAACCTCCTTTACGTCGCCGATGACCAAAACATCGAGAAGTTTTGCTTCATCAGCTCCATCGCCTCGGTAGATACATTGAACAGCGACGGCCTGGTTGATGAAGAGAGCGAGTGGGATTTTAAAACCGTACACTCGGATTACGCCATCAGCAAGAAGTTCTCGGAGATGGAAGTCTGGCGTGCTTCTGCTGAGGGTTTGAATGTGGTTATCATCAATCCCGGAATCATCATCGGTTCGGGAAACTGGGAAAACAGCAGCGGCACCATTTATCGGTCCTTGTCGCGCTCGCCATTCACGGCAACGGGCGGCACTGCCTATGCAGACGTGCGCGATGTTGCTTTTTGCGCGGTAGGGTTGATGGAAAGAAATCAGTTCGGCCAACGCTTCATCACAATTTCCGAGAACAAATCTTATGCGGCGGTGGCAACCCGGATAAGAAAAGCCTTTGGTAAAAAAGCACCGATAGTGGTAAACAAAGCGGTTCTTACAGTAGGCAGGATTCTGAACATTTTGCTGGGTTGGGCGGTGCCTTCTTTGCGGATGGTCAACGCTGCCAACGTGGCCGCCATCAGCCATGCACCAAAATACAGCAATAAAAAAGTGCGCGAAACGCTCGGGATGGACTTTATTTCCGTGGAGCAGGCCATCGCGTTTCACCTAAACAATTATAAAGAAGATCAACATCTGACAGCCAAATGAATGTAGCGGAATATCTTAATGTACACTGTGAGACAAGAGCCATGGCGCCTGCTTTGGGATTCAGGAAAGAGGGCGAGTGGAAAGAAATTAACTGGAAAACGTTTCGGTCGATGGTTTTCCGCATTGCGACTTCGCTACGCCAACACGGCATTGTAAAAGGCGACCGAGTAGCCATTTATTCCAACAATTCGGCCGAGTGGATTTGTTTTGACTTGGCTGTAATGAGTTTGGGTGGCATTACCGTTCCCGTCTACGCCACCAATACCAAGGAGCAGGTGCGTTATGCTTTGGAAGACAGCGCCGCAAAGATTGTGATGACGGGCGACCTGCCGCAGTATCGTATTTGCAAAGAATTATTGTCGGAATTGCCGACGCTTCAATTGGTGATTGCAGCAAAAAACAGCGCAGAGTTCAGAAATGAATCGCCGGTATATTTGCGAGATTTTATTGAGGACGCCGATGAAGATTTCGTCATCGAGAACATGCTTCCCGACGATACGGCCACCATCATTTATACCAGTGGAACCACCGGCGAACCCAAAGGCGTAATGCTGACGCACGACAATTTCTTGCAAGCTTTCCGTGCGCATTTTGATTTCTTCCGATTCAAAAATTTCGAAAGAGAACACTCTTT
>WKJB01000162.1_pt1 | contig 16008 bp, 18 predicted proteins | sample 5403331 | NCBI WGS metagenome assembly WKJB01 (sample SAMN13198853, study PRJNA488119) | plastic metagenome | isolation source: water-polyurethane dispersion (WPUD) containing a polyether... | place: Mexico: Mexico City | collected 2016 | reverse complement strand
GCGCCGGTCTGGCTTGCGTCGGCATGGCCGGTGCGGCCATGGGGGTGGGCAATGTTGCCGGCAACTACCTGGCGGGCGCCCTGCGCAACCCGTCGGCTGCCGCTTCGCAGACCGCCACGCTGTTCATCGGCATGGCCTTCGCGGAAGCCCTGGGCATCTTCTCGTTCCTGGTCGCGCTGCTGCTGCTGTTCGCAGTCTGATCCTTTTGCCATCCTTGCGGTTGGGTGGGGGCATGATGCGCCCACCCGATTGTGAAACGACCGGCATGGGGTAGGATATGTTCAGCCTGTTGCAACAGACCGCGCCCGTCGTGGTCGAAGAATCTGAAACGGTGGTCATCACCGAATCCGCCGAAGCGGCGGGCCATGGCGCCGATGCGGCCCATGCCGCGGCCGGTGCAGCGGATGCAGCCCATGGCGCGGCTGGCCATGCCGCCAGCGCCCCCGGCATGCCGCAACTGGATTTCACGACCTTCGGCAACCAGATCTTCTGGCTGCTGGTCATCCTGGCCGTGATCTACTGGGTGCTGTCGCGGATCGCGCTGCCGCGCATCGGCGGCGTCATCTCGGACCGCCAGGGCGCCATCACCGGCGACCTGATGGCCGCCGAGGAATTCAAGCAGAAGGCCAAGGAGGCCGAGGCCGCCTATGACAAGGCGCTGGCCGATGCCCGGGGCGAGGCCCAGAAGATCATCGCCGCCAACAAGGCCGAGATCCAGAAGGAGCTCGACGCCGCGATCGCCCATGCCGATGCGGAGATCGCCGCCCGCGCGGCGGAATCCGAAAAGCGCATCGGCGAGATCCGCGCCTCGGCCGTCGAGGATGCGCGCATGGTCGCCCGCGAGGTGACCGCGGCGCTGGTGGAGAATTTCGGCGGCAAGGTCGATCAGGGTCTGGTCGATACGGCGGTCGATCAGCGGCTGAAGGGGGCACTGCAATGAAACGTCTGAGCGTTCTCTTCGCCCTGATGGCGAGCCCGGCCCTGGCGGCCTCGGGTCCGTTCTTCTCGCTGCGCAATACCGACTTCATCGTCACGCTGGCCTTCCTGCTGTTCGTCGGCATTCTGGTCTATTTCCGCGTGCCGCAGATCGTCGGCGGCCTTCTGGACAAGCGCGCCGAAGGCATCCGCAACGATCTGGCCGAAGCCCGCCGCCTGCGCGAGGAAGCGCAGGAGATCTATGCGAGCTACGAGCGCCGCCAGCGCGAGGTGAAGTCGCAGGCCGACGACATCGTCGCCAATGCCCGGCGCGAGGCGGTTTCGGAAGCCGAGAAGGCCAAGAAGGCGCTGCAGCTTTCGATCGAGCGGCGCCTGAAGGCGGCCGAGGAACAGATCGCCAGCGCCGAGGCCGAGGCGGTGCGCGCCGTGCGCGACCGGGCCATCCAGACCGCGGTCACCGCCGCGGCCGAGATCCTGGGCAAGCAGGCGACCGCCGAGCAGCGTGCCGCAGGCATCGACAAGGCCATCGACGAAGTGGCCCGCCGGCTGAACTGAGGCCGCGAGGCTTGAACGAAGAAGGGTGCGGTCGAGCATCCTCACGGGACAGTGATCGGACCCCCGGGGCGGAGACGCTTCGGGGGTCCTTGCTTTTCCACCCGAAGTCCACCTGACGCTTTTTCCGTTCGCCGCCTTTTCCGTCCGTCGCGGGCGCAAAGCAAAAGGCCGACAGCCTTGCGGCTGCCGGCCCGCGCCTCGTCTTTCCGGCCGCGATCAGTTGGTCGGGACGATCAGGATTTCCACGCGGCGGTTCTGCGCCCGCCCGGCCGCGGTGTCGTTCGAGGCCACCGGCTGGGTGGCGCCGCGCCCGGCGGTGGTCACGCGGTTCTGCGAGACGCCGCCAGCGGTCAGGATGCCGGCGACCGAGCGTGCACGGCGTTCGGACAGGTCCTGGTTATAGGCGGCCGAGCCGGTGCTGTCGGTATGGCCGATCACCTGGATGCGGCTGTTCGGATATTGGTTCAGGTTGCGGGCGATGGTGTAGAGGTCGTTCTGCCCCTGCGCCCCCACGGCCGCCGAATCGGTGGCGAAAAGCGTCGTCTCGGGCATGATGACCGACAGGTGCGTGCCGTGGTTCACCACCCGGATGTTGGGATTGTTCAGCGACTGCTGCAGCGCGCGCTGCTGCTGGTCGAGGATCGAGCCGCCGACGGCCCCCGCCGTGGCGCCGATGATCGCGCCCTTGACGGCGTTCGAGCGGCTTTCGCCCGCGCCGATCAGGCCGCCCACCACCGCGCCCGCGACGGCGCCCTGCTGGGTGCGGCTCATTTGCTGGGGCTGGCCGGAAGGATCGGTCGGCGCGCAGGCGCTGATGGCAATCACGCCGGCAGAGGCGAGAAGCAGCGAAATACGGGTCTTCATTCTTTCACCTTTCTTTTGAGGGCGATCCACCGCCGCCTGTCCTTGCGACGCGGCCGGCCCTGCCGTTTCCGGAAGGCCGGCGGCTGATGCCCAAACGCCGCCACATTGGCATGGGTTCCGGGCCAACTCCACCGGAATAGACGGAAAATTCCCCGACTCGGCTCACAAAGCGGCGATGGCGAGCGGCGCGATGCTCGCGCCTTCGCGCGCCAGCAGGGCGCGCTTGACCGCCTCGCCCCAGTGATAGCCGCCGATGGCGCCGCCGGTGCGGGTGACGCGGTGGCAGGGGATCGCCCAGGAGACCGGGTTCTGCCCGACCGCCGTGCCGACGGCGCGCAGGGCCCTTGGCCGGCCGATGCGCTCGGCCAGCATGGCATAGCTGATCACCTGCCCGGCCGGCACCTGGGCCAGCGCCCGCCAGACCTGCAGCTGGAACGCGGTGCCGGTCAGCCGCACCGCGATCTCGCCCCGTCCGCTCAGCAGCGCCTGGATGGCCGGGGCCAGCGCCTCGGGCGCCTCGACCGTCCGGGCGCGGGGAAAGCGGGCGGTCAGGTCGGCCTCGACCTGATCCTCGGTCATCGGTCCGGCGAAGCCCAGGGCCCAGAGCGCGCCGCCCGCGCCATAGGCGACGACCGTGCCGAGCGGTGTCGGGAAGCGACCGCGGCACAGCACCGTGCCAAGATCGTCGGCCGGCTGGCTGGTGATCGCGACCCGCAGCCCGTGCTCGGCCGGGGCGAAGGAGAAGAGCGTCCGTGTCATCTTTGCCTCGCAACTGCTTTCCGTGGCAGAGTAGCGCGGTCTCGCGGCAAATCCACGCGGGAATGCTTGCGCAGGACCGCCGGGCAGGGCATCTGGGCGCCATGGCACGCAGCATCTCCCTTCGTCTTCCGCCGGCCTTGCCCTATGCGGCGCAGGTCGAGATCTTTTCCCGGTTCCGCGAGGTGAATCCGCAGCCGGTGACCGAGCTGGAATACACCAACGCCTTCACCCTGCTGGTGGCGGTGGCGCTGTCGGCGCAGGCGACCGATGTCGGGGTGAACAAGGCGACGAAATCGCTGTTCCGGCGCGTCGGCACCCCGCAGCAGATGCTGGATCTGGGCCTTGAGGCGCTGACCGAGGAGATCCGGACCATCGGGCTTTACCGGCAGAAGGCGAAGAATGTCATCGCGCTGTCGCGCCGGCTGGTCGAGGAATATGGCGGCGAGGTGCCGCAGTCGCGCGCCGCGCTGATGACCCTGCCCGGCGTCGGGCGCAAGACCGCGAATGTGGTGCTGAACAGCGTGTTCCATTTCCCGGCGCAGGCGGTCGACACGCATATCTTCCGGGTCGGCAACCGCACCCGCATCGCGCCGGGCCGCGACGTCGCCGAGGTCGAGCGCGCCATCGAGGACAACGTCCCCGTCCCTTTCCAGCAGAACGCGCATCACTGGCTGATCCTGCACGGCCGCTATATCTGCCAGGCGCGGCGCCCGCGCTGCCGGATCTGCCCCATCGAAGACCTGTGCCCCTATGAGGAGAAGACCGAATGACCACCCCCTATGTGATCGGCATCGGCAATGCCGTCATGGACGTGATCGCCCCGACCTCGGATGCGACGCTGGCGCGGCTGGAGGTGGAAAAGGGCATCATGCAGCTGATCGACCGCGAGCGGTCCGAATTCCTGATGGCGGCGCAATCGGCCGATCCGCAGGCCGGCAAGGCGCGGCTGGTGCCCGGCGGCTCGGTCGCCAATACGCTGGCGGGGCTGGGGATGCTGGGGCTGCGCACCGCCTTCATCGGCAAGGTGGCCGGCGATCCCCTGGGGCTGAGCTATGCCGAGCAGACCGAGGCGCAGGGCACGGTCTTCGTCAACCCGCCGGTGGCGGGGGAGGTGGCGCCGACCTCGCGCTCGATCATCTTCGTGACGCCGGACGGCGAGCGGTCGATGAACACCTATCTGGGCATCTCGGCCGAGCTGGGGGCCGATGACGTGAACCCCGCGACCTTCAGCGGCGCCGGCTGGCTGTTCCTGGAAGGCTATCTGTTCGACAAGGATGCCGGTAAGGCGGCCTTCCTCAAGGCGGCCGAGGCCTGCCACAAGGCGGGCGGGCAGGCGGGGATCGCGCTGTCCGACCCGTTCTGCGTCGACCGCCACCGCGCCGATTTCCGCCGGCTGGTGGCCGGGCCGATGGATTACGTCATCGGCAATGTCCACGAATGGCAATCACTCTATCAGGTCGAGGATCTGGAGGAGGCGCTGCGGCTGGCCGCGGCGGATTGCGGCACGGTGATCTGCACCCGCTCGGGCGAGGATGCGATCCTGATCCGCGGGGGCGAGCGGGTGACGGCGCCGGTGCATCGCGTGGTGCCGGTGGATGCGACCGGGGCGGGCGACCAGTTTGCCGCCGGGCTGATCTACGGGCTGGCCGTGGGCGCCGATCTGGCGGCGGCGGGGCGCATGGGCTGCATCGCGGCGGCCGAGGTGATCAGCCATGTCGGCGCCCGGCCGGAAAGCGATCTGTTGGCCGCCTTTCGGAACGAAGGGCTGATCTAGCCGCCAGTGGTGCGGGCAGCATGGGTATTTCGGAAACAGAGAAAGCCCGAGCGGTCGAGGCGATCGGCGCCTCTCGGCATGCGCCTTCTCTGTTTTCCAAATACCCATGCGACGTTTCGGACAAGGCCGGGGGTGGCGGCCTTGTCCGGTGATTCCGGGCTAGGCTGCCTTGCGGGCGGTCTTGCCGTAGAAGCTTTCGCCTTTTGCCGCCATATCCGCCAGAAGCTGCGGCGGGGCGAAGCGCGGGCCGAATTTCTGGGTGAGGTCTTCGGCGATCTCGACCGCGCGCGGGGCGCCCAGCATGTCGAGCCAGCCGAAGGGGCCGCCCGACCAGGGCGCGAAGCCCCAGCCGAGGATGGCGCCGACATCGCCTTCGCGGATGTCCTCGAGCACGCCTTCCTCGAGCGCCCGGACCGCTTCCAGAGATTGCGCGAACATCAGCCGATGCTGGATCTCGGTCAGTTCCGGCTGGCTGTCCGCTTCCGGCCATTCGGTCGCGAGGCCGGACCAGAAGCCCTGGCGCTTGGCCCCCTCGTCATAGTCGTAGAAGCCTGCCCTGGTCTTGCGGCCCAGCCGGCCCTGGTCGGCGAGCTTGAAGATCACCGCATCCACCGCCCCGTCCGGATAGGCGTCGCCCATGGCGGCCTTCGTCGCCTTGGCGATCTTGACGCCGAGGTCGATCGAGGTCTCGTCCACCAGCTGCAGCGGCCCCAGCGGCATGCCCATCATCTTGGCGGCGTTCTCGATCAGCACCGGGCTGACCCCTTCGGCCACCATGCGGATGCCCTCGTTGATATAGGGGATGATGCAGCGGTTGGCGTAGAAGAAGCGCGCGTCGTTGACCACGATGGGGGTCTTGCGGATCTGGCGCACGAAATCCAGCGCTTTGGCCACGGCGCGCGGGCCGGTCTGTTTGCCCTTGATGATCTCGACCAGCAGCATCTTGTCCACGGGGCTGAAGAAGTGGATGCCGATGAACTGGTCGGGGCGGGCGCTGGCCTTGGCCAGTTCGGTGATCGGCAGGGTCGAGGTGTTGGTGGCGAAGATCGCGTCCTGCGGGATCACCGCCTCGGCCTTCTTGGTCACCTCGGCCTTGACGGCGGGATCCTCGAACACCGCCTCGACCACCAGGTCGCAGCCTTGCAGGGCGGCGTAATCGGTGGTGGGGGTGATGCGGGCCAGCACCTCGGCCTTCTTCTCCTCGGTCGCCTTGCGGCGGCTGATCGCCTTGTCGAGCAGGCCGGTGGAATAGGACTTGCCGCGCTCGGCCGCCTCTTGCGTCGAATCGATCAGCACCACCTCGATCCCGGCCATGGCCGAGACATAGGCGATGCCGGCGCCCATCATGCCGGCGCCGAGGATCCCGACTTTCCTCACGCTTTGATCGGGGGCTTCGGGGCGGTTCGCGCCCTTTTCCAGCGCCTCCTTGTTGATGAAGAGGCTGCGGATCATCGCGGTCGAGCTGGGATTCATCAGCACCTTGGTGAACCAGCGCGCCTCGATCTTCAGCGCCGTGTCGAAAGGCACCATGGCGCCCTCGTAGACGGCGCTCAGCAGGGCCTTCGCCGCCGGATAGACGCCCAGCGTCTTGCCGTGCACCATGGCGCTGGCGCCGACGAAGGTCATGAAGCCGGCCGGGTGATAGGGCTCTCCGCCCGGCATCTTGTAGCCCTTGGCGTCCCAGGGCTTGACCAGATCGGCGTCGCTGGCCTTCAGCACCCAGTCGCGGGCCGCGGCGAGCGGATCGGCCACCACCTCGTCGATCAGCCCGGCGCTCTTGGCCCTGGCCGGGTCGCTGAGCTTGCCTTCCAGCAGGAAGGGCGCCGCGCCCATCGCGCCCAGCTTGCGCACCAGACGGGTGGTGCCGCCGGCGCCGGGAAAGATGCCGACCATGATCTCGGGCAGGCCGATCTTGGCCTTGGGGTTCTCGGCGGCAAAGATGCGATGCGTGGCCAGCGGCAGTTCCAGCCCGATCCCCAGCGCGGTGCCGGGCAGGGCGGCCGCGATGGGCTTGCCGCCCTTTTTCGTCTTGGGGTCCATCCCGGCCAGTTCGATCTTGCGCAGCAGATGATGCAGCGTCATCACGCCGTCGAACACCGCCTGCGCGCCGCCCTGCTTCATGCCGGCGATGACGTTCAGGTCCATGCCGGCGGCGAAATCCTTCTTGCCGCTGGTGATGACCACGCCCTTCACGGCTGCGTCGGCTAGCGCATCGTCGATCAACCCGTTCAGCTCGGCGGCACCGTCCAGCGACAGCACGTTCATCGACTTGCCCGGCACGTCCCAGGTGATGATGGCGACGCCGTCGGCGCCCTTATCCATGGTGAAATCGGTCATCTTTCCCCTCCCTCAGACGCGCTCGATGATGGTGGCCGCGCCCATGCCGGACGCGATGCAGAGCGTGGCAAGGCCCACGGTCTTGTCCTGCCGCTCCAGCTCGTCGAGCAGCGTGCCGATGATGATGGCGCCGGTTGCGCCCAGCGGGTGACCCAGCGCGATGGCGCCGCCGTTGACGTTGACCACGCCGGGATCGACCTGGAAGGCCTGCATGAAGCGCAGCACGACCGAGGCGAAGGCCTCGTTCACCTCGAAGAGGTCGATGTCGGAAATCGCCATTCCCGAATCGCGCAGGATCTTTTCCGTCACCGGCACCGGGCCGGTCAGCATGATCGTCGGATCGGTGCCGATCTTGGCGGTGGCGCGGATGCGGGCGCGGGGTTTCAGCCCGTGGGCCTTGCCGAATTCCGCATTGCCGATCAGCACGGCGGCGGCGCCGTCCACGATGCCCGAGCTGTTGCCGGCATGGTGGATATGCTCGATGCGGTCCAGATGCGGGTATTTCAGCATCGCCACCTTGTCGAAGCCGGGCATGGTCTCGCCCATCTCCTTGAAGCTGGCCTTCAGCTTGGCCAGATCCTCCAGCGTGGTGCCGGGCCGCATGTATTCGTCGCGGTCGAGGATGGTCAGGCCGTTCTGGTCCCTGACCGGCACGATGGACCTGGCGAAGCGACCCTCCTCCCAGGCGATGGCGGCGCGGCGCTGGCTCTCGACGGCCAGGGCATCGGCCTCCTCGCGGGAAAAGCCGTATTCGGTGGCGATGATGTCGGCGCTGATGCCCTGCGGCACGAAATAGGTCTTGAAGGTCAGGCTGGGATCGACCGCGATGGCGGCGCCGTCGCTGCCCATGGCGACGCGGCCCATCATCTCGACGCCCCCGGCGATATAGGCCTGGCCGGCGCCGCCCCGGACCTGGTTCGCGGCCAGGTTCACCGCCTCCATGCCCGAGGCGCAGAAGCGATTGATGGCGAGGCCGGGGATCGACTCGTCCAGGTCGGATTCCAGCACCGCCGAGCGGGCGAGGCAGCCGCCCTGTTCCTTGACCTGAGTGACATTGCCCCAGATCACGTCCTCGACCGCATGGCCGGTCAGCCCGTTGCGTTCCTTGACGGCGTTCAGCAGCCGGGCGGAAAGCGCGACCGAGGTGACTTCGTGCAGGCTGCCGTCGGGGCGGCCCTTGCCGCGCGGGGTGCGGGCGGCGTCGTAGATATAGGCTTCGGTCATGCGTCCTCCTTCGCGGCCCGGTCCGCGGGGTTGCCGGGCATCAGGTCATAGGGGTGTTTCCAGCCGGGCAGCGCCTGAATGCGGCCCAGCCAGGCGTCGATATGGGGCCATTCGGCGCGATCGAAGCCGAAGGGCTCCGGGTAATAGAGATAGCTGCAGCAGGACAGGTCGGCGATGCTCGGTCCCTCGCCCGCCAGCCAGGCGCGGCCGGCCAGGTGCCCGTCCAGCGTCTTCAGCGCCGCCCTGCAGCGCCCCTGCAGCCAGGCGATGACCTCGGCCGGGCGCTTCTCGGGCGGCAGGAAGTTCATCAGGAAGCGCAGCGCGCCGAATTGCGCCGAGCCCTTGTGATTGTCCCAGAACAGCCAGCGCAGGATCTCGTCGCGATCGCCATCCAGGAAGCGCCCGGTCCTCTCGGCCAGATGCAGCAGGATGACGCCCGACTGGGTCAGCCTGCGGCCGTCCTCGACGAAGACCGGCGCCTCGCCCATCTCGTTGAGCGCCTGGTATTCGGCGCCGCGGGTGGCGCCGCCGAAGAAATCCACGAAGACCGGGTGCCAGGGATAGCCCGTCAGCTGCATCATCAGGGCCACCTTGTAGGAATGGCCGGATTCTCCGAAACAATGAAGCTGGGCGGTCATCTGGGCTTCCTTTTCTGCTCGGGACGGGCTGTTGAACACTTGGGAATGGGTATTTGTGAAACAAAGAAGGCTTTAGGGCTTTCTTAACGCTTCCGTCCTAGTGTCGGTCTCGCGGTACAGGCTGGGGAGCCGATGACCGCAAACAGAGAAGGCGCTTCGAGTTCCCCGCTTCTCTCCTGTCTCTCAGGCGGAGCCGGGTCCTCGAAACCCACCTTCGGCTTTCTCTGTTTTTCAAATACCCATGCGGCCTTGCCTCCTGGCGTTCCCGCCGTTGATTTCAGAACTGCGTTGCATCCAGCGCCATCACCGGCTCGGCCCCCGAACGGATGCGGGCGAGATGCATCCCGGTCGCCGACAGTTGCCGGGCCATGTAATAGCGGCCCGTCGCCAGCTTGGTCTCGTGGAAGGCGGCGTCCTGCGTGCCTTCGCTCAGCGCCTTGCGCGATGCGGCGGCCATGCGGGTCCACATCAGACCCAGCACCACATGGCCGAAGAGATGCATGAAGTCGTAGGAGCCGGCCAGCGCCGCGTTCGGGTTCTTCACGCCCTGCTCCATGAAGAACATCGCCGCCGCCTGCAGGTCCTTCGAGGCGGCCTTCAGCGGTTCGCAGAAACCCGCTTTCAGCGTCTCGTCGGCTTCATGCGCCTTGATCTCGGCCGTGACCAGCTCGAAGAAGGCCATGATCGGCTTGCCGCCCTCGGCCGCCAGCTTGCGGCCCACGAGGTCCAGCGCCTGCACGCCGTTCGCGCCCTCGTAGATCATGGCGATGCGCGCGTCGCGGACGAATTGCGACATGCCCTGTTCCTCGATATAGCCGTGGCCGCCGAAGACCTGCTGGGCCTGCACCGCCGATTCGAAACCCTTGTCGGTCAGGAAGCCCTTGATCACCGGCGTCAGCAGCGAGACGAGGTCGTGCGCCTCCTTGTCCTCGGCCAGCACCGCGCGGTCGATCAGATGCGCGCCCCAGAAGGCCAGCGCGCGCGCGCCTTCCAGGAAGCTTTTCTGGTCCATCAGGTTGCGGCGGATGTCGGGATGCACGATCAGCGGGTCGGCTGGTCCCGCGGGGTTCTCGTCCCCGGTCACGGCGCGGCCCTGCAGCCGGTCGCGGGCATAGGCGACGGCGTTCTGATAGGCGGCCTCGGCCACCGAATAGCCCTGCAGGCCGACGCCGATCCGGGCCTCGTTCATCATGGTGAACATGGCGCGCATGCCCTTGTGCAGCTCTCCCAGCAGCCAGCCTTTCGCGCCGTCATAGTTCATCACGCAGGTGGCATTGCCGTGAATGCCCATCTTTTCCTCGAGATTGCCGACCGAGACGGCGTTGCGCTCGCCCAGCGAGCCGTCCTCGTTGACCAGGAATTTCGGCACGATGAAGAGCGAGATGCCCTTGGTGCCCTCGCCGCCGCCCGGCGCCTTGGCCAGCACCAGGTGGATCACGTTCTGCGCCATGTCGTGGTCGCCGGCCGAGATGAAGATCTTCTGTCCGGTGATCCGGTAGCTGCCGTCCTCCTGCGGCTCGGCCCTGGTGCGCAGCAGGCCCAGGTCGGTGCCGGCATGGGGCTCGGTCAGGTTCATGGTGCCGGTCCATTCGCAGCTGACCATCTTCGGCAGGTAGGTGGCCTTCTGCTGGTCCGTGCCATGGGCGTGGATGGCGGAATAGGCGCCATGGGTCAGGCCCTGATACATGGTGAAGGCCATGTTCGAGGCCGAGAACATCTCGCCCGCGGCCAGGCCGATCACATAGGGCATGCCCTGGCCGCCATAGTCCGGGTCGCAATCGAGCGCGGTCCAGCCGCCCTCGCGCATCTGCCCGAAGGCTTCGAGAAAGCCCCCGGGCGTGTGCACCACCCCGTTTTCCAGCCTGCAGCCCTCGCGGTCGCCGACGGTGTTCAGCGGCGCCAGCACCTCGGAGGCCAGCTTGCCGGCCGCCTCCAGCACGGCCCGGGTGAAGTCGCGGTCGAGCTCGCCATAGCCCGGAAGATCCTGCTTCGAGATCTCGAGCACGTCATGCAGCACGAACTGCATGTCGCGGACAGGGGCGGAGTAGGTGGTCATCGGTCCCTCCCAGGGGATATGCCGTCAGGCATCGGATTTCAGTTTCTGCAGCGAGACTTCGCCCTCGGCGATCTGCTGGCGCAGTTCGGCGATGGCCTCGCCCAGTTCGAGATGCTGCCGCTCCATGTCGGCAAGCCGCTCGCGGGCGGTGGCCAGGACGGCCTCGGTCTGGGTGATGTTGCGTTCGGCCGGATCGTAAAGCTCCAGCAGCTGGCGGATCTGTTCGAGCGAGAAGCCGAAGCGCTTGCCGCGCAGGATCAGCGTCAGGCGGGCGCGGTCCGAGCGGCCGTAAAGCCGGTGCTGGCCGCGCCGCTGCGGAAACAGCAATTCGCGGGACTCGTAAAAGCGCAGCGTGCGCGGCGTGACGTCGAAGGCGTCGCACATCTGGCGAATGGTCATCAACGCGTCGCTCATGGCCAATCCCTCCTGTTCGACACCGTCGCGTGACGGGGAATATAGGACAGGTTGACGTTCGCGTAAGGGGCGACGTGGCGTCAGTCCGCGGCTCGGTCGCCTTTCGCCGCCGCGGCATTTTCGCCGGGTCCCATGCCGTCGAGAAGCGAGACCGTTTCGTTGCGCAGCGTCAGCAGCTCGGACATCGAGGCTTCGAGCTCGTCGCGCTGCTGGCGCAGCACCTGGAGCTGGCGGTCGGCCAGTTCGATCCAGACCCGGTATTGTTCGCGCGTGCCCTTCTCGCCATAGATCAGCAGCCATTGCCGGATGTCCTCGAGCGAGAAGCCGAAGCGGCGGCCGCGCAGGATCAGCTTCATCCGGGCGATCTCGCGCGGGCCGTAGAAGCGCGAGCGGCCTTCCTTGCGGGGGCTGAGCAGCTCGATATATTCGTAATAGCGCAGGGTCCGCGGCGTCACGTCGAAACGTGCGCACATTTCCTTGAAGCCAATGTATTCGTTATCGGACATCGGATGAACTCTATCCTCGGACGCGCTGCAGCCTAACCCGGCGCCGGTCCAAACTCAACCATCGGCGGCTTGCCTGCGTGCCGCGGGCTGCTACCATCCCGCAGCAAGCCAACGAGGGAGCCCGCGCCATGAGCAGAGCATCGGACGAGGACGAGCAGGAGCAGCGCCGGCGGATCGCCCGCCAGTTCATCGAGGTGATCCCGCATGCCCGGGCGCTTGGCATGCATCTCGACCAGCTGACGGGCGAGGGGGCCGAGATATCGCTGCCCTGGCGCGAGGACCTGGTCGGCGATCCGCGCAGCGGGGTGATCCATGGCGGGGTGATCTCGGCGCTGATGGACACCTGCAGCGGCGCGGCGGTGATGGCGCATCCGACCGGGGCGCGCTCGACCGCGACCATCGACCTGCGCATCGACTACATGCGCGCCGCCACGCCCGGCCAGACCATCCGCGCCAAGGCGAGCTGCTATCACATCACCCGCTCGGTCGCCTTCGTGCGCGCCTGGGCGATGGATGACGACGAATCCCGTCCCGTGGCCTCGGCCACCGGGGCCTTCACCATCGAGCGTTGACATGGCCGGACGCAACGAACCCCTCGACGCCATCAAGACGCGGCGCAACAACACGCTGAACGCGCTGGTGACCAGCGTGCCCTATATCCGCTGGCTGGGCATCACCTTCGACCGGCGCGGCGACGAGCTGACCGCGGTGCTGCCCTTCGACCAGAAGCTGATCGGCAATCCGATGCTGCCCGCGATCCATGGCGGCGTGACCGCGGCCTTCCTGGAGGTCACCGCCATCGTCGAGCTGACCTGGACCGCGATCTGGGAGGACATGGAGCAGGGCCGCATCGCCCCCGACGCCGCCGTGCCCGAAAGCCTGCCGCGCCTGCCCAAGACCATCGATTTCACCGTGGACTATCTGCGGTCCGGCCTGCCGCGCGACGCCTATGCGCGGGCGCGGGTGGTGCGGTCCGGCCGGCGCTATGCCAGCGTGCATGTCGAGGCCTGGCAGGACCAGCGCCAGAAGCTTTTCGCGCAGGCGACCGGCCATTTCGTGATGCCGCAGGATGGTTGAGGCGCTGCCCGGCCAGCCCGGGGCGCGCGCGGCCGCCGAGATCTCGAACCGCCGCGTGCTGGCCATCGCCCTGCCGGTGGTGCTGTCGAACGCGACGATCCCGATCCTGGGCGCGGTGGATACCGGCGTCATCGGCCAGCTGGGCGAGGCGGCGCCCATCGGTGCGGTCGGCCTTGGCGCGGTGGTCCTGGCCTCGCTCTACTGGATCTTCGGCTTCCTGCGCATGGGCACTTCGGGGCTGGTGGCGCAGGCGCATGGCGCCGGGGACGATGGCGAAGCCGGTGCGCATCTGCTGCGGGCGCTGGCCATCGGGCTTGCGGCCGGGCTGGTCTTCATCCTGCTGCAGGGGCTGCTTTTCGCGGGGGCCTTCCGGCTGGCCCCGGCCTCGGCCGAGGTCGAGGCGCTGGCCCGGCAATATCTGGGGCTGCGCATCTGGGGCGCGCCCGCCGCCATCTCGCTTTACGCCGTGACCGGCTGGCTGATCGCCATCGAGCGCACCCGCGCGGTGCTGGTGCTGCAGCTGGTGATGAACGGGCTGAACATCCTTCTGGACCTGTGGTTCGTGCTGGGGCTGGGCTGGGGGGTGCCCGGCGTCGCCGTGGCGACGCTGATCGCGGAATGGACCGGGCTGGCGCTGGGGCTGTGGTTCGCCCGCCATGCCCTGCGCGCCGCCGTGCAGCGTGCCGGGCTGCTGGCCCGCAACCGGATCGAGGAGCTGGCGCGGGTCAATGGCGACATCATGATCCGCTCGGTCCTGCTGCAGGGCTCGTTCACCACCTTCATGTTCCTGGCCGCGGGGCAGGGCGACGTGACCCTGGCCGCGAACCAGGTGCTGCTGCAATTCCTGGAGATCGTCGCCTACGGGCTGGACGGTTTCGCCTTTGCCGCCGAATCGCTGGTCGGTCAGGCGGTGGGGGCGCGGCGGCGCGACCGCCTGCGCCGGGCGGCACGGCTGGCCTCGGCCTGGGGCGTGGCGGGGGCGGGGCTGCTTTCGGCCGCGTTCCTGCTGGGCGGGCCGGCGATCATCGACCTGCTGACCACCTCGGCCGAGGTGCGGGCCGAGGCGCGGCGCTTCCTGCCCTGGCTGGTCGCGGCGCCGCTGATCGGCATCGCCTCGTGGATGCTGGACGGCATCTTCATCGGCGCCACCCGCACGCGCGAGATGCGCAATGCCATGCTGGTCTCGGTCGGGATCTATGCCGTTCTGGTGCTGCTGCTGCCGCCGGCCTTCGGCAATCACGGGCTCTGGGCGGCGCTGATGGCGCTCAACGCGCTGCGCGGCCTGACCATGTGGCGGCTTTATCCCCGGGTCGAGGCGGCCGCGGCCTGAAAGGGCGCCGCCCTCGGGGGCGGCGCGGCGGTCCCGGGCTTAAAGCTCGTCGACGATCTGCTGGCGGGCAGTGGCGCGCAGCTCGACCATCTTGGCGCGGATGGCTTCCTCGTCGGCCTTGCCTTCCAGGTCGGCCGCCAGCTTGCGGAACACGTCCTCGTCGCCGGGCTCGGTGAAATCCGAGGTGACCACGGTCAGCGCATAGGCGCGGGCCTCGTCGCCCGTCTTGCCCAGCAGGCCGGCGGCCCATTCGCCCAGCAGCCGATTGCGGCGCGCCTCGGCCTTGAAGTTCAGTTCCGCATCATGGGCGAATTTCGCCTCATGCGCGCGCTCGCGGTCGTCAAATGTGGTCATGGCGGCCTCCGGCTTGGGATTATCCCGTGGATATTGCGCAGGATATGCCCCTGCGCGCGCCCCATCGCAAGCCCGTATTGCCCCTGACCCCGTTTCTGGCCTATAGCCGCATAAAGATTGTCACCTTGCGGACGGGAGACGCGCAGCATGGCACCAAGGCGCAAGAAAATCTACGAAGGCAAGGCCAAGATCCTTTACGAAGGCACCGAGCCCGGCACGCTCATCCAGTATTTCAAGGATGACGCCACCGCCTTCAACGCCCAGAAGAAGGCCACCATCGAGGGCAAGGGCGTGCTGAACAACCGCCTGTCCGAGTTCTTCATGACCGGGCTGACCAATATCGGCGTGCCGAACCACTTCATCCGCCGCATCAACATGCGCGAGCAGCTGGTGCGCCAGGTCGAGATCATCCCGCTGGAAGTGATCGTGCGCAATTTCGCCGCCGGTTCCATCGCCAAGCGGCTGGGTATGGAGGAGGGCACGCCGCTGCCCCGCCCCATCGTCGAATACAGCTTCAAGAACGACGAGCTGGGCGATCCCTTCGTGTCCGAGGAATACATCATCGCCTTCGGCTGGGCCAGCCAGCAGGACCTGGACGACATCGTCAGCCTGGCGCTGCGGGTGAACGACTTCCTGTCGGGCGTGTTCTTCGGCGTCGGCATCAAGCTGATCGACTTCAAGATCGAGGTCGGCCGCATCTGGGACGGCGATTTCATGCGGCTGGTGGTCGCCGACGAGATCAGCCCCGACAGCTGCCGGCTCTGGGACGTCAAGACCGGGCAGAAGCTGGACAAGGACGTGTTCCGCCGCGACCTGGGCAGCCTGACCGATGCCTATACCGAGGTGGCGCGCCGGCTGGGCCTGATGCCCGCCAACACCACCTCGCTGACCAAACCCACCCTGATCAACTGAGAGGCCCGCAGATGAAAGCCCGTGTCACCATCATGCTGAAGGATGGCGTTCTGGACCCCCAGGGCGAGGCGATCCGGCACGCGCTTGGCGGGCTGGGCTTTGCCGGGGTCTCGGGCGTGCGCCAGGGCAAGGTGATCGAGCTGGACCTGGCGGCGTCGGATGCCGAGGCGGCCAAGGCCGAGGTGGCGCGCATGTGCGAGGGCCTGCTGGCCAATACCGTGATCGAGAAATACGCGGTCGAGATCGTCTGATCCGCCGGATGATCCGCCGGG
>WKJB01000160.1_pt1 | contig 16372 bp, 15 predicted proteins | sample 5403331 | NCBI WGS metagenome assembly WKJB01 (sample SAMN13198853, study PRJNA488119) | plastic metagenome | isolation source: water-polyurethane dispersion (WPUD) containing a polyether... | place: Mexico: Mexico City | collected 2016 | reverse complement strand
CCGATGAACAGTTCGGCGAGCTCCTCAGCCGACACGATCCCGGTCCAGTGGGTGGGGCCGTAGTACCGGGGGTGGTGCAGGCCCGTGGCGACGACGATGTTGACGCCGGTGCGCTCGCTGATGCGGGCCAGGCGCACGACGTCGCGCCCGGAGGCGCACGGCATCGCGTCGACCATGGTTGCGACGCCCGCGCTGCGTGCCGCGTCGACCTCGGCGACGGCGGCATCCACGTCGTTGAGCAGGATGTGCGGGTACCCGGCCTCGATCAGCGCGCTGTCGAGGATGAGGTGCTCGTGCGCGTAGGTGACGCCCGCCTCGCTCGCGGCGATGTCGCCGAGGACGGTGCGGATGACGCTCACTTGCGGGCCTCGGCGACGGTGAGGATCGCGCCCGCGTCGCGCAAGGTCTGCTGCACGGTGCCGACGGGCACGTCGCGCACCTCGCCGCCGGTGGTGGTCGCCGCGAGCGCGGCGGTGGTGCCGGCGGCCTGACCCATGGCCATCGTCTGACCCATGGAGCGCACGCTCGCGTGGGCGTCGTGGGTGGCCGAGAAGCAGCGTCCGGCGACCATGACGTTGCGGGCATCGCGGATGATGAGCGAGCGCAGCGGGATGCCCATGGCCTCGCCGTCGGGCAGGTACGCCCATGCGGTGCCGTCGCCCGAGTGGTGGTCTTCGATGGGGGCGCCGCAGAGCGCGATCTGATCGTCGAAGGAGGCGGCCCCGAGCACATCCTCACGGGTGACCCGGTAGTCGCCGTACACGCGACGGGTCTCGCGGACGCCGATCTGGGTGGAGAGGGCGCCGAGGGCGGCGGTGGCGTATCCGGGCACGCGGTCGACGAGGAATCGGGCGTACTCGATCACCTGGCGGCGCCCGGCGATCTCGGCAGCGGTGAGGTTGTCGGGATCGAGAACGGTGCGCAGCGCGCCGTTCTCGTCACGGGTGACCGAGTCGAGGCGGGTCATCACGGTGGCGGTCATGCCTGCGATGGGCGTGATGTGGTCGGAGCCGTCGCGTCGCGGCAGGTCGTAGCCGTCCTCGGCGGCCTGCAGCATGAGGGCGCGCAGTTCGTCCTTGTTGATGGTGGCGCGCTCGGCCGAGTCGACGTTGATCATGCGGAAGGTGGCGGTGAGGGTCTGTGCGGGCGAGATCTCCCCCGCCGTCTCGAACCCGAATCCGGCGTAGTAGCTGAGGTCGGCATCGCCGGACGCGTCGACGAACGTGGTGGCGCTCGCGCGGCGCAGGCCGAGCTTGGTGGCGAGCAGGATCTCGCTGATGCGGCCGTCCGAGACGCGTGCATCCTGCACGACCGCGTGCAGCAGCACACGCACGCCGGCGCCGGTGACGAGGCGCTCCCACGCGACCTTGAGATGCTCGGTGATGTAGGTGACCCCGGTGCCGGCGCCGTAGGTGTTGGGCCGCTCGACGACGCGGCCGAGGGTCTCGAGTTCGCGGATCACCTCGCCGGGGATGGAGTCGACGATGCGCAGCGACTGGCTCCCGGGCGTGTAGAAGCCGTAGAAGGTGTCGAGCACCGCGGTGCTGTTGCCGCCGAGGAAGGGCAGCTTCTCGACCAGGAGCACGGAGGCGCCGGTGCGTGCGGCGGCGATGGCGGCTGTGGATCCGGCTGATCCGGAGCCGACGACGACCACGTCGTGGTGGCCGATGCTGGGCAGGGATGACCAGACTTCGGGGCTGAGAGACATATTGATCCTCGATTCAGTCGACGCGACGTGTCTAAATGTATAGACTATAGCCGTTACTGTATAGCCCAGGGAAAGCGAGATGACAGTGCGCACCTCCTATCGAGTGGCGATGCTCGGCTGCGGGCTCATCGCCGACCACTACACCCGCGCCATCCACGCGCGCCGGTCGATCGACCGCGTGCAGCTCGCCTACTCGCGCGGCCGGGGACGAGCGAGCGACTTCGCGCGCCGCCACCGTATCCCGAACACCACCACCGACCTGGCCGAGGCGGTCAACCACCCCGACGTCGACGTCGTCGTCATCGCGCTGCCCAACGATCAGCACCTCGCGGCGGTGGAACTCGCCGCAGCCGCCGGAAAGGCAGTGCTCTGCACCAAGCCGCTCGGCCGCACCCCTGAGGAGGCTCTGCGGATGCTCGAGCTCGTCGAGCAGGCCGGTGTGTTCGGCGGCTATCTCGAAGACCTCGTGTACACCCCGAAGACCCTCGCCGCGGTCGAGGCGGTGCGCGCCGGCGCCGTCGGCGACATCGTCTCGGTGCGCACCCGCGAGGCCCACTCTGGGCCGCACTCGGCCTGGTTCCTCTCGGCGGAGGATGCGGGCGGCGGCGTGCTGCTCGATCTCGGCTCGCATTGCGTCGAGATCATCCGCACCTTCCTCGGCAAGGGTGACCGGCCCGTCGACGTCTTCTGCTGGGCCGACACCCGCAGCCACGACACCGCGCTCGAGGACAACGCGTTCGCGCTCGTGCGCTTCGCGAGCGGCGCCGTCGGCCAGATCGATGTCTCCTGGACCGCCCGCGGGGGCATGGATCTGCGCGACGAGGTGAACGGCACCGGGGGGACGGTGCGCCTCGACCACTTCCGAAACACCGGCTTCGAGCTGTTCACCGACAACGGCGACGCCGCCCAGGTGGAGAAGTCCGACGGGGCGGGCGGATGGCAATTCCCTGTCGCCGACGACCTCACAGCGACCGGCAACCTCGACATGTTCGTTGAGATGTTCTCGGCCCTCGACGAGAACCGCGAACCCACTGAGACCTTCTATGACGGTTACGTCGTCAACGCCATCCTCGACGCCTGCTACCGCTCCGCCCGCACCGGGCGACGCGAACCCGTCGAGCTCGCCCGCTGAGAGAACACGAGCCCACACCATGACCCCACCCACCGCCGTCATCACCGGATCCACGGGCATCGCGGCCTCCACCGCGCGTCAACTCGCCGCGCGCGGCCACCGCGTGTTCGTCATGTCGCGCACGGCGTCCGCATGCGCGGCGCTCATCGCCGAACTCGGCGAAGCGGGTGCCGGCTACCACGCCGCCGACCTGCAGATCGAAGAACAGGCCGAGCAGGCCTTCGCCGCCGCCGCCGAGACGCTCGGCCGCATCGATGCGGTCGTCGCCGTCGCGGGCGGCAGCGCCCGCCGCTTCGGCGACGGCTGGCTGCACGACATGAGCCTCGACGCCTGGAAGGCCGCGCTCGGTATCAACCTCACCACCATGTTCCTCACCGCGCGCGAATCGGTGCGCCACATGCGGGGGCACGGCGGCAGCCTCGTGCTGACCTCGAGCGTGCTCGCCACCTCGCCCCAGCCGGACAACTTCACCACCCACGGGTACGGCGCCGCCAAGGCCGCCATCACCGGATGGACGGTGCAGCTTGCCGCCGCGTACGCCGCAGACAACATCCGCGTCAATGCGGTCGCGCCCGGACTCATCCGCACCCCGATGGCGCAGCGTGCCGCCGAGGATGAGGCCATCCAGGCTTTCGCCGCCCGCAAGCAGCCGATCGCCGGCGGCATGCTGTCGCCCGAGTCTGTCGCTGCGGCGAACGTGTGGTTCGTGGAGGCGCTGGATGTCACGGGCCAGGTGCTCGCCGTGGATGGCGGCTGGGCGGTGACGTCGACCTCATGACGCGCCCCGCACTCCCCGCGCTCGTGGCCGATGCGCGCATCATGGTCGTCGCCCGTCGTCTCGGCGCCGACGCCTACGCGGCCCTCGAATCCCTCGCCGCCGCCGGTGAACCGGTCGTGTTCGAGGTCACCCTCGACGACCCCGCAGCCGTCGAGATCATCGCGCGCCTGCGCGAAGCCGGCCACGTCGTGGGCGCCGGGACCGTGCTCAGCGTGCAGCAGGTCGACGCGGCGCTCGCCGCGGGCGCCCGGTTCCTGGTGTCGCCGTACCTCGATGAGGATGTCGTGCGCCATGCGGTCGCGAAGGGGGCTGCCATGGTGCCCGGCGCGATGACGCCGAGCGAGATCGCACGTGCGTGGTCCCTGGGGGCCAGCGCCGTGAAGGTGTTCCCCGCATCCGTGACGGGCGTCGCCCTGTTCCGCGAGCTCCGTGGCCCGCTGGGGCACATCCCGCTGATGCCCACCGGCGGCATCGGCCCGGACAACGCGGGTGAGTTCATCGCCCACGGCGCCTTCGCCGTTGGCGTGGGAAGCTGGCTGACCGGGGGCGCCCCTGACGGCATCGCCACCCGGTGGGCTCAGCTGCGAACGGTGGTCGGTGATGGGGGTCTCTAGCGGCGAACCGGTCGGGCTCGGACTGGACCTGGGCGGCAGCTCGATCAAGTACGCCGTGCTCGTGGGCGACGGTGCCGAGGTGCGCATCGAGCGCACGGGTCTGCACGAGATCGTCGGGGCGCGGGATGCTGCCACGGTCTCGCGGATGCTCGGCGAGATCGCGTCCGAGCTGGCGACCGAGTTCGGTGGCTCGGTGACCCTCGGGATCGGCCTGCCCGGCCTGTTCGATGCGGAGTCGGGAGTGCCCACCCTGCTGCCCAACTTCCCACCAGACTGGGTGGGGTACCCGTTGCGCGACCAGGTGCAGCTCGCGACGGGCATGTCGGTGCAGCTCATCAACGACGCGCGTGCGTTCGCGCTCGCGGAGGCTCGCCTGGGGGCCGCGCGGGGGGCGCGTAACGCCATCTGCGTGGTGCTGGGCACGGGTGTGGGCGGCGGCGTGATCTTGAACGGCGAGCTCTGGTTCGGCGCGGGCACGGGGGGTGAGGTCGGTCATCAGACGGTCGAGCTCGACGGTCCGCCCTGCGGCTGCGGCAACCGCGGATGCGTTGAGGCGATCGCCGGTTCGGCGGCGCTCCTCGCGGGCGCTGGTCGTGCGACGGTGCGTGAGGTGTTCGAGGCTGCGCGGCGGGGGGATGCCCAGGCGCAGGCGGCCATCACGCGGTCGATCCGCGCGGTCGCCGCGGGCCTCGGGAACGCCTACGCGGTGCTCGCGGCCGAGGTGTTCGTGATCGGCGGCGGAATCGCCGACGCGGGCGACCAGGTGCTGGTGCCGTTGCGCGAGGAGCTGCGTTCGCGCATGCATCTGGCTCCGGCCGAGACGGTTTCCCTGCGCCCTGCCGAGCTTGGACGGTTCGCGGGCGCGGTCGGTGCCGCGCTGTTCGGTGCCCGCGGGGTGGCGCTGCACTGAGCAGCGAGGCGGATGCCGCCCTCGGGTCAGCTCCCGCCGAGGGCGAAGGTCGCGTCGATGACGTACCGGTCGGCGAGGTAGGCCGTCTCGGTGTGCTCGAGCGGCTGCTCGTTCTGGTCGAAGATGATGCGGCGCTCGACGAGCAGCGTGGGGCGGCTGGTGAGCCGGAACTGCCGTGTCTCGGCCGCCGTCGCCTGTCGGGCGCTGATCCAGCTGAGGGCGAGCGAGGGGATGCGTCCGAGCTCACGCAGTGCCTCGTGCAGCGATCCCTTCTCGAGGTCGGCGGCGAGCACCGGCGCGCACGCGGGGATGAGTGCCGTCGTCTCGATCGCCATGGGTAAGTCGTCGGCGAGGCGCAGGCGCACGATCGACACGATGCGCGATCCGGGGTCCAGGCGCAGGGCCCCGCTCTCGAGGCTGTTGGCCTCGCGGAGCTCTGCGCTCAGCAGTTCGGACGAGGCGCGCATGCCGCGGCGGTGCATGTCGGCGGTGAAGCTCATCAGCGGCCCGGAGTGGCGGTGCATGGGCCGTGGCGCGATGAAGGTTCCCGAGCCGCGCTGACGGCGCACGAGTCCCTCTGCAGCGAGGTTCTGCACGGCTTGCCGCGCGGTCATCCGGCTGACCCCGAATTGGGTTGCGAGCTCCGCCTCCGAGGGCAGCGGGTCACCCGTGGCCCCCTGCATCACCTGCTCGCGCAGCCAATGCTCGATCTCGAGATAGCGAGCGGTCGCCGGCCGACTTTCGGTCACCTTGACCTCCTAACCACCCGAGCATATAGTGGACAGCGCTTCGCAAGCGACCTATACAACTATTCAGGAAAGTATGGACGTAATGACTGAATCGACCGGCGTCGCCGGCCAGTGGACTGCCAAGGCCATCGAGCTTCTCCAGCAGATCGCCGAGACCCAGACTCCTGCCATCGCCACAGCGGCGCAGTGGTCGGCCGAGGCCATCGAAGAAGGCGGCTTCGTCCACATGTTCGGCAGCGGTCACTCCCGCATCGCGGTCGAGGAGATGTTCCCGCGCTACGGATCGTTCCCGGGCTTCAACCCCATGGTCGAGCTCTCCACCACGTTCCACACCCAGATCGTCGGCTCCAACGGTCAGCGTCAGGCCATGTTCATCGAGCGGGTGTCCGGCCTCGCCGATCAGATCCTCGCCAACTTCGCCTTCGGCCCCAAGGATGTGCTGATCGTCTTCAGCGTCTCGGGCACCTCGGCCATGCCGGTCGAGCTCGCGCTCGGCGCCAAGGCCCGCGGCCTGCGCGTCATCGGCGTCACCAGCCGCAAGCACTCCGCCTCATCCGAGTCGGCCACGGGCGTTCGCCTCATGGATGTCGCCGACCTCGTCATCGACATCTGCACCGACGTCGGCGACGCCCTCATCAGCATCCCCGACTTCGAGACCCCGGTCGGCCCCGGCTCGACCGTCACCACGGTCGCGATCGTCAACGAGATCAAGGTGCAGACCGCCGAACTGCTCGTCCAGCGCGGCATCAGGCCCCCCGTGCTCACTTCGCCCGCCATCGTGGGCAAGGAGCGCTCCATGGAGCTCTTCGACAACGCCTACGACGAGCACTCGGTGCGCATCGCGCGCGTCCTCGGCGGCATCGTCGAGGCGCGCCCCGCGATCAACGGACTCAAGAAGTGACCGCGCCGCGCCGCCTCGCCGGCTTCTGCTTCGACCACATGCATATGGGCGACCTGCTCGGCAAGGCGCTCCGCACCGACGCCTACGAGATCGTCGGCGTATACGACACCCAGCCCGAGCGCATGGCCGAGGTGTGCACCGACCTGGGCATCGCCGCCGAACTCCAGTACGCCGACTGGGAGCTGCTGATCGAGCAGACCGCGCCCGAGGTCGCCGTCGTGTGCTCGACCACCGCCGAGCACGCCCTCTGGGTGGAGCGGCTCGCCGCCCGCGGCATCCACGTGCTGCTCGAGAAGCCGTTCGCCGTCTCGGGTGACGAGGCACAGAAGTGCATCGACGCCGCGAGCTCCGGGCACGTGCTCCTCGCCGTCAACTGGCCCCTCGCCTGGTATGCCTCGCACCGCACCACGCAGCGCCTCATCAGCGAGGGGGCCATCGGCGATGTCATCGAGGTGCACTACTACGACGGCAATCGCGGACCCCAGTTCCACGTGCACGACAAGAAGGAGATCGACGGCGAGGGCGACGGGAGCCGCACCTGGTGGTTCTCGCGCGCCGCGGGCGGCGGGTCGCTCCTGGACTACCTCGGATACGGCGTCACCCTCGCCACCTGGTTCCGCGGTGGGGAGCTGCCGAGCGAAGTGACGGCGGTGTCGCATATCCCCGAGGGCTTCGAGGTCGACATGCAGAGCATCGTCATCGCCCGCTACGCCACCGGCCTGTCGAGCTTCCACACCCGCTGGGGCACCTTCACCGACCCGTGGACCCACCAGCCCCAGCCGTTTTGCGGCTTCGTCGTCGTCGGCACCGAGGGCACCATCATGAGTCGCGACTACGCCGAGGTCGTGACCATGCAGACTCGCGAACACCCCGCCGGCATCGACATCCCCGTCGACGAGTTCTCCGCCGGCGACGACATCCTGGCCCTGCTCGACGCCGCGATCACCGCCGGCGAAACCGTCGAGGGCCCCTGCGGCCCGCAGATCTCGTTCGGCGGCCAGCTCATCGTCGACGCCGCCATCGCGTCGACCGACACCCGCACCCCCGTTGCCCTGAAGGTGAAGAACTGACCATGACCGTCCAGCTCCCGTTCCCCCGCGTCGAGATGCCGACATCCGACGCGCACGGCATCGCGCTCGTCGGATGCGGCGGCATCGGCCGGCTGCAGCTCGACGCCTACCGCAAGGTCGGCTGGAACGTCGTCGTGCTGTGCGACGCAGTCATCGCCTCCGCCGAATCCGCGCGCGACGAGTACTTCCCGAACGCTGACGCCACCGACGACTTCGGCGCGGTGCTCGCCCGCACAGACGTGACCGTCGTCGACCTCGCCGTGCACACCGACATCCGCCCCGGCATGGTGCGTAAGGCGATCCTCGCCGGCAAGCACGTCATGAGCCAGAAGCCGTTCGTCGAGACGCTCGCCGAGGGCCGCGCCCTCGCCGAGCTCGCCGAGGAGCACGGCGTTACCCTCGCCGTCAACCAGAACGGACGCTGGTCGCCGCACTTCCACGCGCTGCGCGCCATCGTCGAGTCGGGCCGCCTCGGCCAGCTCGTGGCCGCCGACTTCGCCGCCTACTGGCCGCACGACATCCACACCGAGCACCACCGTCTCGGGCAGGACCCGAACCTGGTGCTCTACGACTACGCGATCCACTGGTTCGACCTCGTCGCGTGCCTGTTCCCGGAGCGAGAGGCGGTCTCGGTGTACGCCACCACGGCCAGGCGCCGCGGCCAGCTCGTCCCCGTGCCGACCATCGCCTCCGTGATCATCGACTTCGGCGACGCGCAGGTGTCGATCCTGATGCGCGCGAGCGCACGCCACGAGGACACCGGCAGCTACCACGTCGTCGGCACCGAGGGTGCTGCTGCGCTGCACGGGGGTGCCCTCGGCGGACAGCGCGTCGACATCGTCGCCGAGGAGCCCGCCCACATCGAGACCGTCGGCAACTGGTTCCCCGATGCCCTCATCGGCTCGATGGCCGAACTTCTGCGCGCCATCGAGGACGGCACGAAGCCTGCCACCCACCCGCGCTCCAGTCTCGCCGGGCTCGCCCTGTGCTTCGCGGCGATCGAATCCGCCGCAACGGGTGCCCCCGTCGTCCCGGCCGATGTCGCCGGCCTGTACCGCGAAGGCGACGCCGACTGATGTTGAACCTCTCCAGTGCCGCCCGCCTCGACGCCGCCGCGTTCGGGATCGACGTCTCCGACGTCGACTCGTGGGTGAGCGCGCGTCGCGACGGCGACCGGATCGCGCTCGTGCGCGAATCGGGTGCGATCGACCACCTCACCGTGACCGCGGTCGGTCAGGGTGTGGTGCGCGTGCGCAGCGGTGCCGGCAGCGGGGAGTCCAGCATGCTGAGCGGTGCGGCCGAGACCGCGCTACCGGTGGTCGCCGACGGCGACAGCCTCACGGCCGGCCACGGCGCCATCGGGGTGCGCGTCACGTCCGACGCGCACCTGCAGCTCGGCGCTCTCGCGAGCACGAGCGGGGACGGCTCGATGGGCGGCTCCGGCCTGCGGCCGGGCGCGCTCACCGCCGACGGCGACACCATCGGATGGCTGGCGCGCTTCGCGATGACGCCCACGGCATCCGTGTTCGGCGGTGGCGAAAGCGTGCAGGGTCCGCAACTGCGTGGGCGCACCCGCGTGATGCGCAACGTCGAGACGAGCGGCTTCACCGCGTACGACCGCGCGTACCTCAACGTGCCCTTCATCTGGTCGCCCGAGGGCTGGGGGCTGCTCGTGCACACGGGCGGCACCGTCACGATGGACATCGGCGACACCGCAGGCGATGTGCTGTCGGTCATGTGGCGCGGCGGCGAGCTCGACCTGTTCGTCTTCGAGGGCACCCCGCACGAGATCCTGAGTCGCTACCACCGCGTCACCGGCGAACCGGGAACGGTGCCCGGCTGGGCGCTGGGCACCTGGATGAGCCGCTGCAGCTACTTCTCCGAGGCCGAGATCCACCAGATGCTCGACGAGGCGGAGGCCGCTGGATGCCGGATCGACGTCGTCCACGTCGACGCCTGGCAGACCGGAGAGGTGCTCGTCGATCTCGCCTGCAACTGGGAGCTGGACACGCGCCGGTTCCCGAGCGGATGGGTGGGGCGCCTGCGTGAACGCGGCGTGCGGGTGAGTCTGTGGCATAACCCGTACATCCCCGCGGAGTCGGCGGCGGCGCGCGAAGCGGCCGAGCTGGGACTCTTCGCCTCGATGCCGGACGGCTCGGTCGCGGAGTCCGCCGACATCCCGGGCCGGCTGCTGCTCGACCTGACCAACCCGGCGACGCTCGCGTGGTGGCACGAGAAGATCACGACGCTCGTGGGCACCGAGGAGGTCGCCGCGATCAAGACCGACTTCGGTGAGGAGGTGCCCGACGAGGCGGTCTTCGCCGACGGTCGCCGCGGATGGCAGATCCGCAACGAGTACGCGCACCTGTACCAGCGCGCCTCGTCTCGCGCCCTCGTCGCCGCCCTCCCCGAGGGGGAGGCCCCGGTGATGTTCGTGCGTTCGGGCACCACCGGCTCCCAGCAGTACCCCTGCCATTGGGTGGGCGACTCCGCCTCCACCTGGGGTGGCATGGTGGCGGCGCTGCGGTCGGCGTTGTCGATGTCGCTCTCGGGCTTCGCCTGGGTCTCGCACGACGTGGGCGGGTTCTGGGTGGCCGGCTCCGACGCCCACATGCGGGCCTCGCGCGATGGGGACCCGTCGCACTACACGGCGGATGTCGACCCCGAGCTGTACCTGCGCTGGACCCAGTGGGGGGTCTTCTCCCCGGTGCTGCGCTTCCACGGCGCCGGACGACGTGAGCCGTTCGCCTACCCGGCACCCTTCGGGTCGCTCGCCGTCGCCGCCACACGGGTTCGTGAGGCGCTGCGTGAGTACCTCGAACTGTGCGCCCGGCGCACAGCGCAGACGGGGCTCCCCGTCATGCGCCCCATGGCTCTTGCGTTCCCGGAACGCACCGAACTGCACGACCGGCTGCAGTACGTGCTCGGCGAGGACATCGTCGTCGCGCCCGTGCTGCAGTCCGGGGGTGCCGTCACGGTGTGGCTCCCGGAGGGCAAGTGGCGAACGCTCATCGGCGGTCGCGTCTTCGATGGCGGATGGCACACCGTGCAGTTCGACCTCGACGACTTTCCGGCGTTCGTTCGCGATGACGTGCAGCCGGGTTGGCTTCCGGCGTTCCACAGCACCCTGCACCACCTCACCGACCGCTCCACGGTCGAACAACCCTGATCAAGAACAAGGAGTAAATCAATGAAGATCACTTCCCGTGCTGCGGCTGTCGCCGCATCCTTCACGGCCGGGGCGATGCTGCTCACCGGCTGCGCCGCCCAGGACAAGCCCGCGCCTTCCGTGGACGGCGTCTCGATCGAGCTGTGGATCGGCGACCGCATCACCCAGGCCGGCATGGACGCCACCCGTGAGATCGTCGCCGACTGGGAGGCCGAGACGGGCAACACGGTCGAGATCGTCGACAATTCGTTCTTCGAGTTGATGAACAAGATCCCGGTGGCGGTCCCCGCAGGCGAGGGCCCCGACGCGTTCCTGCTCACCAACAACTACGTGGGTCAGTTCGTCTCCCAGAACCTGATCGCCCCCGTCGCGATCAGCGACGACGAACGCGCCCAGTTCGTGGACGGAGCGGTCGACTCGTTCTCGCTCGACGGTGAGACGTACGGTGTGCCGCTCGTCGCCGATGTGCAGGCCCTCGTCTACAACAAGGCGCTCCTGCCCGAGGTGCCCGAGACCTTCGACGAGCTCGTCAAGACGGCGGCCGCGATGAACGACGGCAGCACCTACGGTCTGCTGTTTCCGATCGACCAGTTCTGGTCGAGCTTCGCGTTCCTCGCCGCCGAGGGCGGCTACATCTTCGGCGAGTCCGACGGTGCGGTCGATGTGACCGACCTCGGCCTCGACAGCGCCGGATCGGTCGCCGGTCTCGAGTACCTCGTGTCGCTCGTCAACGACACCCAGCTGATGCCGGCCGACACGACCGCAGAGGTCGCGCAGGGCATGTTCAGCGCCGGCAAGGCCGCCGCGATCATCGAGGGTCCCGCCGCTGTGGCGGACTTCGAGGCCGCCGGCATCGAGGTGGGGGTCGCCCCGATCCCGGTGCTCGCCAGCGGCAACGGCCCGGCGCCGTTCGCCACCTACACCGGCCTCGCGATGAGCGTCGAGACGGATGAGGCAGAGGCGACCCAGTCGCTCCTGTCGTACCTGGGGGCGAACCTTCCGGCCGCGCTGCAGGAGGTCTCGAACGGCAACATCTCGGCCCTCGCCGGTGCCGACACCGTCGGCAACGACCAGCTCGCCGGCTGGACGGCTCAGCTCGCCCAGAGCTACCCGCTGCCGACGGTGCCCGAGATGAACCTCGTGTGGGGCCCGGCGATCGCCGCCTTCACTCAGGCCATCCACGGCCAGGCGACCGCCGCCGACGCGCTTGCGGAGGCGCAGAAGGCAATCGCCGACGCGATCGCCGCGCAGTAACGACGACGAGGCAGAATCGCCTCAGCCAGGACACAGGGGTACCGACATGCCAACTCGTGAGCGCCGCGGATCGCAGACCGCGGGAACACCGACGGACTCAGACCGGTCGGCGCCTCAGCGCCCGGGAGCTCGCCGCACGGCGCTGAGCTCCCGGGCGTGGCCATGGATCACTCCCGGCATCATCGCGATGCTGCTCACCACGATCATCCCGGCGATCGTGACCGTGCTGGTGTCGTTCACGAACCTCAGCATCGGACGCCGGGACGACTGGCAGATCATCGGCGTCGACAACTACACTCGCGTGCTTGCGGGTGCCGATGCCGGCAAGTTCTTCGGCGTGCTGGGTTGGACGCTCACCTACGCTCTCATCGTCACCCTCGTCTCCGTCACCATCGGGCTCCTGCTCGCGGTGGCGCTCAACGACCCCACGGTGAAGGAGCGCGCGATCTACCGGGCGCTGCTGATCCTCCCGTGGGCGTTGCCGTCGGTGCTCACCGCGGTCGTCTGGGCATCGCTGCTCAACGGTTCGTTCGGGCCCGTCAACCAGCTTCTCAACGGCTTCGGAATCGAGTCGGTCCCGTGGCTGACCGACCCGTTCTGGGCGCGCGTCGCCGTCATCCTGGTGAGCGTCTGGATGTCGTTCCCGTTCATGATGACCGCGTGCCTCGGCGCCCTCCAGACGATCCCCGAAGAGGTGCTCGAGGCGGCGCGGATGGATGGCGCATCCGCCCCCGTCGTGCTCGCACGCATCGTCATCCCGCAGCTCAGCTCGGCGGTGAAGCCGCTCGTGATCGCGGCGTTCGCGATGCAGGTCAACAACTTCGGCGTCATCTTCCTGCTGACCTCGGGCGGTCCCGCGATGGACGCCACCGGCACCCCGGGTGCCACCGACATCCTCGTCACCTACCTGTACAAGATCGCCTTCATCGGGGCCGACCAGAACTACGGTCTGGCCTCGGCGGTCAGCATCATCCTGTTCGCCATCGTCGGTGGAATCACGGCCCTCAGCGCATGGGCGCTCGGCACCACCAAGGAGGTCGCCCGATGAACGGGCGCGAGTTCATGAAGTCGACGTTCGGGCCGGCCGCGATGCTCAAGCGCCTCATCCTGATCCTCGCCTGCGCCCTCACGCTGCTGCCGCTCGTGTGGATCCTGAGCGCATCCTTCAGCGAGCGGGCCACGCTGTTCGCCGCGCCGCTGTGGCCTGAGAGCCCCACCTTCGCCAACTATGCGAAGCTCCTCGGCGACACGGACTTCCTGCGCTGGGTGCTCAACAGCGTCATCGTGTGCGGCGGCGCCGCCCTGGTATCGCTCATGCTCACCACCGGGATGGCCTACGCCTTCTCGCGGCTGCGCTTCCGTGGTCGTCGGATGGGCCTGCTGGCGCTCTTCCTGCTGCAGATGATCCCGTCGACCATCATGGTCATGGCGATGTACTACCTGCTGCTGGGGCTGGGCCTGCTCAACTCCTTCAGCGGCCTGATCCTCGCGTATGCGGGTTTGAACATCCCATTCAGCGCGTGGCTGCTGAAGGGCTTCTTCGACTCGATCCCCACCGAGCTCGAGGAGTCCGCGTTCATCGACGGCGCCACGCGCTTCCAGGCCGCGGTGCGGATCATCCTGCCGCTGGCCCTGCCGATGATGGCGGCGATCTTCCTGTTCAACGTGATCGCGTTCTACAACGACTACATCATCGCGAGCGTCGTGCTCACGGGAAGCGAGAACTACACGGTCGGGCTCGGCCTGCGCTTCTTCCAGAGCGCTAACGGCGCCGACTGGGCACTGTTCTCGGCGGGCGCCATCGCAGGCGCGCTCCCGCTGGTGATCCTCTTCTACTCGATGCAGCGCTTCCTCGTCGGCGGGCTCACCGCCGGCGCGGTCAAGGGCTGAGAACCACGCAGGAGGCCTTCCATGGCAGAAGATTTCGTATTCGGTCCAGCCGAGAGCACGGCTGCGGTCGTCGAGGCCCGAAAGACGGCGCTCGCGGGGTTCTCGCATGCGCACCGGCTCGACCCGCGCGACCCACTCCCGGGCGAGCCCGTCGTCGTGAGGGCGACCGCGGGCCCCGACGTCGACGCCGAGCCGATCTGGGTGTACTTCACCACCGACGGGTCGGCACCAGCCGGCGCCGACGGCGTCGCCACGAGCGGCAGCGCGGTGCCGATGACCGTGACCGGAGTGGTGTGGGACGACCTCGTGTGGGGCTTCGTTTCGCACCTCGAGGCCACCATCCCCGGCCAGCCGGAGGGCACGCTCGTGCGCTATGTGATCGACGTGCACGGCACCCTCGCCGACGGCGGCGAGGGCAGCGCCACCCGCACCGACTACTTCGCATACGCGGTCGATTCCTGGAACGCGCCCGAGTGGCTGCGCGACGCCGTCATGTACTACGTGATGCCCGATCGCTTCTTCCCGGGCTCCGATCGCGACTGGATTCAGACCGACGACACCTCGCGTCCGATGGGCGGCACGCTCCGTGGCATCCGCGAGAAGCTCGACTACATCCAGGGCATGGGGTTCAACGCACTGTGGCTCATGCCGTGGATGACCGGTCCCACGTACCACAAGTACGGAACCACCGACTTCTTCGGCGTCGACCCCGACTTCGGCACCGAACAGGATCTCCGCGACCTCATCGACGACGCCCATGCCCGCGGCATGAGGGTGCTCGTCGACTTCGTCGGTAACCACGTCTCCGACGAGCACCCGATCTTCGTGGAGGCGAAGGCCGACCCCACGAGCGCGTACCGGACGTGGTTCGACATCCACGACGACGGCGACTACCTGAGCTTCTTCGGCGGCGGCGAACTGCCGCACATCCAGCACAACGACCCGGATGCGCGCCGCTACATCCTCGACGTGGCTCGCGCCTGGGTCACCGACTACGGGATCGACGGCTATGACCTCGACTACGCGGTCGGGCCCGCCCACGAGTTCTGGGCGGAGTTCAGCCGCGCGGTGCGCGAGGTGGGCGACGACGTCGCGATCTTCACCGAGGGCGTCACCACCCCCGAGTCCTTGCTGAGCTACGTGGGTCGCGTCGACGGATGCCAGGACTTCGCCTGGTGCCAGGCGGCCCGTCGGACCTTCGGCAACGGCAAGCTCGACGTCGCCCGGTTCGAACGGTTCCTCTCGGGCAGCGAGCGCTTCTTCCCGTCGGGGTTCGTCGCGCCAATCATGATCGACAACCAGAACATGGACCGCTTCCTGCTGGTCGCCGGCAACGACCAGCGGCGACTGCGGGTGGCGGCCACTTGCCTGTACAGCATCAGCCAGCCGATCAGCGTGTGGGCCGGAACCGAGATGGGGATGAGTCAGCGGCACTCAGGCGCCACCGACCTCAACCACGTACGCGAAGCGACCGCGTGGGACGACATGGACGAGCAGACCGTCGCCCACTTCCGCACGCTCGGAGCGCTCCGCGCCGAGCACCCGGCGCTGGCGCGGGGCGAGCGGGTCCCGCTCATCGCCGACGCGCAGACCGGCGTTCTCGCCTACCGCAAGCAGCTCGCTGCCGATCAGGTGACGGTCGTGCTCAACGCGAGCGATGAGGCGCGTGTGGTCGAGGTTCCGGCGGCGGGCCCCGTGGTCGACGCGCTCGATGGGCGCGAGGTGACGGTCACCGGCGGCACGGCGACGGTGCGTCTCGCGCCGTGGACCTCCGCACTCCTGGTGTCGACTCCCTAGTCGAACTTGAGGCGCTCCGAATACGCCGAAGCGGGCGCCGCGCGCACTACTCGGCCGCAGGACTCGGCTTCGGCGCGCGCTTCGGGGCCGGCTTGGCACCGGCGGCAGCCTCGACGAGCGCACCGCCGGCGACCCCGCTCAGCAGCGCCGTCAGGTCGAGGCCGGTGAGGTTCTTCACGACGGCCGGGATCTCGCTCGCCACGTCGGTGACCGTGCGGGTGACCGAGGAGGCGCCCTCGGTCGAGACGACCGTGAGGTTCGAGATCGCGGCGAGCGGCTCGGCGACCGCGCGGGTGATGTCGGGCAGGCGCGCGATGATCTCGGACGCGAGCGCCGCCTCGCCGTATCTCGCCCCTCATCGCTCTCATGCAGGACCAGGTCGACGCCCTTGAGGCGCTCG
>WKJB01000159.1_pt1 | contig 16385 bp, 5 predicted proteins | sample 5403331 | NCBI WGS metagenome assembly WKJB01 (sample SAMN13198853, study PRJNA488119) | plastic metagenome | isolation source: water-polyurethane dispersion (WPUD) containing a polyether... | place: Mexico: Mexico City | collected 2016 | reverse complement strand
GGAGGCTAGTTGATTTTCGGTTGAAGTGTAGAAAATTTTCTATAGTAAAACAAGCTAAACTTCTACTTTTTTTTCCAAAAAACACGATTGACTCCCTATGGGATCCCGGATAGATTTGCCACCGTTAATGCTTCATACGTCTACCAGATGGTATATGGGTTGTCCACAGCCCAAACCACTCGTTAGAACGCTTTGGAAAACTTATTGACAAACGTTACTATGAAAAGATATCTACTTGCTTGTTTTCTGTTCGTTTTTGCTTTTCAATTGCATGCAGCCGATTACTATTGGATTGGCGGAGGTGGGAACTGGAGTGATCTGAATGCGCACTGGCGGCTGGGCAGCCCGACAGGCGGGGTGCCCAGCATCGTGCCTTCGGCTGCCGACAATGTGTTCTTCGGAAGTTACAGCGGCTTTACTGCGGCTAACCAGACGGTGACGCTCAACGCCAACGCCTTTTGTAATAACATGACGTGGGAAAGCGGTGTGCCGAACAATCCCATCCTGACGCGCGGAGGATCAAGTACGTTGTATGTATCCGGAAACCTGGTCTTGCAGCCGACGGTTGCCTACAACGACGTGGTAAACATCGAGTTTGTCGGGGCTAATCCGGCTACGCTGACTACCAATGGGCCGATAAACGCTATCCTGAACCTGACCGTCAACAAGCCGGGAAGCGGGCTGACCCTGCTGGATGACCTGATCTATACGGGAAGCACGACTAACAATTCCTATGGACTCACCTTGACAGCCGGCTACCTGGATGCATCAGACAAAACGGTGGCGGTATACAGTTTCTGGAGCGAGAATAATAATCCCCGGCACTTGGACATCACGGGTGGGAATTTCAGTGTCGTGCGTAACTTTTATTTCAGGGGAGCAAATAAAACAACTGCAGCGGTAGGATCTTACATCCGGACGGGTATCCGGCTGGTGACGGATGGCGGGGAGTTTGATGAGGTGGAAGCCACATCAGACAGCCCGAACAACGACCTTTTTTCGGTATACAATACGACTTTCAGGAAGCTGGTATTCAGCAACCCGTTGTTGTCGTCCAATGCGCGTATCCATGCCGGAAACACGGTGGATTCTCTGATTTTTTTGGGGTCGGGTTCTGTCCGGGAATCAAGTAATACCGTCAGGTACGTATCCTTTGCCGGAAACGGCACGATTGGCGGAGCAAACAATGTCATCCAGTACGCGGAAGTAGGCGGATGGTTGAATTTAATCGACAACGGGGGGCATGTGTTCGACACCCTGTTAACCGCACCTAACAAAAATATATGGATTACGGGCGAAATTACGATTAATGAATACTTTGTTGCCGGAGGTGAGCCCTGTGACGGGTTTACGGAAATCACCGGGAGCTCCGGTGGAACCCTCCATTTTGCCGATGGGGCGGTAGCCGAAATCGATAACGTACTGCTGACGAATTTGGCGGCGACGGGCAGCCTCATACCATTGACCGTCAACGGCATCGACAACGAAGGCAATAGCGGTTTCATCTTCAATATTCCCGATGCGACCAACCGGACGCTGTATTGGGTGGGCGGTGCCGGTGATTGGAATGACGGTACGCACTGGAGCGAAAGCAGTGGTGGCCCCGGTGGTGCGTGTATCCCCTTTATCGGAGATGACGTGGTATTCGATGGCAATAGCGGACTGAATGCCGGTGGAACCGTGGCCACCAGCGGCAATACGTATTGCCGCGACATGACCTGGGCAGCCACGATTACGGGGAGTCCGACGTTTACGACAAACAATAATTTTTACATGCAGGTATACGGCTCGGTGGTGCTTAATCCCAACGTGACCATGAATGCCCGGCTGGATATGCGGGGAACGGAAGCCGTGACCTTTACAACCAACGGAAATGTAAAAGGAAATAACCGTATTATGATCCGAAAAGAGGCTGATGATGCCCTCGCCGGCGGCGTAACCTTGCTGGATGACTGGCTCAACCCAACGGGTTCTTTTCAATTGAACAGGGGGCATCTTAATGTAGCGGGACGGACGGTAGATATCGATATTTTTACGAGTAACCTGAACAACAACGGGCGGCATGTGGATATGCGGAATGCCGATGTGGCGGTTAACCGTTGGGAATATCGCTCAAACGCCAAAACGCTGGATGCTGATCATTCCCATTTGTCCATTAGGGCCTCGATTTACACGACCGGCAATTTGGTGCAGTATGATGCAGTCGACATTTCTACCGGTTCTTTAAATACGGACAATTTTTGGATTGACGGTACGGGTTTCAGGGAGTTGATCTTCAGTAATCCGTCACTGACAACCGTTGCGCAGATCGGCGCGAACAATGTGGTCGAGCGATTGGAATTCAAAGGGCAGGGGAGAATTGCGGGTACCGGAAACGTGATTGACTCGCTGATAACCGGTGAAAACCGTAACTTCTGGTTTGGGCAGGGCACCAATACCATCAATGAATATCTCAAGGCTATTCACCCCGATTGCAGCGGATTGGGGGAAATACGGAGCAGCGGTACAAGCAGCACGATTGTCTTTGGTGCCAATGCCGATGTTGATATTTCGAATGTCTATATGGAAAACATCGTCGCTACGGGCGGAGGGGGTACGCTGACACTGCCCATTCCCTTTTCGGGGGCTGATGCAGGGGGCAATTCCGGATGGAGCATTACCGCTTCCGATGGGGATGCCCGGTATTGGGTTGGAGGAGCGGGCGACTGGAACGATGCTTCGCACTGGAGCACGGTTTCGGGCGGACCGGGGGGCGCTTGTATCCCAACGGTAGCCAACGACGTGTATTTTGATGAAAACAGTGGTTTCGGCACCACAGCGGCTGCCCGGACCATTACCGTAAATAACGGTAATGCGTATTTCCGGAACATGGATTGGACAGGTGCGGCCAATAATCCGATTTTAAACCGGAATACGGCATGGAATATGGAAGCATGGGGCGAAAGCATCGTGCTCAATCCGGCGGTGACGTTGAATGCTTCTATCCAGTTAAGAGGCCCAGAGGCGGCGACCGTAACGGGTCAGACGCTTGGGAATTTTGATATGGAGCTGAGGAAACCAGGGAGCAGCCTGACCATTGCCAACGATTACAACAACAACCAGACCGATATCTATTTGTATGACGGTGACCTGATCGCACCGGACAAGGTCTTAACCTTAAACGCTATCAACAATGACAACCGCGACAATGACATATTTGTGGACATCAGTGGCAGCACCCTTAATCTTAGCAGCGTTTGGCGATACAGTGGCACCACGGCCAACCGCACGCTTGACGCGACCGATGCGGTGATCAATACGGTCGACTTTATTGCCCGGGGGTTCACATATCATCAGGTGAATATTAGCGGGACCGCCGAGGATGATGCCCGTTTTTCTGAAATTACGGCCGGCAAGATTACCTTTACCCAAACGAACGTGATTTCCGCTATCGGAATTGATGGGACAGACAACCAGATCGACACGGTGGAATATAAGGGAGGGGGGCGGATTTATGGAACGAACAATACCATCGGTACACTGATATTCTTCCCGGGTAGCCGGTATGTACTGACGGCGGGCACCAATACGATCATCACGAATAGCTGGTTTGGAAGCGGTACACCCTGCCAGCTCACCGAAATTTGGAGCAGCAGCACGGCCCCGGCCACGGTGACCAAAGCCGATGGCGCTGTGGATTTTGACTATGTCCGTCTGCAGCGCATCACGGCTACCGGCGGTGCGGAATTTGAAGCAGGAGCGCACAGCCTTGACCTCGGGGGCAGCAGCGGATGGGACATCGCACCTTATGACGGGGCTTCGCCCATCGAGGGCCTCGGGCCGGATGTCAGCCTCAGCGATGCCGAATTTCCGTACACGATTTCCACGGCAGGTTTCTTTGGCTCGCCGCTGTCCCGATATGAATGGAAGAAAGACGGTGTGGTCGTTGGTACGGCCGATGAGCTGGTGGTCACTGAGCCGGGTGAATATGCCATCAAAGTGGATTTCCCAGATGGATGCTTGGTACTGGATACCATTTTGATCGTCAGGGATAGCGCCGATATCGTGACGGTGAAAACATTGAAGGATATTGCCCAGACATCGTATGTGCCGGGGGAAGAGGTGGTGTACACCATCACGGTATCCAACAACGGTCCCGACGATGCCATAGGCGTGAGCATAGTGGACAATGCACCTTCGGAAACGGCCATTTCCAGTTGGACCGCAACGGTTACCGCTGGCACCGTTGACCTGCCGAATGTATCGGGTTCTGGTGATTTGGCCGAAACGATCCCGTTATTGCCAAATGGCGCCGAAGTCGTGTATGAGGTGACCCTGTCTACAGCGTCTGGCCGACTGGCCGACCTGAGCAATGCGGTGGAGGTCACGTCTTCGACACCGGATCCCGAACCGGAATGCGAGGCATGTGCCACGGTTCCGGTCCCTGCGGCTCCGGTTGCTTCGGTGTCGATTGCGAAAGGTCTGTCAGACGACACACAGGAAGGATATAACCCCGGTAACGATGTCACCTATACCCTCACCATTACCAACGATGGACCCAGCGATGCGCGTGATGTGGCGATTGCCGATACCGCTCCCGAGGGTACGACCATCGGTAGCTGGACAGCTGTGGTAACCACGGGCGATGTGACACTACCTAATGTTTCCGGTACGGGCGACCTTGCGGAAACGATCGCCATGTTGCCGAGCGGGGCGGTGGTGACCTATGAGGTGACGGTAACGACACCAGCTGATTTTATTGACGATTTGATCAATACGGCCACGGTGACCAGTACTACGGACGATCCGGATGTGACGGACAACACGGCGGTTACGGCGGGTCTGCCATCGGTTCCGGCGGCCCCGGTAAGCGGGGGCGACCTGGAGGAATGCGCGGAAGACCCGCTGCAGACGCTGACGGCGGTGGCCACGGTGCCGGAAGGGGCGACGGTGGTCTGGTACGATTCCCCCAGCGGGGGCAACGTGGTTACCGATCCGGTATTGGATGCGGTGGGCACGGTTACGTACTACGCGGAGGCCCGCAAGGGCACGCTGACGAGCCTGACGCGCACGGCGGTGACGCTGACGATCCATGCGCTGCCGGGGGTGGTGATCACGGACCCGGCGGTTGCCTGTGCGGGTTCAACCATCGATCTGACGGCTGCGGCAGTCACCGATGGGAGCGATGCGGGGTTGACCTATACCTACTATACCGATGCGGCGGGCAGCGACGTGCTGGCAGATCCGGCGGCTGTCGCGGCATCGGGCACCTATTACATCCGGGGTACGGACCCGGAAACGGGCTGCAGTGCCATCATGCCGGTTACGGTCCAGTTTGTGGACCGGCCGGTGGTGGCCGTTACGCACCCCGACTGCGTGACGGGTTCGGGGACGATCGTGGTCACGGCGCCGCTGGGTACCGGGTTTGAGTATTCCATCAACGGGGAGGACTACCAGTCGGCCCCGCTGTTTGAGGGGGTGGCACCGGGCACCTACGAGGTGACCGCACGGCATGTTTCGGTTGCGGGATGCGTGAGCGATGCGGAGGAGGTTACCCTCAACGAGGAGCCGACCACGGTAACACCGACTGTTGTACAGCCCCAATGCGGGGAAACCACGGGGAGCATCGAGTTTCCGGCGGATACGGATTACGAATATGCCGTGTACCGGGATGGTGAATCCCCGGTATACCAGCCGTCGCCTTTGTTTGCGGACCTGGCACCGGGCGAATACCTCGTGCGGATGCGGTCGGCCGACTGTGAAGCGCTTCCGGTTACCGTTACCATCGCCGAAGCGCCGGTGGTTCCGGATGCACCGGTGAGCGACGGGGATCAGGAAGCATGCGGTGCATCTCCGCTTCAGACGCTGACGGCCACGGCCACGGTGCCTGCGGGTGTGAGCGTGGTTTGGTACGATTCCCCCAGCGGGGGTAATGTGGTCACCGCCCCCATACTGGATGCCGTAGGGACGGTCACTTATTATGCAGAAGCGACCAACGGCACCTGCGTGAGCGAATCACGCACTTCCGTGACCTTAACCATCCATCCGGTACCCGTTGTCGATGAGCAGGATGATGCGGTGGTATGTGGGGCGTTTACCCTGCCGGATATCACCGGAATGAATCTGACCGGAGATCGGGCGTATTATATCGAGCCCGGCGGTACCGGCACACGGTACGAGATCGGTGAAACCATCTCGGCAGCCGGTACCTATACCTTATATGCATATGCTACAACAACAGAAGGATGCTCGGTGGAGTCATCGTTTGCCCTGACAATCAATGAAACACCGGAGGCAGGTACCCTGAGCGACGACCAATCGATCTGTTATGGCGAAACACCGGCCGAATTGAATTCGGTAGCGGCAGGGACGGGTACAGGCACCGTTACCTATCGCTGGGAAATGTCGGACAACGGATCAACCTGGTCTGTAATTCCGGATGCTGTCGAAGCGAACTTCCAGCCGGGTGCATTGACCACCACCACCTATTACCGCAGGGTAACGGTAGCCACGGCAAATGGACTGACCTGTGAGTCTGCACCGACAGATGTGGTGACTGTAACCGTAACGGGTGAGCTGGCAGCGAGTGCCGGTCCCGACCAGACAAAATACCATGAAGGGTCTTTTGAACTCGATGCCGCGCTTCCAGCATTGGGTACGGGTATCTGGTCCGTAGTTTCTACAGAGCAACCAGCCGAATTTACGGATCTTACGAATCCGAAAGCAGCAATCATCTTGTTGCCCAATACGTCGGTAACCCTTCGGTGGACGGTGAGCGAAGCCGATTGCAGCGTTTTTGATGAGGTGACGCTGACATACGTCCACGGTGCTGATGTTGCGGTTTCAAAAACGCTGAAACCGGAAACCCAGGAAAGCTACGTGCCGGGAGCCGATGTGACCTATACCATTACCGTGACCAACAATGGACCGGGTTATGCGGAAGAGGTCAGGATACGGGACATTGTCCCTGCCGGAACGACCGTGGCAAGCTGGACCGCTCAGGTGCTTGCCGGAACGGTATTTTTACCCGGCACCACTGGTTCAGGTGAACTGGATGAAACGATATTGCTATTGCCCGTTGGCGCAGCCGTTGCGTATGAGGTGACGGTAACGACACCAGCTGATTTTATTGACGATTTGATCAATACGGCCACGGTGACCAGTACTACGGACGATCCGGATGTGACGGACAACACGGCGGTTACGGCGGGTCTGCCATCGGTTCCGGCGGCCCCGGTAAGCGGGGGCGACCTGGAGGAATGCGCGGAAGACCCGCTGCAGACGCTGACGGCGGTGGCCACGGTGCCGGAAGGGGCGACGGTGGTCTGGTACGATTCCCCCAGCGGGGGCAACGTGGTTACCGATCCGGTATTGGATGCGGTGGGCACGGTTACGTACTACGCGGAGGCCCGCAAGGGCACGCTGACGAGCCTGACGCGCACGGCGGTGACGCTGACGATCCATGCGCTGCCGGGGGTGGTGATCACGGACCCGGCGGTTGCCTGTGCGGGTTCAACCATCGATCTGACGGCTGCGGCAGTCACCGATGGGAGCGATGCGGGGTTGACCTATACCTACTATACCGATGCGGCGGGCAGCGACGTGCTGGCAGATCCGGCGGCTGTCGCGGCATCGGGCACCTATTACATCCGGGGTACGGACCCGGAAACGGGCTGCAGTGCCATCATGCCGGTTACGGTCCAGTTTGTGGACCGGCCGGTGGTGGCCGTTACGCACCCCGACTGCGTGACGGGTTCGGGGACGATCGTGGTCACGGCGCCGCTGGGTACCGGGTTTGAGTATTCCATCAACGGGGAGGACTACCAGTCGGCCCCGCTGTTTGAGGGGGTGGCACCGGGCACCTACGAGGTGACCGCACGGCATGTTTCGGTTGCGGGATGCGTGAGCGATGCGGAGGAGGTTACCCTCAACGAGGAGCCGACCACGGTAACACCGACTGTTGTACAGCCCCAATGCGGGGAAACCACGGGGAGCATCGAGTTTCCGGCGGATACGGATTACGAATATGCCGTGTACCGGGATGGTGAATCCCCGGTATACCAGCCGTCGCCTTTGTTTGCGGACCTGGCACCGGGCGAATACCTCGTGCGGATGCGGTCGGCCGACTGTGAAGCGCTTCCGGTTACCGTTACCATCGCCGAAGCGCCGGTGGTTCCGGATGCACCGGTGAGCGACGGGGATCAGGAAGCATGCGGTGCATCTCCGCTTCAGACGCTGACGGCCACGGCCACGGTGCCTGCGGGTGTGAGCGTGGTTTGGTACGATTCCCCCAGCGGGGGTAATGTGGTCACCGCCCCCATACTGGATGCCGTAGGGACGGTCACTTATTATGCAGAAGCGACCAACGGCACCTGCGTGAGCGAATCACGCACTTCCGTGACCTTGACCATCCATGCGCTTCCACAGCTTGTCATCACGGACCCGGCGGTAACCTGTGCGGGAGAAACGGTTGATCTGACAGCAGTTGCCATTACTGCGGGCAGTGATGTTGATTTAAACTATAGTTATTATACCGATGCATCGGGTACGACGGTACTGGCAAACCCCGATGCGGTTGCCGTGACGGGTACTTACTACATCAAGGGAACCGATCCACTGACGGGTTGCAGCACGATAGCACCGGTTAATGTGCAATTTGTTGACCGCCCCACCGTGGCGGTCGTACATCCCGACTGTGCAGTGGATGCCACAGGCTCCATTCGCATCACGGCACCGTTGGGGGCGGATTTTGAATATGCGGTCTATGAAGCGGGCGGCACCCCCGTTTATTCCATAGACACAGAGTATGCCGGACTGATGCCGGGCACCACGTACCGGGTGGTGGCGCGGAATACAACTGCCGACTGCGAGAGCGAGGTATTGGAGGTAGTCATCAACGCAACGCCGACAACGTATACACCTGCAGTGGTGCACCCCCAATGCGGGGAAACCACCGGCAGCATCGAGTTCCCCGCCAATGCGGACTACGAATATGCCGTGTACCGGGATGGCGAGCCCCCCGTGTACCGGTCGTCGCCTTTGTTTGCGGAGCTGGAACCGGGCGAATATATCGTACAGATGCGATCTACGGTTGTTGATTGCGAAGCACTGCCGGTAACGGTGACCATCTATGCCGCACCGGCGGTACATGCTGCTCCCGTCGGTGAGGACCAGACAGTGTGTGTGGACGGTGCTGCGCTGCCATTGAGGGCAACAGCCACCGTTCCCGACGGATTGAGCGTGGTATGGTACGATGCACCCGTTGGCGGGGAAGTCGTGACCGACCCGATGCTGGATGCCGTCGGCAGCGTAACCTACTATGCCGAGGCGACGGATGGTACCTGTGTCAGCCCCATGCGTACCCCGGTTACACTGACCATCTATGCAAAACCAACGATAGACCCGCTGGATAATGCCGTGGCATGCAGCAGTTATGTACTGCCCGACATCACGGGAACAAACTTGACAGGGGATAAGGCATACTTTACCGGGCCGGGAGGCACCGGGCAACGATACGAGGTAGGGGATGCCATTGCGATGGGCGGCACCTACCCGCTGTACCGGTACGCAGCTACGGAAAATGGCTGTTACGCCGAAGCCGGCTTTACAGTGACGGTACTCGAAACACCGGTAGCGGATGCGGGAGAAGATCAAACCCAGGCCAACAATCCGATTTTTACGCTGTCGGCAAACGCACCTGCTGTCGGCACCGGAACATGGAGCGTCGTTTCCGGAACACCTTTGGTGGCGATTTCGGATATCAACAACCCGAACGCTTCTGTATCGCTTGCCCCGGGAACGTCGCTGACATTGCGGTGGACGGTTAACAACGGTGCCTGCGAGGTCGCCGATGAAGTCGTACTCACTCACTTGGCTGTTCCTAAAGCGGATCTGCATGTTACCAAAACAGTGGACAATGCAGCTCCGTTGGTGGAAAGTACCGTCGTGTTCACCATTGAAGTGGGCAACGATGGGCCCGACGATGCAAGCAGCGTAACGGTGGTGGATGAACTTCCTTCGGGTTACACCCTGGTGTCGGCCGAAGTGTCGGCCGGTACGTATGATGAAAGCTCCGGCACCTGGGCGGTGGGCGGCCTGGCCAGCGGCGCGAGCGCCACATTAGCGGTTACGGCAACGGTCAACGCCGAGGGAGAATACCTGAACACTGTTCGGGTACAGGGGAATGAAGAAGATCCCGATGCGGATAACAACGGAGCGGAAGCATCGGTCGCCCCGGTTCACCCGCCGCGGGCGGAAGACGATGCTCCCGCAGGCCTGTCCAACAAAGCGCTGACCATAGCCGTGTTGGACAATGACGTGGAGCTGACCCATGCCATAGACGCAATGTCTGTGGAGATTGTCAGCCAGCCGCAGCACGGCACCGTAAGCATCGGGGCCAATGGTACGATTGTATATACGTCTGATCGGGGGTATGTAGGAACCGATCAGTTGACGTACCGCGTGCGGGATACCGAGGGCCATTGGAGCAATGTGGCTACCGTGACTGTTGCGGTAGCAGCGAACCCGCTGCGTGTGCCCAACATCTTCACACCCAATGGCGATGGGCAAAACGACCGGTTCGAAATCGAAGGCATCGAAGGGTTCGACAGGGCCGAGCTCGTGGTGTTCAACCGGTGGGGCAATGAGATTTATCGCCGCAACGACTACGATAATTCGTGGGGTGGCGAAGGCATTCATGAGGGAACTTATTACTACATGCTCACTCTGTATAAAGGCAATGTTCGGCAGGTGGAAAAAGGCTGGGTGGTATTAAAGAAGCAATAAGGAAACGACATGAAATTACGCGGATTAATCATTCAGATGCAGATGAAAAACATAAGGATAGTTATATGGATACTGGCAGCGGTCGCCCCTTTCACCGTTCGCGCACAGCAAAATATCCAGTTTACCCAGTATATATTCAATTCGCTAAGCGTCAACCCGGCCTACGCAGGCTACAAGGAGGATTGGTTTGGCCAGTTGGGCATGCGCAGCCAGTGGGTCGGACTGGACGGTGCACCGCAGACCGGATTGCTGTCGGTGGATGGCTTGCTGGATCGGGCAACATACAAGCGCCACGGGTTGGGGGTACAGGTCAACGCCGATCAGCTGGGGCCGCAGTCGGCCACGTCGCTCTACCTGAACTATGCATTCCGGTTGCGGTTGAATGACGAGGATACGCAGCGGCTGAGTTTCGGCATCGGTGCGGGTGTGACCCAATACGGGTTGAATGGTACACTGCTCGATCCTGTGAATACAGGCGATCCGATCGTGCCGCCCAACCGGATCAATAACTTTGTGCCCGATATCCGATTCGGTATCTACTATTACAATCCCGTTTGGTACGCGGGCGTGTCCGTGATGGATCTGCTTTCTGGCGACCAGAGCAACAACATTTTCCGGTGGGACAATACGACCACAGACAACATCCGGCGCAAACGCCATATTTATTTCATCGGGGGGGCGTTAATTAACCTCAGTGAGGGGACCCGCCTGCGGCCGAGCCTGATGCTGAAAGAGGATTTTAAAGGGCCGACAAGCCTGGACCTGAATGCGATGTTTGTGTTTGGCGACCGTTTCTGGATCGGTGGCGGATGGCGTACCGGAGTCACTGTGTTTAAAAAGGACTATGAACGGCTTACCGGAAACACGTTGAATAAGCGCAACGCCATAGCGGCAATTACGCAATTGTACGTTACGCCGTCGCTGCGTATCGGTTATTCATACGATTATATCCTTAGCCAGTTGAGCAGCGTGCAGAATGGATCGCACGAAGTGACCTTGGGGATCACGTTCGGGCATCGGGAACAACGGTTGTTAAGTCCACGGTTCTTTTAAGTTCATTAGCCGGTCAAAATGGCCGTACATCAATGAAGTCATGCTATTGGAACGATTAGCCTTATTTTTAACGGAAACGGAAGGGTTCAGGTATTTCGAAGGGGAAAGTTGCTTGGAAATATGGTTGTCTGACAGGGAGGAGTTGCCGCTTGTCGTGTCGGCAATCAGACACGAGCGATACATCATTTCGACGGCCGGTCTGTGTTATGAAACAAAAGACGAAGAAAGGGCCTATCGCTATATTTTGCGGATTTTTTTGGACATGAAAACGAGTTCGACGGATAAAAAACGGATTAGCAGCATATAATAGATGGTTTATGAAAGAGAAACTACTCATCAAGATTTATTTTTCGGTTGCAGCGCTCATGGCAATGCTGACAACGATGTTCCTGATGATTGCGATGGTTGCATTCGGACAGGAGCAACCGTCGCTGCGCGATCGGGCAGATGCACTGTTCCAGCGGTATGGGTATGCCGATGCGGTGCCGTTGTATCAAAAACTGGCAGATCGGGAAAAACCCCGGCTGCAGGACATAACGCGGTTGGCATACTGCTACCTGCAGATGAAAGACTATGAGTCGGCAGAGAATTGGTATGCACGGGTGGTGGAGATGGAAGCCAGCAACGCCGAAAGCCGGTTGCTATATGGGGAAGTGTTGAAAGCAAACGGCCGGTATGCGGAGGCAAAGCAGCAGTTGGCAGCCTATGGCGAGTTGACGGGAGATGTGGCACGCGTGGCCGTAAGCATGGCGGGATGTGATTCCGCACAGGTGTGGATGGCCCATCCGACGGTCCATCAGTTGCAGAATGAACCGATCAACACCTCACTGTCGGAATTTTCGGTGTTTCCGGTGGGCAATAAGGTGTATTATACGGGCGAGCCTGATGGTTACATGCGGGGGGTCGATCGCTATGGCTGGACGGGGAATGCCTTCCTTCGGGTTTACACCGCGGACCGGTCGGCAGGGAACGCTTTATCAAACAGCGTGATGGCAACCGGGGAGATCAATCATGCCGCTTACCACATCGGGCCGGTATCTGCCAATGCGGCGGGCGACACGTTATATGTGACGCAGACCTATGTGGGCAACGACGGGGATCTGGAACGGGAAGGCCGCCGGAAATACCGTACCAATAAATTGGAGCTCTATATCTACACACGGCAACCTGGCGAAGGGTGGCACGCTACTCCTTTTGCCTATAACCACGCTGAAACCTATTCGGTAGGCCACGCTGCACTGAGCGAAGATGGCAATACGCTTTACTTTGTGAGTGATATGCCGGGGGGGCAGGGGGGAACCGATATTTGGTATTGCGAGCGGCAGGCCGACGGAAGTTGGGGCGCACCGGTGAATGCGGGTGACGTGATCAATAGCGCGGGGGATGAATTGTTTCCGCACATCGGGGCGGAGCATACCCTCTATTATTCCAGCGATGGCTTTGCCGGGCTGGGCGGATTGGACGTATTCCGGTCGGCAGGCGGCAAACAACAATGGACCGAACCCAGGAACCTCCGCTATCCGGTCAATTCATCGGGCGACGATTTTGCCTACTTGGTTACCGCCGAGGGCGAAGAAGGTATTGCGGGATACCTGTCGTCAAACCGGAAAGGCGGCAAGGGCGGTGATGATATCTATTCATTTACCTATGAGAAGCCGAAGATCGTCATCCTGCTGCAGGGTACCGTGTCCGACAAAGCGACCGGTACCCGCTTGGCAGATGCAGCGGTGACCCTGTACGACGGTGAGCGGCAGATCGTGGCTAAAAAGACGAGCGACGGCAGTGGAACTTTTGCGTTTGTGCTCAATCGCGATAAAGCTTATACCGTGTTGGGGCAGAAGGAGAAATACCATGCCGACTCGGCGAAGGTAAGCACCAGGGGAATTACGTCCTCGGATACGCTGAAAGTCGCATTGCTGCTGGAGCCGGTGTTTGAAGTAGGCAGGACATTCGAACTGGAAAATATCTATTACGATTTTGACAAGTCTGACATCCGCCCCGATGCCGCCGCTGTGTTGGATGAATTGGTGCGGACACTCCGTGACAACCCGACATTGAAGATCGAGTTGTCCAGCCACACGGACAGCCGGGGCAGCGATGCATATAATATGGCACTTTCGCAACGTCGTGCCCAGGCTGCGGTGGATTACCTGGTGAGCAAAGGCATTGCACGGAACCGCATGGTGGCACAAGGGTATGGCGAAACCAGGTTGGTGAATGATTGCGGCAACGGGGTACCCTGTACACGGGAACAGCATCAGGCCAATAGGCGTACGGAAGTTACCATCCTGGCATATTAGACACCTTACGTTCACTATCATGTGTCGATTGAAAAACGATCATGCGTTGGAGCTGATTTTTGTGATCATGGACAGCTATACCGGCGGGAGGGTGGCCATAGAAAGCAATCACGATATGGTGGTCTTTGGCGAGAACATGAACGATTTGAAGAATAACATCGCATTGAAGGTGCGCGATGCATTTCATGACCGGTTTGTGGGTACGGTGCGTCTTAGGAAATTTTCGGATACATTGATAGACATATGAGGCAGCAGGTGAAATCAGAAAACGCTTGGTTTTGGCAATCTTTTTGTCCATTTTTGTGGGCAAATGAAAACAAGGCATTCCCTTTTAGTGCTTTTCTGCTGTTTGCTGTTTGCCCCTTTGTCGTTCGCCCAGTCCGGGCCGGAAGCTCATTCGAATGACGGACAATCCAATTTTGACCGGGCTTTTTACGATATTTACATGCATGTAGCCAGCACAGATGTCAACGTTGCCTTGCGGGCCGCGGATTCGCTGTATCGGGTGTCAACCACGGATATCCAGCAGGTACGTGCGTTGATGCTGATCGGGGAAATGCACCGCCGCGTGGCCAATCGGGATTCATCGATTTATTATGCCGAGCGGGCCATCAGGATCGCCAACAATGCGAAATTATATGAGTGGCAGGCCCGGATTTACGGGGCGCTCTCTACCCAGCTCCGCGAAATGGGGTTGCTCAACAAGGGAGCACATTACCTCGCATTGGGACTGAAAGCCATTGAACATATCGACAATGAACATGTGGTATGGCAGTACAAAGGGTTATCCCTTCAGGAATCCGGCCACTATGCACTGGAGAAACAGGATTTCAGCGGTGCGCTGGCTGACTTCCAGCAGGCCGAAGTATTTTTAAAAAAGCTGTCGGAATCACCCTCGACCTTGTTTATGCTGGCCCAGAATCATGAGCGGCTCGGATTGTGTTATTTGGAGCTGGGACGACTTGATTCATCGCGGATTCACTACGAGCGTGCACTGGAACTGGAGCCCAGTCCAGGTACTGCCGAAAGTCCGGTAAAAGGGCTTATTTATACGGGTTTGGGGTTGCTAGATATCAAAGATAACCAGGACAGTAATGCCTATGCGTACCTGCAAAAGGCGCTTCACATAGCGGAAACCACCGAATTTCCTTCGTTGAAGATCGATGTGTACGAAGCATTGGCGGCTTATTACCGGAAAGCAGGGGATCTGGAGGCATATACGAAGTACAACGATTTGTTTTTAGCTACGCAGAACCAGTATAATCAACGGAACAAGGGGTATGTGGACGAGGTGTTTACGGGGGTCGAGGCGAACTTTGCCAAAGTATCCGCGTCCAACCGCCTGCTGCTGGTCTTTTCCGCGTGTTGCCTGGTGGTTTGCGGCCTGGGCTTTCTTTTCTTTTTGCGCAGGCAGCGGAAGCAGCGGAGGCGATTTAAGGAAATCATCGCCAATCTCCGGAATAGCCGTGTATATACGACAAGCGTTGATCCGGTTGAAAACATTGATTTGGTGGTAGACGACGGGGGCGAGGAACCGGTAGCCGATCACCCCAGGGAGGTTGTTTCCGAAAGCACCCGGATAGAGCTGATGGACAAACTAACGCAGTTCGAGGCTTCGCATGGATTCATCGAAAAAGGCATTTCCATAGCGGTGCTGGCGGGCAAGCTAAATACCAACACCAAATACCTTTCGCACGTTATCAACCAGTACAAAGGCAAAGATTTTAACACGTATATCAACGAACTCCGCATCAATTACATTATTTCAAAAATGGAATCCGATGCACGGTACCTGAACTACAAAATCAGTTATCTGGCAGAAGAAAGTGGTTTTTCTTCCCACAGTCAATTTGCCACGGTGTTTCGTGGCATAGCCGGTATGTCGCCGTCTACGTTTATCGCCTACCTCAGGAAAGAAGAAAAAGACGTCGACGAACGTTCATTGGTATCCTGATCTTTCAAAATTCGCTCATACCTAAAGGTAACTTATTGAAACCGGAGCACATTTCCATTATTTTTGGTTGATCAAAAATTGGGAAAGTTCCATGGGTATGTTCGGCCGGTTGTTGACCTACTTAGAAGAATCGCAGAAAACCTTTAACGTGGTACACGATAAGGTACGAATGGAAATCTGGATACAGGGAAAAGAGTGGCTGCCCATCCTGATCTCGCAGGTAGACCGCCATCATTACCGGATTGCATGGGGAAGCGTGCTGTATCCGCATGTGAGCGCAGACAAGGGGCTGGCCTATGTGCTGAATATCTGCC
>WKJB01000155.1_pt1 | contig 16864 bp, 16 predicted proteins | sample 5403331 | NCBI WGS metagenome assembly WKJB01 (sample SAMN13198853, study PRJNA488119) | plastic metagenome | isolation source: water-polyurethane dispersion (WPUD) containing a polyether... | place: Mexico: Mexico City | collected 2016 | reverse complement strand
AAGGTTCTGGGCCTGCCCTTCATCGTCGCCGTGCTGGGCGCGGTCGTTGCGGTGGCGGTCATCGGTTATCTGATCGAGGTGGTCTTCGTCGACAAATACACCGACGACCATACCGCCTCGATGCTGATCACGCTGGGGCTTTACATGATCATGTCCACCATCCTGGGCAAGATCGCCGGGCATGAGCCGGTCAGCGGATTCCGTTTTCCGGTGCGCGGCTCGATGCGCTGGGAGGGGTTCTATTTCCCCTATTCCAGCGCCATCGTGCTGCTGGTCTGCGCCATCGCCATCGGCGGAGTCTACTGGCTGATCTATCGCACCCGATACGGTGTCGCGCTGCGGGCCATGGCGGACGACCGCAGATGCGCGACGGCGCAGGGCATCCGCCCTGCGGCGATGTTCCCGGCGGCCTTCGCGCTGGCCATGGCGCTGGCGGCCCTGACCGGTGCGCTGGTGACGCCGATTCTGTCGCTGGACCCGCATGTGGGCGAGCCGATGCTGCTGAAAGCCTTCATCGTCGTGATCCTGGGAGGCCTGGGCAGTGTCTGGGGCGCGACGCTGGCGGCAATGATCGTTGGCATGGTCGAGGCCTATTCCAGCGTTTTCCTTGGCGGCTCCAAGGGGGCGCTCGTGCTGTTCGTCATCGTCCTTGTGATCCTGCTGGTGCGGCCCGAGGGGCTGGTCGGCAAGCAAATGCGAAAGGCCTGATCGATGACCCCCAGGCGAGATCGAGATTTCCGCGTGGATGGGCTTGGCGTTGTGGCTTTTGCGGCGCTCTTGCTGGTGCCGATGGTGCTGACCAACAGCTTCGCCTTCTCGATGACCAATCAGGTCGCCATCGGCGCCATGGCTGCGCTCAGCGTCTATGTCATGCTGCGGATGAACCTGCTGTCCTTTACTGTCCCGACGTTCATGGCGGTCGGCGGCTATACGGCGGCGATGCTGGCGACGAACGGCGTCACCAATCTTTTTGTGCTGCTGCTCGCGGCGGCCGTGGTGCCAATGATCGTCGCCGTGCCGCTGGGTGCGCTGGTGCTGCGGCTGCGCGGCGTGTATTTCATCTTCTTCACCTTCATTCTGAACGAGGTGGTCCAGGTCGCGATCTTTGAAACCCCGGGCCTGACCGGCGGCTCGAACGGCATTTCAGGGGTGCCGACGGCGACGCTGTTCGGCATCGGCTTCGAAAGCCCGGCGCGGGTGCTGGTCGTGACCATCCTGACCGGCATCGTTGCCGCGGCTCTGGCGCTGGTCGTGACGCAAAGGTTCCGCGCCGAGTTCACCTCGATCGACGAGAATGAGACGCTGGCGTCGAGCCTGGGGGTCGCGGTGTGGAAATACCGTTCCATCGGCTTCGTCGCCTCGGCAGGCGTGGGCGGGCTGGCGGGCTTTGCGCTGGTCCACACGCTGTCCACCGCACATCCCAGTTCCTTCACCTCGATGTCGGCGATCAATTACCTGGCCTATGCCTTTGTCGGCGGGCGCACGACGATGCTGGGCCCGATCGTAGGCGCGGGGCTGCTGATCGTGATGTCGAACCTGTTTGCGGGGCAGGGTGCCTGGTCGGCCGCGCTTTACGGCACGCTGCTGGTCGCCGCGGTCATGCTGGCGCCGAGCGGCATCGTCGGCGAGATCCGCCGCCGGCTGTCGCGCGGGCGCGCCGCAAAGGAGACCTCCGCATGAACACCGAAGCATTGCGTATCGAAGGACTGACCAAGGCGTTCGGCGGCCTCAAGGTCTTCAACGGCATCAGTTTCGGTGTCCAGCCGGGCGAGGTTCTGGGCGTGATCGGTCCGAACGGCGCCGGCAAGACCACGCTGGTCAATGTGGTCTGCGGGCTGATCCCGCAAACGGACGGCAAGGTCTGGCTGGGCGCGCGGGACATCACAGCCATGCCCTTTCACGCCATCAGCCGGCTGGGTGTGCTGCGCAGCTTCCAGCAGACCAACACCTTCCGCAGCGCCACGGTCGAGGAGAACCTCTATCGCGCCCGCCGCTTCAGCCAGGGACAGGAGATCGACCTGGAGCCCCTGGTCCGCGACTTCGACCTGGCACGCCATATGGACGAGGAAAGCGGCTCGTTGCCCTATGGCAAGCAGAAGATGCTTGGCCTGCTGATGGCATTGGCACCGCGCCCCCGCTTCCTGCTGATGGACGAGCCGGCGGCAGGGCTGGAACGCAGCGAGCGCGGCCAGATCGACCGCTTCATCAGCTTCGCGCAGCAGGTGCTGCAATGCGGCATCGTCATCATCGAGCATGACATGGATCTGGTGAAGCGGTTGTGCCCGCGCATCCTGGTGCTGGAATCGGGCCGCATCCTGGCCGAGGGCGCCCCTGCGGACGTGCTGTCGCAGAAGGCGGTGATGGATGCCTATCTGGGGAGCGACGGCGATGAGTGAGATCTTGCGCATCGACGATCTGGTGGTGAATTACGGCGGGATCGAGGCGCTTCGCAGCGTCAGCGTCAACGTCGGGAAAGCCGAATCCGTCTTGCTGGTCGGTGCCAATGGCGCCGGCAAATCGACGCTGATCAACACGATCATCGGGCTGGTCCAGCCGCGTGCCGGCAAGGTCTGGTTCGACGGCGCCGACATAACCGCCATGCCCTGCGCCGAGCGCGGCCGCATTGGCATCGGCTATTCCCCGGAAGGGCGGCGCATCTTCAACTCGCTGACGGTTGAGGAAAACATCATGGCGGGATCCTTCGGCATTCCGGCCCGCGAGGCCGCGCGGAATCTCGACTGGATCATGGACACCTTCCCCATCGTGAAAGAGCGCCGCAAACAGCCTGCCAACCAGATGAGCGGCGGGCAACAGCAGATCGTGGCCATCGCGCGGGCCGTGATCTGCATGCCCAAGCTTTTGCTGCTGGACGAGCCTTTCCTGGGCCTTGCACCGGTGTGGATCGGCCAGGTCGGCCAGGTGATCCGGGGGTTGCAGGCACGCGGCACCGCGATCCTGATGACCGAGCAGATGGCCCGCCCCGCCCTGAAGCTGGTCGAGCGCGCCTATGTTCTGCGCAGCGGCGAGATCCGCCGCAGCGGTCCCGTCGAGGCGATCCGCGAGGTGGCCCTGGCCGAGGAGTATCTGTAATGGCGCAGCAGGGCGAAAAGCGGCTTCACGGGCGCGAGGAAGAGATCGTCGATCCCGACCTGCCGATCATCGATTCCCATCACCACCTGTTCGACTTTCCGCATTACCGCTACATGCTGGACGACTATCTGGAGGATGCGCGGGCCGGGCATAATATCGTCGCCACGGTCTATGCCGAGATCCAGGCCTTTGCCCGCAAAAGCGGCCCCGAGGCGCTGCGTCCGCTGGGCGAGGTCGAATTCGCCAACGGCATCGGCGCCATGTGTGCCGGGGGGCAATACGGCCCGCGCGTCGCCGCCGCCATCGTCGGTCATGCCGACCTGCGGCATGGCGCGGCCATCGGCGCATATCTGGACCGCGCGATGGCCGCGGCGCCGGACAGGTTCCGGGGCGTGCGTCAGGTCACCATCGAACATCCGGACGAGATCATTCATCGATATATCACCCATCGCCCGCCGACCGGCGTGCTGGCGCATCCGGGCTTTCGCGCAGGGGTGACCGAACTGGCGCGGCGTGGCCTCAGCTTCGATGCGGCGGTGTTCCACAATCAGCTCGGCGACATCGCGGAACTGGCGCGTGCCTTCCCCGATATGCCCATCGTCCTGGACCATCTTGGCCTTGCCATGGGCCTGGGTAAGGACGAGTCAGGCATGACCGAGGTCTTTGCGGAGTGGCGGGCCGCCCTGCGCGCCCTGGCGGAATGCGGCAATGTCACCTGCAAGATCGGCGGCTTCGGCCTGCCCTTCTGGGGCTTCGGCCTGCACGATTCACCTGGCCCGGATGCTTCCACGCGGCTTGCGGCGATTTGGGCGCCCTATATCGAGACCGCCGTCGAGGCATTCGGCGCCGATCGCTGCATGATGGAAAGCAACTATCCGCCGGATTCACGCTCCTGCGGATTCGTCCCGCTGTGGAATGCGCTGAAGCGCGTCACCCTGGGATGCAGCGCCGAAGAAAAGCAGGCGCTTTACAGCGGCACCGCGCGGCGGGTCTATCGTATCGAACTGCCGGAATAGGCGAAAATGGCCCCGCCCGCCTGTCCGGGCGGGGCGGGCGCGATTACTCGGCCGGAACCGGTTCGAGCTTGAGGGTGCGGGCGAAGAAATCGCCCAGAACCTTCGATGCCTCGGCCACCTCTTTCTCGCCGTCGTAAAGGTCCATGTGGTTTGCGCCTTCGACGATGTGGACTTTCTTGTCCGCGCTGGCGGCGCGGGCAAACAGGTCGTCGCTCATCCATTTGCTGCCAGCCACGCTGCCCGCGACGATCTGCAGGGGCTGGGTCAGGAAGGCCTCGGCCTTGGCATAGGCGTCATAGGGGATGATCTGGGTCAGGCTGCGCGCGGTGGCAAAGCCCGGCGCGGTCGGATATTCGGCGCGCGGCGTGTGGTAGTATTCCCAGGCCTGGCGCAGTTCCTCGTTCGGGGCGTCGGCTTCCTTCAGTGGCGCCAGCGGGATGGTGGCAACCGGGGCGCCGCTGGCATCGCTGCTGCGGGCATCGGCGCCGGCCTTGATATAGGGCGCGGCCTCGGCATCCTTGACGCTGTTTTCCCAGCCGTTGCGAAACATCGAGCCGATGTTCACCGCGCTGACCGTGCCAAGCGCCTTGATGCGCGGATCGTTGATCGCGGCATTGGCGCTGTAGCCTGCGCCGGCGCAGATCCCCATGGCGCCGATGCGGTCGGCATCGACATAGGGCAGGGTGGTCAGGTGGTCGATGACGGCGCTGACGTCTTCGGTGCGGATATGGGGGTTTTCAAGCTGGCGCGGCTGGCCGCCCGACTCGCCCTGATAGCTGGCGTCATAGGCGATGGCGACAAAGCCCCGCTCGGCCAACTTGCGGGCATAGGTGCCGGCGGTCTGTTCCTTGACACCCCCGCCGGGATGCGACACCACCACCGCCGGATATTTGCGGCTTTCGTCAAAGCCTTCGGGAAAGCTGATGACGGCCGACATGTCGAGGCCGCTGTTCGAATTCTTGAAGCTGATCTTGCCCATGGTTTTCTCCATCTTTTGGGGGCCAGCATCCTGACCTGAAGAAAAGATAGCGCGGCCCTACTTATTGAACTATGGCTGATAATTGCATGGACCTATCATCAGGATAATGAATGAAGCGTGAGGATCTGGCCGACCTGGCCGCTTTCGTCACCGTCGCGCGCGAGCGCAACTTCACCAGGGCGGCCAACCGCCTCGGCATGTCGCAATCGGCGCTGAGCCAGATCGTCAGGCGCCTGGAAGAGCGGTTGGGCCTGCGCCTACTTGCGCGCACCACGCGTAGCGTTGCCCCCACCGAGGTCGGCGAGCATCTGCTGGCGAGCCTTGGCCCGATGCTGGATCAGATGGACAGCGAGGTCGCGGCCCTGAGTCAGCTTCGCGACCGGCCTGCGGGCACGATTCGGGTGACAACGGTCGAACATGCGGCCAAGACTTTCCTGACTCCCGCAATTGCGTCGTTGCTGTCGCAATATCCCGACATCAGGGTCGAGATGACCATCGACTATGGTCTGACGGATATCGTTGCCGATCGCTATGACGCGGGGGTGCGGCTGGGCGAGCATGTCGCACGGGACATGATCGCGGTGCGAATCTCGCCCGACATTCCCATGGCCATCGTCGCCGCGCCCGCCTACTTGGCCCGCCATCCCGCGCCTGCGGCGCCGCGCGATCTGGTCGATCATCGCTGCATCAACCTGCGGCTGCCGACCTCGGGTCTGCTGAACAATTGGCGGTTCATGGAAGATGGCCAGGAAACCAGGGTGCAGGTCGAAGGCCCGCTGATCCTGAACACGATTGACCTGATCCTGGATGCCGCGCTGGCCGGGGTAGGATTGGCCTATCTGCCTCTGGACCAAGTCCAGCCCAAGGTCGAGGCGGGGCAGTTGATGTCGGTCCTTTCGGACAAGCTGCCGCCGCTGCCGGGCTATCATTTGTACTATGCGAACCGCCGCAACGCCTCACCCGCGTTCCGGTTGTTTGTCGAGGCGGTTCGCTATCGCTCGCGCGGTGGCCGTCAGGCCGACTGAAGGATCTGGCTGCCCTTGGGGTCGCCCAGATAGCGGGCATGCAGGTCATAGCGCTCGACCATCTCCTGCAAAACCTGGGTCAGCGTACGTTCGACCGTCAGGCTGACCATCGAGACCGGCCGGCTGCGCTTGCGTGTCAGATAGGCGGTACGCTGGAAACCGGGATTGCGGATCTTGACCAGTGCCAGCCGGCCGGTTGCGACCGCATCGGTGACAGGAGCATGCGGCAGGATCGTATAGGCGCTGGCGCGACCGACCATCTCGATGATCTGCGACAGCGAATCGATCTCGACGATGACGTTCAGGTTGATGCCATTGGCGCGGGCAAAGCGTTCGATGGCCAGGCGCGCGCTGTGCGGCAGGCCGGGCATGACCAGCGGCAGCTCGCCCAGCTGCGCTGCGTCGATGGCGTAGCTGCCATCGGGCTGGGGCAGGGCGGGCACGTCGTCGGCCGCTGCGATCAGGAAGATTTCCTCCTCCAGCACCGGTTCGCTCTGGAAGCTGGCACTGGGCGGCGCGCTGTAGACAAAGCCCAGATCAACCTGCTCGGCGTCGATCCATTCCAGGATATGGCCGGTCAAGCCCTCGGACAGGTGCAGCTTGATGCCCGGGGCCTCGACGCGCAGCGTCTCGGCCAGCGGGATACCGACCAGCATGCTGAGCGACGGCGGCAGCGCTACCGAAACGGTGCCTTGCAGGTCCTGCCCCAGCTCACGGACGCTTTCTGTCAGCGCCTTGGCAACCTCGATCAGTTTGTGACCTTCGCGGGTCAGCAGCCGCCCGGCCTCGGTCAGGGTGACGCCGCGCGGGCCGCGGATCGCCAGCTTGGTGTTCAGCCGCGTTTCCAGCCGCGCGATATGTTCGGACAGCGAGGGCTGGGCCAACCCAAGCGCGTGGGCTGCCTTCGAGATTGAGCCGTGCTTGGCCAGCATCAGGAAATAATCGACATGCTTGATGTCGATATCGGCGACAGTGGTGCGAAGAGACTTCGACATGACCGGACCCCCTCCCCAGGGTCGAGATGAGTCAAAGGGCATGGCTATGAGCATAGGCGCTTTTCTTTCTCACTACAATACTAACGTGTGTTAGGTAGAATATTTCCTGCATGCGATTTAGCCGGCCGGCGAAGTGCCCTCATAGGGAAAGCCGATAAGAGCACGAGGCAAGCGCGTCTGGTGGCGTCTGCAATGCCCGTTAGAATTGCGGCCATCGCGTGGCGCCGAGGCTGCCAGTGCGGGGGGATCAGGCGCGCCGGCAGGCAGCCGAACACAGGGAGAAAGCAGCAATGCGCGGCATGGTTTTTCAGGGCAACGATGTGGTCGAGGTGCTGAACTTCGACGATCCGAAACCCGGTCCGGGACAGGTGCTTGTCGAGATGAAGGCGTCCGGCATGTGCGGCAGCGACCTGCATTTCTATCGCCACGGCATGGTCGAGGTCATCAAGCAGCTCGGCTTCAAGGATCTGGCCTCGCGCGGGATCGACCCGAATGCGCCGATCATCGGCGGGCACGAGCCCTGCGGAGTCATCGCCGAGGTGGGGGCCGGTGTAGACCCGAAGCTCTTCAAGGTCGGCGACAGGGTGATGGTCTTTCACTACGAGGGCTGCACCTGCTGCGATCATTGCCGCACCGGCTGGACCCAGCTTTGCGACGAGGGCGCCTTAATTCATGGCGTCATCAAGCATGGGGCTCACGCCGATTACATGGTCGTTCCGATGAGCTGCCTTGTCCACCTGCCCGATGAGCTGAGCTTCAAGGGCGGGGCGGCCGTGACCTGTGGGACGGGCACGGCCTATGGCGCGTTGACGCGCCTTGACATCAGCGCCCGCGATTCTCTGGCGGTATTCGGTCTGGGGCCGGTGGGCCTGTCGGCGGTGCAGCTGGCCGCCGCGATGGGGGTCGAGGTGATTGGCGTGGACATCAACCCCGAACGCGTGGCCAGGGCGAAGGAATTCGGCGCCGCTCATGTCATCGACGGCAGCAAGGCCGATCCGATCGAGGAAATCCGCAAGCTGACCGGCGGGCGCGGCGCCTCTTGCGCGATGGATTGCGCGGGCGGCGAGGTGCCCAAGCAGCAGGCGGTGCGCAGCACCCGGATCTGGGGCAAGATTGCCCTGGTCGCGGTGGGCGGCAACCTGAACGTGGACGGCATGAAGGATCTGATCGGCAAACAGCGCACGGTCATCGGCTCCTATACCTTCTCCGAAGTCGGGATGAAGGACTGCGCCCATTTCATTGCCGATCATGGCGTGGAAGTGGATCGCCTGTTCACCGACGAGTGGCGGCTGGAGCAGGCGTCGGAAGCCTATGCAGATTTCAACAAGCAGGCGGGCGGCAAGGGCGTGTTTCTGCTGTAAGCCGGAGGCATCGCATGGAACCGGCCGGCGCATCCTGCCCCGGCCGGTTTTTTCATGCCTGCGTCAGAACGCGGCCTTGCGCAGGAAGTCCGGCAGGTCCACGGCGCGCCTGCTGTTCAGGTCGACCGTGATCAGGTTGTGGTCGACCAGCGCCACGGCTTGACCGGCATGGCTCTCGACCAGATGCGAGACGGTAAAGGATTTCTGCCCCAGCTGCGAAACCCGCGCCCAGACCCGCAGCGGTGTGCCGACCGGACAGTCGCCCAGCCGGCAGAACCTGCTCTCGACGGCCATGCGGCTGATTCCGGTCTCTTTCAGCAGCGTTTCGTCCAGTCCCAGCGCGGCGACATGGCCATGGGTGGCATAGGCGGTGCGGCGGATGATCTCGTCCATCGGAATGCGGCCCTCGTGGTCCAGATCCGCCTGCCGCAGCGGGCCGGTTTCGCAGGTGCTTACGTTCCCGGAATCCTGCCATGGCGGGCAGGGTCCGGAAAGGCCGCGCGGCAAGGCCAGCGCCAATTCCTGCGCAGCAAGCTGCGGCAGGCCCTCGATCGGACCAGGCCGGATGTCGAGGCAGGTCGCGGACAGCCGCCCGCCGCTGCACAGAAGATGCGCCACACTGCCCATGTGCGGCCCATCCGCGACAAGGGCCGAGCGCAACTCGATCGCGGCACCCACGAACAGTTCGCGGTGAAAGCGGATATGGCGTGTCCGGGGATGATAGCCCGGCGCCGCCACGCCGGGCAAAAAGGGAATGGTGTCGCCGCCAAGCTGGAAGCTGCGCGCATAGAAGCGGGCGTTCCAGTGGCCGTTGAAATCGCATTCCCAGCTTTCGACGCGGCCATGCAGCGTCGGCACACCCGGTGCCGCCAGCCCAGCGGATGTCCTTGCCGCTCTGTCTCGCATTCTCCGCATCCTTTCGTTGCAAAGGCGCCCCGGCCGAGACCGGGGCGCCTGAATACCGTCCTTCAGGGCATGGCTCACATCTGGCTGGGTAGCCAAAGCGACAGTGCCGGGAAAGCCACCATGATGGCGATGGCGATCAGATGCGCGATGCAATGCGGCAGCACGCCCCAGAATACCTCGCCCGAAGGCACCTTGGCATATTTCGCCACCACGAAGCAGTTGAGGCCGAGTGGTGGGTGTACCAGCCCGATCTCGGCGGTGACGATCATTATGACCCCGAACCAGACCAGATCGAAATCCAGCGAGGTCAGCAAGGGCGCAAGAATCGGCACCGTCAGCACCAGGATCGCCATCTGGTCCAGGAAAAAGCCCAGAAGCAGGATGACGATGACCAACACCACCAGGACCACCCAGCGGTTCACCGGCAGGGCACCCACCCAGTCGATGATCACCTGCGTCGTTTGCGTCAGGGCAAAGAAGGTCGTAAAGATATGCGCACCCAGGATGATGATGGCCAGCATGCAAGCCGTCCGGGTCGCGCGGCTGAAGACCTGCGCCATCTCGCGCCAACGGAAACCCTGGCGGGAAATATACAACACGCCGGCGAAGAAAGCGCCGACCGCCGATGCCTCGGTGGGTGTGGCGACGCCGGTATAGATCACCCCCGTCACCGCGCCCATCAGCAGGATCATCGGCAGGATCAGCCGCAGCGAGGCGAATTTCTGGCCCAGCGTCACAGGCTCGGTCAGGGGCGCATGCTCGGGGTTGCGGATTGCAAGATACCAGACGGTCAGGGCGATGGTGAAGGTAACGATGATGCCTGGAATCACCCCTGCGATCAGCATTTTGGCAACACTGACATCAGCCAGAAGGGCATAGATCACCATGGCGATGCTGGGTGGAATCAGCATGGACAGGGTGCCTGAGATGGCGACGACGCCCGAGGCCATACGCATGTCATAGCCGTATTTCAGCATCGCGGGCAGCGAGGTCGAGGAGAGCGTCGCCGCAGCGGCGGTGGACGAGCCACAAATGGCGCCGAAGCCGGCGCCCGCCAGCGCGGTGGCGATACCAAGGCCGCCCCTGACCCTTCCGAACCAGGCGGCGGCCGCCTGGAACAGGTCGTCCGGGATGCCCGAGCGCAGCACGAATTCCGCCATCAGCAGAAACATCGGAATCGCAAGGAACTCGTAGGAGGCGGCGTTGTCCTTCGGCATGCTGGACAGGATGCCCAGCAGCGCAGCGGGGCCCCCTATCCAGAAGATGCCCAAGGCTCCGGCGGCGATCAGCGAGAAGCCGACCGGCATCCCCATCGCCAGCAGCAGAAACATCGACAGAACAATGATGGTGGCGATCATTCGTGATGCTCCTCCAACTCGGATTTCGTGGAATGTTCGGCGACATCCCGGTCGCGGCCGTACAGGATCATCGACACGGCGAATACCACCAGGCGCACGGCCAGCAGCAGAAAACCCGCCACGATAGGCAGGTAGGACAGCCAGGCTGGCCAGGTGATATAGCCGGGCAGGAATTCGTTGCGTTCCAGCGCACCGGCCATTTCCTCCCATGCGCCATAGGCGATGACGCCGAATATGACCGCCGCAAGCAGCGACCAGATCACATCCGAGGCGGCACGAATGCCCGGGGACATGTAGTTCCGAAACAGGTCGATGGCGATGTGGTCGCCTTCGCGAAATGTGGCCGAAACCCCCAGATAGGCTGCGCCGATCATGAGGTAATAGGTGATGAGCTCGAAGGCCCAGGGCAACGGCGCGTGCAGCGCATAGCGCGACACCGCGTCATAGGACACGATGAACATGATCAGCGCGACGCAGATCACGGCCAGCCAAAGCCCCAGGTCCTCGAGCAGGGTGATAGTTCTTCGCATGTCCTCCTCCCGGACTGGTTCCGACGGACCCTCTTCCGGGAGCCGCGGTGCGTGTGGCAATAAACTGTCGGACGTTTGATAGAAAAACTGTTGGCCTTCCGTCCCGACAGCCGGTGCTGGCGCCGATCCTATCCGCCGCAGGGCGTTGGGGCAAAGACTGGCTCGTCTTGCAAGGGCGTGACTTTCGCGGCCATAGGTTGCACCTCTGGCAGCGCACTCCCGGCCATGCTGGCTGCCCGGTAGGTGTCCATAGGGCGGTCCTATGCGGGGGGCCGGCTTTACCGTTTGCTGGCAGTCATCCTGTCGTTATTTCAAGATATTACAAATGGATAATCCGACACACCAGGCCCGCTACGCGATTGTCGAGATGCTTGACTGACCTCTCGCAACGCAGTCTAATGGTTGTTAGAAAAAGATCGGACTTCCTGATCGCGCCATGACTGAGGAGTGAGGGTGTGGGCTATCTACTGACCGAGGATCAGCAGGCCATCGTCGATGCCGCCGAAAAGATCTGCGAGAACTTCCCGCTGGAATACTGGCTGAAGAAAGAGCGGGATCACGAATTCCCCCACGAGTTCTTCCGCGCGGTGGCGGATGGCGGCTGGCTGGGCATCTGCATGCCCGAGGAATTCGGCGGCGCCAATCTGGGCGTGACCGAGGCGGCGCTGTTCCTGCGCACCGTGGCGGAATGCGGCGGGCAGGCCGGGGCATCGACCATCCATATGAACATCTTCGGCCTGCAGCCTGTGGTGCATTTCGGCACCGAAGAGCAGAAGAAGCGCTGGCTGCCGGCCTTTACCCGCGGCGAGAACAAGGCCTGCTTCGCCGTGACCGAGCCAGATACCGGTCTGGACACCACCAAGCTGAAGGTGGTGGCCAAGAAGCAGGCGGATGGCAACTACCTGATCTCGGGCAAAAAGGTCTTCATCTCGACCGCGCAGCAGGCCGATCACATGCTGATCCTGGCCCGCACCACGCCCATCGAGGAAGTCAAGAAGCACTCCGAGGGGCTGAGCCTGTTCTACACCAAGCTCGACCGGAACTACATCGACATCCGCGAGATCGACAAGCTGGGCCGCGCCGCCGTCGATACCAACGAGCTGTTCATCGACGACCTGCCGGTGCCGAAGGACGACCTGATCGGCGAGGAAGGCAAGGGGCTGAAATACATCTTCCACGGCATGAACGCCGAGCGTGTCTTCGTCGCCGCCGAGCAGGTCGGCATCGGCCGCGCGGTGCTGAAGCTGGCAACGCAATATGCCAAGGATCGCCGGGTGTTCGGTCGTCCCATCGGCCAGAACCAGGGCGTGCAGCATCCGCTGGCCCGCAACTGGGCCGAACTCGAGGCCGCGAACCTGATGATCCTGGCCGCGGCCGAGCTTTACGACAAGGGCCTGTCCTGCGGTTCCGAGGCGAATGCGGCCAAGCTGATGGCCTCCGAAGCCTGCATGAACGCCTGCAACACTGCCATACTGACCCATGGCGGATTTGGCTATGCCAAGGAATACCACGTCGAGCGGTTCATGCGCGAAGCTTGGATCGGCTATATCGCCCCGGTCACGCCGCAGCTGATCCTGTCCAACATCGCCGAGCGCAAGCTCGGCCTGCCGAAATCCTATTGAGGTGCCGAAATGAAACCGATCCGTTCCTTCCTGTTCGTGCCCGGCAACAAGGAATCCATGCTGGACAAGGCGGCCAATGCCGGTGCCGATGCGCTGATCCTCGACCTCGAGGACTCGGTTCCGCCGGCCGAGAAACTGGCGGCGCGCGAACTGGTCGCCCGCAAGATCCCCGAGCTGATCGCCCAGGGTCAGCGCGTCTGGGTCCGGGTCAACCGCACGGCGCATATCTATGACCTCGACGATATCCTTGCCGTGGTGCAGCCCGGTGTCGAGGGCATCTATATCTCGAAGCCCTGGGGGCCCGAGGATGTGCATATGGCCTCCTGCATGATCGCCGAGGCCGAGGCGCGGCAAAACATGGAGATCGGCAGCATCGGCCTGATCCCGCTCTTGGAAACCGCGCGTTCGATGCAGCTCTGCTACGAGATCGCGATGATCCCGCGCGTGACCGGCATCGTCGGCGCCACCGCCAAGAACGCCGATGTCGGCCGGGCGCTGAAATATGTCTGGACTCCCGAGGGCCGCGAATCGGAATACATGAAATCGCGTGTCGTCATGGCCGCCCGCGCCGCCGGCAAGATGCCCATCGGTGGCATCTGGCAGCAGATCAAGGATCTGGAGGGGCTGGCAAAATCCTCGGCCTTCGACCGCCAGCTGGGCATGGCCGGCGAGCTGGCGCTGCACCCGATGCAGGTCGAGACGATCAACCGCGCCTATACGCCCACCGCCGAGGATGTGGCCTTCTATCAGGGCATGATCGACGCGCTGGACGCGGCGATGGCGCAGGGCCGGGCCTCGGTCATGTATGACGGCGAGCATATCGACATCGCGCATGTGAAGACCGCGCGCGACATCATCGCGCTGGCCAAGGAATACGCGGCCTGACGCGCCGGAAACAGAGGGGGAGGAAATGGCAGAGACGAGACGCCCGCTCGAGGGCATCCGGGTCCTTGATCTGACCGTGGCGCTGGCCGGGCCTTACTGCACGCTGCTGCTGGCGGGCCTTGGCGCCGAGGTCATCAAGATCGAGGCACCGACGGGCGGCGACATTGCCCGTTTCAACCCGCCCTTCTACGGCAAGGACGGCATCCATCTGGGCGCGCTGGCCGATGGCGACGTGTCGCTGTCGATCCTGGCGCGGGCGCGGGCCAAGAAAAGCCTGTCGCTGGACCTGAAATCGGAACGCGGGCTGGAAATCTTCAAGGACCTGGTCAAGCAGTCCGATCTTGTCGTGGAAAACCTCAGCGATGGCACGGTCGAACGGCTAGGGGTGGATTACGACAGTCTCAAAGGCATCAATCCCCGGCTGATCTATTGTTCGATCACCGGCATGGGTCGGCCCAGCCCTTATCCGGGGCTGAAGGTGATGGACATCGCCGTTCAGGCCCTCTCGGGCGTCATGGACACCACCGGCGACAAGGACGGCCCGCCGACCCGGCTGGGCCTTCCGATGGCCGACCTGCTGGCGCCGCTTTACGGCATGATGGGCATCCAGTCGGCGCTGATCCAGCGCGGCGTGACCGGGCAGGGCCAGCATGTCATGGTTTCGATGATGGATTGCCTGTCATCGCTCCTGCCCTTCGAGCATTTCGACGTGTTGCAGCGCATGGGCTTTCCGGCGCGGACTGGCAACCACCAGACGCGCTTGGCACCCTTTGGCGTGTTCGAAACCGCTGACGGCCATGTCTCGATCGCGGCGGCGAATGACAAATGGGCCGGGCTGATCTTCGAGGCGATGGGCCAGCCTGAACTCATCAGGGACCCGCGCTACGCGACCCGCGGGCCCCGCGCCGTCAACGCCGATGACGTCAACGGACGGATCGAAGCCTGGACCCGGACCCTGACCACCGATGCCGTCATCGAGGCACTGAGCACGCAGCGGGGGGTGCCCTGCGTCAAGGTTCGCACCGCGCTGGAGGCAATGGCGGACCCCGCGCTGCGCGAAAGCGGCGCCATCGTGCCGCTGGTCCATCCCGACGTCGGCGAGATCGACGCCGTCGGCGCCGGCATCCCCATCCGGATGTCGGCCGCGACGGTCGGGCTCGACAAGCCCGCGCCAAAGCTCGGCGCCGACAATGCCGAGGTGCTGGGCCTTTTGGGCCTTGGTGCCGACGAAATCGAGAACCTGAAATCCTCGGGTGTCATCTGACCCCGGCCAAGCGGAGACATTCCATGAGCGTCAACTACACCGAACTGGCGACCGGCAAGTATTACGAAGAGCTGGAAGTCGGCAATGTCTACAAGCACGCGATCACCCGCACCGTCTGCGAGGCGGACAACCTGCTGTTCTCGGCCCTGACCTACAACTCGGCCTGGCTGCACATGGACGAGGTCTATTCCAAGGAGCAGGGCCATCCGGGTCGGCTGGTCAACAGCCTGTTCACCCTGTCCCTGGCCTGCGGCGTCACCGTGGCCGACACCACGCTGGGCACCACCCAGGGGAACTTGGGGTTCTACGACGTGAAGTTCACCAATCCGGTCTATCTGGGCGACACGCTGCGCAGCGAAACCGAGATCGTCTCGAAGCGAGAATCGAAGTCGCGTCCCCATGCCGGCATCGTCGAATTCGAGACCCGCAGCTATAACCAGGACGACAAGATGGTCCTGACCTTCCGCCGCACCGGCATGATGCTGAAGAAAAACCCCGGTTGAGGGGCTGGCCATCCGCTGCCTTGCAAGGCATGGAGTTGACGTGCAGTTTCTAACAGCATCAGACAGCCGGCATCGAAAGGCGAGGCAGATGGCAGCAAAGCCCAGCACGGTCGAAAGACAGGCGACTCGCAAGGCCGAGACGACGCGGCAGGAGATCCTGACCGCGGCGGCCCATCTTTTCTCCGAGAAGGGCTATAGCGACTGCAACCTGCGTGAGCTGGCCGAGCGGGTGGGGATGAAGGCGGGCAGCTTCTATTATCACTTCAAGTCCAAGGAAGAGATTCTGGACGAGTTGCTGGTGGGAGCCATTGCGCTTGTCTCGGAAGCGGTCGAAAGGGCGGTGCGGGACCAAGGGTCGGATGCGCCTTATCTGGACCGGCTGGTTGCCGCGATGCGCGCCCACATCACGCCCTATATCGAGTGGCGTGATGACAGCGCCGCCGCGCTGATGCGGGTCTGGGAGCATACGCCTCCCGCCATGCGGCACCGCAAGCTGGAGAAACGCCGCGAATATGCCCAGATCTGGTATGACCTGATCGAGGAGGGCATTGATCGGGGTGTTATCCGACCCGGCATGAACCTGCGCATCCTGGTGCCCTTCCTGTTGGGGTCGATGAGCCGGGTCCAGGAATGGTTCAGCCCCAAGCATATGACCATCGACGAGGTCTGCGACCACGTCATCCGCCTGCTGCTGGAGGGGGCGCTAGCGCCCGGCTACAGGCTCTAGCCGGCGGGTTTCACGATCACCCTGGGCCTTGTCGCGTCCGTCCCCGATCATTGCATCGGCCGGCGCCTTGCGCCCTCATGACAGGAGGAAACCATGATCCGCATTGCGAAACTGGCGCTTCTGGCGCTGTCCGTGGCCTTGCCCGCGCAGGCCGACGGGCTGAAGCTGCGCTTTGCCCATCAGTTCCCGCAGACCCATTACCTGTGGGAGGAAGGCGGCAAGGTCTTCGTCGAGGCGTTGGCCGAGACCGGCGAGGTCGCGCTCAGCACCTTTCCTGCGGCGCAGCTGGGCAAAGATCCGCTGACGGTCGTCAAGACCGGGCTTGCCGACGTGGTGACGCTGGTGCCGTCCTACAGCCCCGAAAAGCTGCCGCTCACCTCGGTCGCTGAACTGCCGGGTTTTCACGCCACGACATGCGAAGGCGTGCATCGGTTGTGGTCGGTGATCCAGCAGGGCGCGCCGCTGGACAAGGCGGAATACGAACCGCTTGGGTTGCATGTGCTTTTCGTGGCGCATCAGCCGGCCTACAAGATCCTGACCAACAAGAAGCAGATATCGACCTTGGGCGACGTGGCCGGGCTGAAACTGCGCGCCAATGGCGCC
>WKJB01000154.1_pt1 | contig 16865 bp, 12 predicted proteins | sample 5403331 | NCBI WGS metagenome assembly WKJB01 (sample SAMN13198853, study PRJNA488119) | plastic metagenome | isolation source: water-polyurethane dispersion (WPUD) containing a polyether... | place: Mexico: Mexico City | collected 2016 | reverse complement strand
ATGTACCGGAATGAGCGGGTAGGCTAGCTAACCGGTTTAATTTGCTATTTTTGCCGGAAATTTTGAAACTATGACAAGAGTGGTCGTCACCGGCATGGGAGCTGTTACGCCCCTGGGCAACGATGTGAAAACATTTTGGCAAAACCTTATCAGCGGCGTAAGCGGAGCTGGAACCATTACCCGGTTTGATGCAAGCCAATTCCGTACGCAGATCGCCTGCGAGGTCAAGGGATTTTCGCCGGAGCGTTATTTGAACCGGAACGAAATCAAGCGGAGCGATCTCTTTACCCAATATGCGCTGTATTCGGCTTCGCAAGCGCTGGAAGATTCGGGGCTGGATCTTTCGGCAATGGATCCATTTGATATCGGCGTGATCTGGGGGGTGGGCCAAGGTGGCATGGAGACCTTCGAGGAGGAGGTGACCCAATACGTCACAGGCGGATATACACCCCGTTTCAGTCCATTTTTTGTTCCGCGGCTGATTGTGAACCTTGCCTCGGGCATGATCTCGATGAAGTTCGGGTTGCAGGGTATTAATTACACCGCTGTTTCAGCCTGTGCAACCTCTAACACCGCCCTGATGGATGCGTTTAATTACATTAGGATGGGTAAGGCGAAAGTATTCGTAACCGGAGGTTCTGAGGCGCCGATTACGCCGGCTTCCATCGGTGGGTTTTCGGCCATGAAGGCGATGTCTATGCGCAATGCGGACCCCCAGCACGCAAGCCGTCCGTATGATCGGGACCGGGATGGTTTTGTGATGGGTGAAGGTGCAGGAGCCCTGATTTTGGAAGAATATGAACATGCAAAGCAACGAGGTGCCCATATTTACGCCGAATTGGTGGGAGCTGCTATGACGGCAGACGCCTATCACATGACGGCACCCCATCCCGAGGGAATCGGTGCTTCCAAAGCTATGAAACTGGCGCTGAAAGAGGCAGGGGTATCCTCCGCAGGGGTAGATTACCTCAATCCGCACGCAACTTCTACGCCGATCGGCGACATCAGCGAGCTAAAGGCGGTGAGTGCCGCCCTGGGTAATACGGAAAACCTGCGCATCAGTGCCACCAAGTCGATGACCGGACATTTATTGGGTGCGGCTGGCGCCATTGAAGCAATTATCGCCATAAAGGCAATCAACGATCAGGTAATTCCGCCAACCATCAACATTGCATCGCTTGACGAGGCGGTTCCGCAGGGTATGCACATCGTCATGAACGAAGCGCAACCCCATAAGATCAACGTAGCGATGAGCAATGCATTCGGTTTTGGCGGACACAATGCCACCGTGGTTTTCCAGAAACTATAGCGCGATTAGAAATAGCATTTTACCCGGTCAAGCGGTCTTCCCAATGTAACACCGAGTGTCACTTCATGCGATCCGTTTTGTAAGCCATTGAGGCGACTTAGCATGTAATCATAGGAATACCCGATCCGGAGTCGGTCGGTGGCGAAGACCTGCATGACGAAGGAAATGGCATTCAGGCCGCTCAGGCGATCTCCGGTGAACCGCTGATAGTCCCGGCGGAAAGCAGAAACACCTGTGCGGATGCCGCCTCCCAGCCACAGGCGGTCGCTGAAGATGGCCATGGCATTGAGGTCCAGGCTGGGCGGGCCGCGTTGTCTGCGTAAATATGCCACACCCGGTCCACGCCCATGGTCCATAAATGCTACGACAAACTGAACAGCGGTATTGGATTGGGCAACGGCATCTACTGGGGCGGCAATTTCGAAAGTCTCCAGATCCTCATCCGCAACGGTGACATTACGAAAGATGAAGTCAAATTTTTCATCGGTTATTCCGGCTGGAGCCCCGGCCAGTTGGACAGCGAGCTCAAGGAAAACGCGTGGGTAATCAGCATCCATTACAATCCCGATATCACATTCGGCAACGACGGCGAGAGCTTTTGGAAAGAAGCAATCGTGTCGCTAGGCCCTAAGTATGCACACGTGGCTAACTTCCCGCAGAACCCCATGTGGAACTAATTCCGTGACCTAGGTCATTCTTTTGGGACGTTGTGCTTCTCCATGAACTCCTGCATCTTGGCCTCAAACTCCCGTTCAAGTGCTTTAAGCTGCTGCTGGATACGCTCACGGCAATCCCTGCCAGCGGATCCGTCAGGGCATTCACGTAATTGCTGCTGCAAGGTCAGCACACGATCGCGGTACTCCTGGATTGACCCGGCACCCGACAGCAGCTCCTGCATATCCTGCTGACCCGTTTTGTTGAATGCCGTCATCACCACGTATTCGCCCGGACGGAAGACCGCTTCGGCCTTGTGCAGGGTGTTCAGCGAAAAAAGGAGATTGGCCGTTCCGCTTTCGAAAGGCACATCGCGGTAGGCCGAAAAAATCACCAATTGGTTGATGTTTTGATTGGTGTTTTTGAATACGCCCACACCCAGTCCCATGAACGGCACGGACGTGGCGATGGGTACGGGAAAATCCACGAAGAACAGGTCGAGCACCTGCTCCCTGCCCTCTTCCGGGATGAAATACTTGGCCCTGCGGCCGGTCACCCGCGTATCCTCGACAAGCTCCAGCATGGCGGCCGACGCCCCATGCATTTCAGGGGGAGGCGGCGCCCCCCCGTCGTCATTGAGCCATTGCATGTGTGCCAGGTAGGTCTCCAACCACACGTCATCGATTTGCTTGTTCTTTCCCATATCCATGCCCCGCCTCTTCGTGCCCTCTACCTCCTCCAGACGCCCGCAAATCAAGAGGTTGCCGTCGGCCTTGCGGATGCCGAAATGAAATTCACCCCGGCCGCCCCCTCCTATCCCTGCCAACCGTTCCCGCAACGCCGGGTTATCCTCGGCGGTAAATGCCATGGAGCCGTCGGCACTGTTGATGTAGTACACGATGTCGCCGGTGTAGAGCGAGGTCACGATGTTTTGGGACACCTTGAAATCAAACCGGTATTGGTCGCGGTTGTTTGTCGGGTTGGCCGGAAAGGAACTGGGCATACGAAATACGGCTCCGGCATCGGTGATTTCCCCGATTTCCGTCAGCTCCCTTGCCCGGTCTATCGGCCCTACGCCGTCGACCATCGTCGATTCCCAGATTGCCGGGCCTATCGTGCGGGCGGCATACCCCTGTTGCCCGAAAGAAGGTAAGCTGCCTGCAAGCACACTCCCCAATAGCAGGCTCAGTGCAGAAAAAATGTTTACATTTACCATTTACTTCGCTATTTACGGATCATCACAACCGGCCGCCGCACGTCGCCGGACACCTCATACCCCGCCATCACACCGGGTGAATAGGTCAGGTGCCCCACGTCCAGTGACGCATTCATGGTTACCACAGATGAGGACAGCACCAGCATGGCGCGGTCACCCGCCTGAGGAACCTGCAGCGAGGCATCGGCAAAGGTCGTCAGCGCACCGTCACGCTGCGAATAATCCCCTTCAATCTCATAAAACGGAAGGGTTTCTCCCTCATTCGGATTGATGCCGCGCAGTTCGAGCGTACCTACTCCCTTCCACCCTCCCAAGTGGACTTCCCATGCCGATTGTGCATAACTCGAAGGGGCCAGCGGTTTCGGCGAAGACGCCCCGTCTCCCCAAAATCCCATTTTCCGTGCATAGCCAGCGTACTGTATACCGGCAGTGTTGGTATGGAAACCGGCCATGAATCCGTCGGTATGGTAATAATACTCGAACTTCCGGCCCGACAGTTTGTCCCACTGCATGTTGGGATCCGCGGTATCGAAATAAAACGTCACCTTGTTGCCGTTGATGGAACCATTGACGCGGTAGATGCCGCCGTTGACGTACAGGCTGCCCAACCGGTGGTCGCGCATCCCCAATTCGGTCTCTTTCCAATAGCCTGGAATATGGTAGATATCCAATTGCCCCTTGTGACCGTCGAAATTGATGCTGTACCGGCCCAGTACCTGCAGCTCCGGCCAGGGCTGCAAGTTGGTGATCGGCAATTCGATATACGCCATGGCTGTGCCCATTTCTCGAATCATATCGTAGCTGATATACGTGAACCCTTGTCCCGAGCGTGCCCGCTCATTGCGCCCCCAGCTGTTCTTGACGATGAAATAATGTTTTTTGGGGTCGCGGTCCGTCTTGTCGAACCCCACGATCAGCATGGCATGCGCAATGTACGCTGCCGCCTCCCCCTCTTGGGCCGGCCGCCAAATCGAGTCGGCGGTAACCGGACGTCCGGCGAAATCCCACACCACCTCCAGCCTTCGCCTCAGTATGGATTCGATCAAATCGGTATCGCGCGCTTCCGACCCTTCGTAAAACTGACCGCTGAAGGCACCATGGAATTCGGCTGCGTGCAGCAGATGGTGCGGAATGTTGGCCGTATCGAGGTTGAAATCGCTGTAATTGCGTTGCTTTTTCCCTTCGATGTCGCTGTAAGGAAAGTAATGCGCATTGGATTCGAAATCGCTTTCACGGAAAACATAGGGCATTTCCGTCTCATAGGGCACTTTCATCCCGTTGAGGTACATTTGCCTGACCAGCCCTGCAGACCCGCCTCCCGCAAAAGCTGCCATCTGGTTTTCGGGGCCATCGGCCCCTTTACGCTCAATCTCGCTCCACAATGACCGGCCCGAACTGTTATGGTGAAGCCACAGGTTTTTTCCCATGTAATTGAGAAATTCCTCGGAGAGATCCTTGTGCCCGTATCCCATGCGCAGGTACGCCGCCTCGAGCGCCGCAATGGTGGCGAAGGAGATGCAGGTATTCCTGCTTCCTTGATTCTTTATGGCGGTTTGCTGCAAGCGTAGGTCCACGCGGTTGTCGCCGATTTCGATTTCCGGAATCGGGCGGTCTCCTTTGCATGCGGCAAACCATGCTGCTCCGCAGATCAGGAGGTAGATTGCTGAACAACGCATATCCAATCAGCGTTTGATAAATTCAACCCTTCTGTTCTGCGCTTTGCCTTCGGCCGTACCGTTGTCGCCAACCGGCTCGCTTTCCCCCTTGCCGTCGGTCTCCATACGGCTTCCTTCGATGCCGAATTCCGAAGCCAACGCAGCCTTTACCGCCGCGGCGCGATCCTTCGAGAGTTTCAGGTTCAGGTTGTCGCTGCCGTCGCTATCCGTATGTCCGATGATAGCCACCTTGACGTCGGGATTTTCATTCAGGACCGTCGCGATCTCCTTCAAGACACCGTATGATTCCGGTTTGATGACAGACGAACCACTGTTGAAGTAGATCCCCGTGGTGCTGAACTTGCCCTCCGTGATCAGCTTGCTCCGCGTGTCGGGTGCGCCGACAGCCAGGCGGATATTGCTGATGTAAAACTCTTCGCCGTCTTTGGCACCATCCCGACTGAAAACAACCCCGTTGTATTTCACGCCGTCGGCAAACGCTCTGGGCAGGTCCCACAGTTTGGTTTCATCCACGTACACCCGCAAGCGCCGATTCTGCCGCCACATCGCCACTTTCACGACATTCTTGTCCGCCGCATTGAACGCTGCCACGCTGCTTAGCTTGTTATCCATGGCCTTCTTGCCGTCGGTCCACAGCTCGTAGCCGCTTTGCCCCAACGGCCGGTTGCCGGCATCCTGCGGATGTAACCATACGATGACTCCATTGGCTTTACCTCTCCCGAACCGGCTCCATGCCGAAAAATTATTTGCTCCTGTCAGTTGGGCCATCGAGATCATCAACGGCTGGTTGTAGAAGCTGAACTCGGGCGTCACGGCAAGGTCAAACTCCAGGGTAAAATTCTCCGGAAGGCTATTGATGAACTCAGGGGTCACGCTGCCCTTCGTGGTCAGCGCCAGCCATCGATTGTCCGAGCCTTCGATGGTCTTGACCTCACCGCTCGCATTCGTGTTCCATTTCGCCGGAAAATCACCTACGGCATCCTGTGAGAAATCCTCCACTGCAATGACTTTTTCACCCTGCACGAAGTCGTATTTCCCGTATGAGGCGAATGTTTTGGCAGCGGTGCCTTCGCTGGCCGCCGTGCCAGCCGCTTCCGCATCGCGTCCTGCTACACGGCCTTGCGTGGGGTCGGCCGAAGAACCTTCGTTATCTTTCTTGCCTTTCTTATCCTTATCCCCTCCCTCGAAAACCTTGTCCAGCGCCTCATCGGTTTTCTTTTCCGCCTCGCGCTCTACCCGGCGTTCGACAGTACGTTCAGCCGCCTTCTCTGCCTTTTTAGCCAACTTCTTCAAAATCTGACCGTTCACGGAACTGATACTTCCAACGGCCACAAACACCGCAAACACAATCGTTTTATAGTTCATACCTTGATATTTATCGTAGACATTTCAACCGTCCAAAGTTCATAACGGATCGATTTTCCATCAATACACCATAGTAGGTATTTGTCGTACAAAAATATCGCTGTCATCGGAGAAACGGTTGTAAAAAACCGACAATTCGGTCAGCCTGCATCGTTGATGTATTGATTTTGAACCGTCAGATTGTAAGGCGTTTCGCTCACCAGCTCTTTCAGCCAGGTAAACTTATCCAATTCAAACGCGGAAGGAGCAATCCCGAAATACCGCTTATATTCTTTGTAAAAGTGGGACAAATCATAGTAGCTGTGCAGCAATGCAATGACCTGCATCGGGTGATCACCGCGCTGCAGATGGATCGCTAAAAAAATGTTACTGAACCGCATCAACCCGATGTATTGCTGCGCGGTCACCCCAATCCGTAGTTTGAAATGCCGTTGGAGATACCGTTCATTGACATGGAGCGACCGGCAAATCTCGGCGACTGAGATACAGCCCTTGTGCTTATAAATCTGCTCAAGCGCATCGTCTACCAGGCTGCGCTCCCAATGGATTTCCTGGTTAAGTTGGCGGTAAAAACCAATTAGCACCTCAAGCCTTTCTTCTGTATTTTCGGCGCTACAGAACCGTTCCAACGCGGGCTGCAACGATTGGTACGCAAATAACTCCCGCGTGTCGGCCACGCATTGCGTAAAAGCGGCTACCGGCCTCCGAAAACATTGCCACAGCGAACCAGGCTGCAAGGTGACACCCATAATCGCTGTCTTGGCGTCCATGGCGGTGAGCCGGTAGCTGGTCACCTGCTGGCCTACAGTGTAAAAGTCGGGCAAGATGAATTCATCGATTCCAGCGTAATTCGGCTTCGGCAAACGCACATACCATTTTCCGGCGTATTGCCAGCCCATGATCTCGGTCCCCGAAGGCAATAATGCCTGCAAGGGTTCGTCCGAGTTGCTGTACTCCATCACATAAAAGAAACAAACCAAGTGTTTCAGGTCTTCCGGTGGGGCAAATTGCACATACATGCTCAAAAATACCCGTTTGAACTGGATTTATCCACTTTTGGGATATTCTGCAACAATAGGTTACGAATGGAATCAGGTCAGCTGCAAGCGGCCGTCTTCCAGCCGCTTCTTGAATGCCGACACGTAACTTCTGGAGACCGGTACGGAAGGTAAATCCACGTGCAGCAGCAGTTGGAATCCGGCGGCGTTGCCCGTTATATGGAGTACGTTCCGCAGGTTGACCACAAAAGCGCGATGGCAACGGAATACGGCCGAATCGGAATTGCATTCTTCCAGCTCCAGCAATGTACACCGGTACCGTTGATGGCATACACCTTGTTCGCCCCGCCAATAGACAACCACGTAGTTTTCCACCGATTCGGCATACAGGAAGCCATTTATCAACCCAAATTCACGTGGCAGAAGCAGTTGGCCGTTGTTTTCCCTTCGCTGTTCCGGCAGCCCCCTATCCAATGCCACCGCATCGGCTAGGTAACACCGGATCTGGTACATTACCTTCAGCGAGGTGGCGAGCATATAGGGTATCGCTCCAACGGAACAGACCACCCACCAAGTAAACAAATAACTTCGTTGGGGCACGTACCAATATTGCCCGCAAAAGGCACGTACCGACCAGACGGCCGCCGAAACAACCGTGAATTGATACGCAATCAGCAAAATTTCACGCCCCAACGTCCAGTTCCGTTCGGCAAAGAAATCAGGAAACAGGTAGCGCCATACATAAAATAACGTCATGCCCAGAAACGTCGCGACAGATGAGATGAAGGCAGTGACCAGTAAATCCTGATCCGCCACGTCTGACCAATCAAAGGGTCGGATGACATATAGGATAAAAAAAACCACGGCACTGATGATGACGATGGTCCTCAGGTAAATCCTTGCATCGGTATGGGCGGGATGGGATTGGGAAAAAAAGCGGCTAATCCGATTCATCAGCAAGTTGGTATGAATCACCCATTATTTTTGTCGGCTATTTACAACCTCCCAAAAATAAGAATTCCGTCTTTCGTACCCAAGCTTTCCGAAAAACATCGGTATAAATTTTTGCCATATGAAGAAACCTGCTACACATCCTTCCCGCTTAACGCTCCTGACCGTGGCTTTCACTGCCCTGACCATCGTTGCACATGGTCAGGCGATCCACTACGTCGTGGAGGGCGGTGCGGGCACCCAAGACGGAACCAGTTGGGCAAACGCATTCGACAGCCCGCAACATGCGTTGGATGCAGCCGTCGCTGGCGACCATATCTGGGTAGCTGCGGGTACCTACCGTCCCATCAAAAGCCTGGTAGACGGCAGCACGGACGACCCGGCTGACCGTAACAACACCTTTTTGCTGAAACGTAATGTAAAACTTTACGGTGGCTTCGCTGGAAATGAGCCGACAGATTACAACCTGTCGCTGCGCGACCTGACTACCCGTGCATCCGTACTCAGCGGCGATTTCGACCGTGATGATGGCAGTACCATTGATGACCCACGGTCCGTGATTGGATTCGACGAAAATGCATACCATGTCGTCGTCAGCGCTGGATCCGTGGGAAATGCCGAGTTGAATGGTTTCGTCATCCGGGGCGGCAACGCCAATGGTGCATCAGCTGCCTATCTACCTGACCTGCCGGACATCCCCCAGCAAGATGGCGGCGGAATCCTCACCGTGGCGAGTTCGCCCGTACTCACGCAAGTTTATATCACCGCGAATACGGCATCTGGAGCCGGTGGTGGGCTGGCAATGCTGGGACAGCCGGGCGAATATACCATCGGTGGGGTATTGCAGGACTGTCATGTTTTCGGGAATATCGCCGGACAGAAAGGCGGCGGGCTATTTACCTACTATGCGGCGCCGTCTCTCCATGCAATCACCATCTACCGCAATTGCTCGTTGACAGAGGGTGGAGGCATTTTTATCGAGAACAGCACCACAGACGGCGGCAGTGCCCGCAATGCCTACCTAGCCAACGTCGTCATCGCCGAAAACAGCGCATTGGGAGGTTCCGACCCGGCGATCTTTGGCGGCGGCGGCGCATGCGTCCAATTTGCGTCACCCACGATTATCCATACGACAATCTATAAGAATACGGCCGGAACCGGTGCTTCGATTTCGCTGCGCGACGCTGGTTCCGAACCCCTCTTCATGAACAGTATCATTTGGGACAACCTTCCGTCTGCTGTCGTGTCGATAGCAAACCCGTGGACGGCATCACCGACCTATGACCATTGCCTCATCAAAGGTTCGCCTTCCGCAGCGTGGGTAGTGTCCCTGGGTACCGACTTGGGCGGCAATATCGCCGATGCGCCTAACGTGGATGAAACGTCTTTGTTCCGTATCGGCCGTCTGCTATCCGGAAGCCCGGGTATCGACGCGGGCGATAACGGTTTGGTTCCGCTACTGCTGCTGAGCGACCGTGACGGGAAGAAACGTATCAATGGCACCTCGGTCGATATCGACGCGTACGAATTCCACCGCGTATGGCCGGATATACACGGCATCATCTATGTCAATGACGATCCGGAAGGAGGTGACGGGAGCGGCAGCAGTTGGGCAAATGCATGCACCAGCCTGAGCTACGCACTCGACGCCGCCAAAGCCAACGCGGCGATTAAGCAAATCTGGGTGGCTGGCGGCACCTACCATCCGCACACCCGGCCGGATAATGGCAGCGATGCTGACTCCGATGACCCTTACAACACTTTCCTGCTGCCCCCCGACGTGAAAATTTATGGCACGCTTGCAGGTAATGAACCCGCTGATTACGACCTTTCGTTGCGTACGGTCGCTCCCGGGTCGTCGACCGTCCTGCGCAGCGCATCCGTAGGATTGACTCCGAGGAATTACCACATCATAATGGCCGTGGGCGATGTGGGTGATGCCGTAATCGACGGCTTTGTCATCTCCGGTGCTGAGGCGGATGGTCCTGATGCCGGGGGAATAACCGTAAACGGCCTAACCGTATCCCGCTTGGGTGGTGGCGGGATTTATATCCACCAATCCGCGCCCACCTTATCCAACTTGATGATTACCGCCAACCGAGCTGCGCAAGGGGGTGGCGTCTTTATCTCCGAATCGGCACCTGCCCTGCTCAATTGCATTATTTCCGGCAACGAAGCGCGCCGATCGGGCGGAGCCATCTATGCCTACCAGTCTACACCGCAATTGGTGAACCTGACTATTGTCGGCAACACCGCCTCTGGCGATACGGGCGACGAGCCTGCCGCTATTTATAACGTTGGCTCCGCTTCTTCCCTTCAACTTTACAACAGCATCATCTGGAACAACGGGACCTCCATCTCGTTGTTCCATCTTTCCGGAGGGGCTGACATCGCCCACTCCATCATCGAGGGGGCCGGAGGCAGCGGTGGTTGGATGCCGTCTTTCGGAAACGATTTGGGTGGCAACCTTGATACCGACCCGCTGTTTGACGATGTGACCGGAATGACACTGTTGGCTGGAAGCCCGGCTATCAATGCCGGAAATCAAAGTCTGCTGCCTCCTGAGGCACCAAGGGTCGATTTCAGCCGAAAGCCAAGGGTGTATGACGGCGAAATCGATATGGGTGCCTTCGAGCGTATCCGCCGCCAACAGGTGATTTGGATTGACCCTCCTAGACTTTCGGTTGGCGGCACCATTACTGCCACCTATGGGGATGTCGACTTCTCTCCCGCCATCGCAACGGATTTGGCGGGGATATCCACGGGCGCTGATATTTCGTATACCATCGTTCCCGGCACTATAGCGGAAATCTCTGCCACACAGGAAATTCATATCCTTGCAGCGGGGAGCGGTGAAACACTGATGGTCACGGCGACAGGCGACCCGGAGGGCCTGGAAGGCGGGTTCGACCCTACAACGATGGATTTCCCGTTAGAAATCCTGCAGAAGTCTTTGATCCTCAGGGCAAACGACATAATCAAAACCTACGGTGAAACCATCACTTTCGCCGGCACGGAGTTCACTGTCGAAGGACTGGTTGCAGGTGATAACATCTCGGGTGCAACCATCTTAAGCACCGGCGCTATGGAATCCGCCCCGGTAGCGGACAGTCCGTATCCAGTGACTATCGCGGATGCGATGGGAACAGGACTGGCGAATTATGTCCTTACGTATATGTCGGGTCAACTGACCGTCGATCCGGCAGCGCTTACTGTAACGGCCACCGATGACCACAAGGTTTACGACGGACTCCCCTATGTCGGTGGCAATGGCATATCGTACAGTGGATTCGTCGCAGGTGACGATCCAGCAGCGATTGACGAAAGCGGATTAGATTACGGTGGCGATTCCCAAGGAGCAACCGAGATAGGCTCCTATCCCATAGCGCCGTATGGACTTTCGGCCGACAACTATGTCTTCGATTATGTCTCCGGCACTCTGACCATCGGTAAGGCGTTGGTTTCCGGCATCACATTCAACGCATCGGCCTTTGTATATGATGGTTCCGAACACGTGATTACTATCACAGGTGAACTGCCACCGGGCACATCGGTGACCTACGATGACCATACGCGCACCAATGTGGGCAGTCAACTGGTGACCGCTACCATCCACGGTGGCACAACATATGAAGACCTTATCCTAACCGCCACGCTGACCATCACCGAGCCGGACTACTCCACGGTGGTATTCGATGACGCCACTTACCTATATGATGGCAGCGAACACCGTATCGAAGCCTCCGGTGTACCGACCGGGACAACCATGGTATACACCAACAATGCACATACAGATGCAGGAATGTACAGTGCTTCGGTGTCCATCCAGGCGCCGGGAGGAGCCGAGCAGACCTTTACCGCTACACTCACGATTACCAAGGCCACTATTCCGGCAATCGGGTTTGACGGCGCAACATTCGTATACGATGGTACGGAACATACCATTGTTATCTCCGGCAGTCTCCCCCGGGGACTTCCGTGACCTATGATGACAACACGCGCACCGACGTAGGCAGCCAGTTGGTGACTGCCTACGTGGATGGCGGAATCAATTACGAGGACAGGATACTTACCGCCATGCTGACGGTCGCCGAGCCAGACTATTCCACCGTGGTCTTCAGCGGCACTAGCTATACCTATGACGGCACCGAACGTAGCATTGAAGCAACAGGCGTACCTGTTGGCGTCACCGTAACGTATACGAACAACACGCACGTCGATGCGGGGGTGTACACCGCCACCGCATCTATCCGGGCGCCGGGAGGAGCTGAGCAGACCTTTACGGCCGTGCTTATCATCGCCAAAGCTCCCATCACAACGATTGCATTCGATGATGCCGCATTCATATATGACGGCACGGAAAAACACATCGTGATATCCGGCGCGTTGCCTGCGGGTGCGGCAGTAAGCTACACAGGCAACATACGCACCAACACAGGAAACCAAACAGCAACGGCCGTCGTAAGCGGTGGCATAAATTACGAAGACCTGACGCTTACCGCCGTGCTCGAAATACTGCCTGCGATGCGCAGCATCTCCTTTCTTCCGTTACCTGATTTCACCTATGGCGACGCCCCATATCCCTTGAACGTTTCCAGCAGTTCCGGCGATGCCATCATTTGGTCATCGAGCGATGAATCCGTGGCCGTCATCGAGGACGGTGAACTTGTCATCGTTGGTGCCGGGACCACGGTCATCAGCGCGACACTCGCCCCCAATCCCCTATATTCTGACCATCCGGAAATGAGCCAAGCGGTTGTTGTAGCAAAAGCCTCGCAGACCATCATCCTCGATGCCCCGGCCACCGTGAACCGCGACGCGGGCACCGTCGCACTCGACGTATCCACATCCAGCGGGCTGGCCGTCGTGCTGGCTGCGGACGACGACTTCGTGGCGCGGCTCGTGGGCACCGGCCAGCTCGAAATCCTCCGCCTCGGCACGGTCCGCATCACTGCCACGCAACCGGGAGACGCCAACCACGAGGCCGCCGAGCCAGTAACCGCTACCATCCGCGTAACCGACCCTGCCAGCGACATCCCCGTGCGTGTGCATGCTGTCGTGTCGCCAAACGGTGACGGCATCAACGACTTCCTCATCATCGAAGGCATCAGGGACTACCCCGATAACCGGCTCTACATCGTCAGCAAGAACGGTACCGAGGTTGCCGAAATATTCGGCTATGACAACGGACGCACCGCGTTCAACGGAACCGGCTCCGCGGGAAGCCGCCTGCCCACGGGCACTTATTTCTATATACTGGAAGTCCGCGATGCTGGACAATGGAAATATAAGAAAGGATACTTTATTCTGAGGTACTAGACCTGAGATGTGAGACAATAGACTTGAGATATGAGACTCCATACATACCGAAACAGCATGAAAACGATAGTCGCAGCGACCCTGATGGCCCTCGTGTCCGCCGCCAATGCCCAGCGGGCCATCACCTACACAAACTACCACAGCATCCCCGCACCGCTCAACAACGCGGCCAGCCTCGTGCAGGGAACCGGCGAGATACAGTTCACCGGCAGGCGCCAATGGGTGGGCCTCGAGGGCGCACCCCAAGCCCTTTGGGGGAGCGGGCACATCGCCCTGGAAAACCTCGACGCCACCTCCGGAATCTCCCTACACCACCAGCAGGTCGCCGTGGAGAAATATTCCGAAGCGTCAGCCTTCTTCGCCAAGGCCGTCCGCATATCCGAATCCGAATACCTCGGCCTGTCCCTGTCGGCGGGCGTGTCCTTCTACGACGGCAACTTCGCCAAGCTCGACCCATCCGACCCCGCATTCCGCGACGACGTCCGCCAGACCGACTTCCTCACCGGGTTCGGTGTGGTCCTCTACCGCCCGGACCGCTACTACGTAGGACTGTCGCTGCCAAGGCTCGCCCTGTCCGCGCTCGGCGAGGGCGGGCAGGGGCGCCAGTACAACCCTGCAAGTCAATACCACCTCACCGCGGCGGCGGTATTCCCCATAGGCAATGACTTCCATGCCAAGCCCGCACTGCTGGTCACCCATGCCGCGAACATGCGCCCGCAGGCCGAGATAGGTGCCCTGTTCTACGTCAAGCGCGTCTTCGGCGTCGGCCTCAACCTCCGCACCTACGGCGACATGGCCGGCATGGCGCGCGTCAACCTCGAGGGCTTCTCCCTCGGCTACGGCTACCAGTTCAACACCCGCTCTCAGATCGGCAAGCGAAACCTCGAGAACCAGACACACGAAATCGGCATAGCCTACCGCTTCGGGGAAAACAAAAGGTCGCTGCTGTAGCTATAGGAGGTACATCGGCGTTTTGTCGCACTTTTATAATGACTGCTTGTCCGTAATTTCGAAATTTGGCCAGCGGTCAACGCCAAGATAAAACTTGCATGAAGCACAGTGATGGCTCGTTATCATTGACGCTGACCACCATTTGGTCTCGCCATCGAACAACGTAGCCACTCTCCTGCTGTTCCACATGCAAAGAATCGACCTTGAACACGTAGTTGTTGGCCAATGACTTGATTCGTGCTTCCACGGCAGCGGCCCGCTCTTCGGCGGCGTAGCTTCCCAAACTCGTGTAGATGATAAACAGCGTATCCCTGAAAGGTACAACAGGAATCCCCGTGTTCAATGCCCTCAGGGAATCGACTTTCTGTTTTCTCCTGGCGTGGATAATGGAATCGCGGCTTTTAAGCGCAGCGATTTCCGACAGCAACCGCTGCTTTTCCCGGCGATCGCCGAGCTCAAGCGACAGCAAGCGTTCTTCGAGCGCCTTCCGTGTCGCCGAATCCTGGCGCTGCAGCTCCAGCAACTGCATGAACGCTTCGGACTGCACCGAAATCTCCGAGACCATATCGGTCGGGTGGTCCTGGGCGATGCAATGGGAGGCACCGATATAGAGCCATGCAATCAGCAAACAACTAATGGTAAGATTCATTTACTTTCCCTCTGAACTATCCGAAGATAGCGATAAACCGCGAAATCCCATCAATTTTCTCATAATTGCAGCATCAGTTACCTGGCAACTGCGATTCCCTCAAAGCCTGTTTAAGCCGTGCGACATGTGCCCGCGAGACGGGTACCGGCGGATGGGAATCGCCAAGTACCAGAAAACATCCGGCAGCATTGCCTTCGACCTTCCGGACGTGTGAGAGGTTGACGGCAAAAGCGCGGTGGCAATGGAAAACTTCACCAAACTCTGCATTGGCTGCCAAAAATCCACGTAACGTGCTCCGAACGGTGTAGATCTGCGTAGTGCCCATTTTTTCCGCTGCGATAATCACGTAATTACCATCGGACCGGGCGAAGACGAATTCACTCACAGACAGCGGAACTAACAAACTCGGTATGGTCAACTGCCCTTTGGAGACGACCGATTGCTGTGTCGACAGCCCGTTGCGGATAGCAACCGCCTCGCGCAGGTTTTTCCTCAGTTGGCAAACATGTTTCAATGATGTCGCTACAAGGTACGGCAGGATACCGCCAGCTGCTACGATACTCCACGTATACCAATACGATCGATGGCTCCGCCTAGGTTCCAGGTACCTGGTGAGCAGCCACACGGACAGGGCTATTGTCGTAAACTGATAAACAACGAGCAACATTTCCCGTCCAAGTGTCCACGACTCCGCTTTGAAAACCTCGGGCAGCAGTTTGATCCATAGCAAGCAGAGAGACATCGTAAGATAGGCAGTACCGCTGTACATCAATGCTATGGCGAGCTGCCGTTCTTCGGGGAACCGACGGAAGTTGAACGGCGTGAAAATCCAAAGAATCAAAAACACCAACATGCTGATGACCGTAATGGTACGCAGGTATACCCACGGATCATCGTGCGCCGAGTGGCGCTGGGTCAACCAACTTATTAATTTCCGCATACCGCTAAAATAAACAATAATTTACCCCTTTGCCGTTGCCATTTCCATAATGCTCATTTTACCGCAGATGAAAATTTCAAAATCGCACTGCGACACGGATTATGAATTATTTATCGTCATCTAGCAAATCGCCCCCAATTTGCTTACTCGCGCGAGCACCCAGTTTCTTGAGTTTTTCCACTTTGGTTACGACGTTACCCGGGCCGGTGCTGAGTTTACGGGTAGCCTCTTCGTGGGCGCGTACCGCGCGGTTAAGCTGCTCCCCCACTTTGTCCAAATCCTGTAGAAATCCCACGAACTTATCGTACAGGGTTCCAGCCTCTTTGGCGATTTCCAGCACGTTGCGCGTTTGTCGCTCTTGTTTCCACATGCTGGCGATGGTGCGCAGCGTGGCCAGCAAGGTTGAAGGACTTACGATGACCACCTTGCGGTCCCAGGCATCGCTGAAAAGCTCTGCCTTGTAGGTAATGGACATGCTGAATGCCGATTCAATGGGCATGAACAATAACACAAAGTCAGGCGAATTGATCTGATAGAGATCATGGTAGTTCTTTGCTGAGAGGCTTTTTACGTGATTTTCGACCGACTGAATATGCTGTTTGGCGTATCCTTCACGCTCCTCGTCGGTTTCGGCGTTTACCCAGCGTTCGTAGGCTAGGAGGGATACCTTTGAGTCGATCACCAAGTGCTTTTCATCCGGCAGGTCGATGATTGCATCGGGTTGCAGGCGTCTACCCTCCTCATCTGTCAGCGCTGCCTGCAACCGGTATTCACGATCTTTGACCAACCCCGAACGCTCCAGCACCCGCTCCAGGATGACTTCACCCCAATTGCCTT
>WKJB01000150.1_pt1 | contig 17371 bp, 10 predicted proteins | sample 5403331 | NCBI WGS metagenome assembly WKJB01 (sample SAMN13198853, study PRJNA488119) | plastic metagenome | isolation source: water-polyurethane dispersion (WPUD) containing a polyether... | place: Mexico: Mexico City | collected 2016 | reverse complement strand
CGGCGCCCGCCTCGGCCAGCGCCGTGGTGATGGCGATGTCGCGGGTCTCGTTGCCGGCCAGATCGGTCACCATCTCGTTCACCGGCGCATCGACAGCCGGGGCATCCGAGATCACCGCATTCTCGACCGCGTCGGGTTCGACGAGAGTCTCACCGTCGGGTCGGGCGATGACGCGCGCGGTTTCCTCGATCAGCGGCAGCTCGACCGGGTGCGAGGGCTCCTGCGCGGTGGCGCCCAGCTCGCCCATGGGCACGTCCTGCCCGTCCAGAGGCGTCGCCGGCGGCGCGATGGCCACGCGGTCCACCCGGGCGGGCTCGGCGCCGGCGGCGACCGAGTTCACCGCAAGGCCGGTCCGCTCGGTCAGCTCGCCGCCCGGATTGTCGGGCGCAGTGCGGGCCTCGCCCTCGATGGCGCGAATCACCGGCACGCCCGAGACGTCGCGCACCACCAGCTTGAAGCCCCAGACCGCCAGGATCACGATCAGCCCGACCGAGATCAGCGCGCCCAGGTAATGCGTCAGCCGCGACAGCCGCCCCAGAAGCGAGGGCGATTCGGCCAGGGGCCCGGCATGGGCGTCATAGGCGTGATCGTCCCAGCCGTCCTCTTGCCAATCGTCCTGATAGCCCTGATGGCCCTGGCCATGGGGATAGTCATGCGACAGCCTGCCCGGCTGCGACCCGTCAAACCCGCCCGAAGAGCGGAAATCCACTACCGTCATTCCTGCCTGCCTGCCGGTTGTCCCGACGCTGCTCGTTTATCTGCTCGTCCCCCGGCAGGGCGCCGTTTTTCAGCGCATTTCTTTGGCCGGAGTCACCCCCAAGATACCAAGACCGGCCGAAATGACAACGCCGACGGACCGCGCCAGCGCGATTTTCGCCGCCATGGCCGCAGCATCGCCCTCTTGCAGGAAGCGCAGGGCGGCTTCGTCATTGCCGCGGTTCCACAGCGAATGCAGCTCGGATGCGATGTCATACAGGAAAAACGCGATCCGGTGCGGCTCATGCGCGCGGGCGGCGATTTCAACGGTGCGTGGCCATTCTGCAACTTTCCGGGCCAGCTCCAGCTGGGCGGGATGCGAAAGCCGGGCCAGATCCGCCCCGGCCAGCGCCGCATCCGAGATATCAACGCCCATCCCGGCGGCCTTGTTCAGCACCGAGTTCACCCGGGCGCTTGCGTATTGCACATACCAGACCGGATTGTCCTTGGATTGCTCCAGAACCTTGTCGAAGTCGAAATCCAGCGCCGCGTCGTTCTTGCGCGTCAGCATGTGGAAGCGGGTGACGTCGGCCCCCGCCTGCTCGACCACGTCGCGCAGGGTGACGAAGGTGCCGGCGCGCTTGGACATCTTGAAGGGCTCGCCGTTCTTGAACAGCTTGACCAGCTGGATCAGCTTGACGTCCAGCGGCACGCGGCCGTTCGACAGCGCCTTCACCGCCGCGGTCATGCGCTTGACATAGCCGCCATGGTCGGCGCCGAACACGTCGATCAGCGCGTCGAAGCCGCGCTCGATCTTGTCCCAGTGATAGGCGATGTCCGGCGCGAAATAGGTCCAGGAGCCGTCCGATTTCTTCACCGGCCGGTCCACGTCGTCGCCATGCGCGGTGGACCGGAACAGCGTCTGCTCGCGCGGCTCCCAATCCTCGGGGGTCTTGCCCTTGGGCGGCTCCAGCACGCCTTCATAGATCAGATCCTGCTGCCGCAGCCGCTCGATCGCCGCCTCGATCCGGCCGGTGCCGTAAAGCGCCTTCTCGCTGGAAAACACGTCCATGTGGACGTTGAGCAGCGCCAGATCCGCGCGGATCATGTCCATCATCGCCTCGGTGGCGAAGGCGCGCACCTCGGCCAGCCATTCCTCCTCGGGCTTGTCCAGCAGGCTGGTGCCGTATTTCGCCTTCAGCGCCTCGCCCACCGGGATCAGGTAGTCGCCGGGATAAAGCCCCTCGCGGATCTCCGGCTCCAGCCCGTTGGCCTCGCGATAGCGTTCATAGGCGGACCGGGCCAGCACATCGACCTGCGCGCCGCCGTCGTTGATATAGTATTCGCGCGTGACCTCGTGGCCCGAGAAATCCAGCAGCGCCGCCAGCGCATCGCCGAAGACCGCGCCGCGGGTGTGGCCGACATGCATCGGCCCGGTCGGATTGGCGCTGACGAATTCGACGTTGATCCGCTGGCCCTTGCCCATCTCCGAGCGGCCGTAATCCGCGCCCTCGGTCAGCGCGGCGCGCAGCACGCCCTGCCATTCGCCGGGGGCCAGGCGCAGGTTCAGGAAGCCCGGCCCCGCCACCTCGGCCGAGACGATGCGCGGATCGGCGGCAAGGCGGGCGGCCAGCACCTCGGCGATGTCGCGCGGCTTTTTCCCGGCGGGCTTGGCCAGCACCATGGCGGCGTTGGTGGCCATGTCGCCATGCGCGGCGTCTCGCGGCGGCTCGACCGTCACGTTCGCGGTGTCGAGGCCGGGGGGCAGCTCGCCGGCCTGCTCCATCTGCGCCAGCGCATCGAGGACCAGCGCGCGGATATCCGAAAAGAGGTTCATGGCTTCCATCCGTAAGATCGCGCCGGGATAGCGCCTGCCCAAGGGGGCCGTCAACCGCGCCGCGACCGCCGGCAAGCCGCCCCCGCGGCACGAAAACTCTGCATCAGATTGACGCAGACCGGGTTTTCGGCTAGGCCCGCGCTGTCTGCATCCGGCAGACAAGGCGAGGGGCGTGCAGAAATTGCGTCCCGACCCGCCGCGAAGCCCCGGTTTCCGGGACGGGCGGCGATGGACGCAAGCACGGCGCGGGTTGTCCGCGCATTGATACGAAAGCCCTGAATGACCAAGTTTTCCGATCTGAAGCTGGACCCCAAGGTTCTGAAAGCCATCGCCGAGGCGGGGTATGAAACCCCGACCCCGATCCAGGCCGGGGCGATTCCCCCGGCGCTGGAAGGGCGCGACGTGCTGGGCATCGCCCAGACCGGCACCGGCAAGACCGCCAGCTTCACCCTGCCGATGATCACGCTCTTGGGCCGCGGCCGCGCCCGCGCCCGGATGCCGCGTTCGCTGGTCCTTTGCCCGACCCGCGAACTGGCCGCCCAGGTGGCCGAGAACTTCGACATCTACGCCAAGCACACCCGCCTGACCAAGGCGCTGCTGATCGGCGGCGTCAGCTTCGGCGAACAGGACAAGCTGATCGACCGCGGCGTGGACGTGCTGATCGCGACGCCCGGCCGGCTTCTGGACCATTTCGAGCGCGGCAAGCTGCTGCTGACCGGCGTGCAGATCATGGTGGTGGACGAGGCCGACCGGATGCTGGACATGGGCTTCATCCCCGATATCGAGCGCATCTTCCAGCTGACGCCCTTCACCCGGCAGACGCTGTTCTTCAGCGCCACCATGGCGCCCGAGATCGAGCGCATCACCGACACCTTCCTGCATGCGCCCGAGCGCATCGAGGTCGCCCGCCAGGCCACCACCAGCGAGACCATCACCCAGAAGCTGGTCGAGATCACCCCGACCCGCCGCGACCAGACCGCCAAGCAGAAGCGCGAATTGCTGCGCGCCCTGATTCGGGCCGAGGGCGAGGGGCTGAAGAACGCCATCATCTTCTGCAACCGCAAGACCGAGGTGGACATCGTCGCCAAGTCGCTCAAGGCGCATGGCTTCGACGCCGCGCCGATCCATGGCGACCTGGACCAGCGCCACCGCATGGCGACGCTGGACGGCTTCCGCGAAGGCACGCTGCGCTTCCTCATCGCCTCGGACGTGGCGGCGCGCGGGCTCGACATCCCGGCGGTCAGCCATGTCATCAACTTCGACCTGCCCAGCCATGCCGAGGATTACGTCCACCGCATCGGCCGCACCGGCCGCGCCGGACGCCAGGGCACCGCGATCTCGATCGCCACGCCCGCGGACGAGAAATATCTCGGCGCCATCGAAGCACTGGTCAAGCAAAGCCTGCCGCGCGCGGCGCTGCCCGAGGGGTTCGCGCTTTCCTCGGCCGCTCAGGACGCGCCCCGCCCGGCGCGCGAGGGCGGCCGCCGCGAACGCGGCCGCGACCGGGATCGCCGCGGCCGCCGCGACGACAGCGAGCAGCGCGGCCATGCCCCGGAACCCCGCGCCGAGGCAAAGCCGGTGGAAGCCGCCGAGCGCCGGCAGGAACGCCCGGCGCGCGAAGAACGCCGCGAGGATCGGCGCGAACGCCATGGCGAGCGCAGCCATGACCGTCACGACCGGCGCGAGGAGCGCCGCGGCGAGCGCCATCCGGTGATGGGCATGGGCGACCATGTGCCGGAATTCCTGACCCGCACCTTCCGCCCCGGCTTCACCGAGCCCGCCGAGGGGATCGCCGAACCGGCCGATCTGCGGCCCGCACCCGAACCGGCTGCCGAAGCCCCGGCCGCGGCAGCGCCCGTGGGGGAAAGCCCGGTTTCGGAAACGCCCGCCACGGCAAGCCCGGTTCCGGAACCCCCTGTCGCCGAAAGCCCGGCAGCGGAAACGCCCGCAGCAGTGGACAAGCCCAAGCGCTCGCGCAGCCGCAAGGCCAAGCCGGCCGCCGAAGCCGTGACCGAAGCCCCGGCCCCGGCCGAGCCGCAGGCGCCGGCCGAACCGGAGGCAAGCGCCGCAGCCGAGGCACCGGCCGAAACGCCCGAGCCCGCCGCCGCGGCCAAGCCCGCCCGCAAGCGCAAGCCGCGTGCCCCCAAGGCAGAGACGGCCGAAGCCGTGCCCGCCGAGCCCGTGGAACCCGCAGCAGCCGAAGCACCGGCCGACACCGAGCCGGCCGCGAAACCGGCCCGCAAGCCGGCGAAGAAACCGGCCAAGCCCCGCGCGCCGCGCAAGCCCAAGGCCGCCGACCAAGCCGAAGCCGCGCCGGCCGAGTCCGGCGATGCGACCCAGCCCGAGGCTGCCGGCAGCCCGGACGACGGCACCGCCGAGGCCTGAGCCGGCCGCATGGTCTCGCCGGTCTTTCCAGGACCAACGCGAAAACTATCGCGGGCGTCATCGCAGCGGCGGCGCCCATCCTGGGCCGCCCTCGCGCTCGATCTCGCGCTGGGGACCCTGGCGGCCCTGGGACAGGCGCCCTGGAACCTGTGGTTCCTGACGGTTCTGGCGCTCGCCGCGCTTTGCTGGCAGATCGGCCGCGCCGGACATGCGCGCGCCGCCGCCTGGCATGGTTTCGCGGCGGGGCTGGGCCATTTCGCCCTGGCCATGTGCTGGATCGTCGAACCGTTCTTCGTCGAGCCCGAGATCTATGGCTGGATGGCCCCCTTCGCGCTGTTCTTCATGGCGGCAGGGGGCGCGCTGTTCTGGACGGTTCCCGCCTGGCTCGCCGCGCGCCTCGCCCCGGGCTTTCCCCGGCAAGGGCTGGTCTTTGCCGCGTTGATGGTGTTTTCCGACTGGCTGCGCGGCTGGATCTTCACCGGCCTGCCCTGGGCGCTGACCGGCCATGTCTGGATCGACACACCGGCCGGCCAACTCGCCGCGACGCTTGGCTCGATCGGCCTGTCGGGGCTGACCATGCTGGCAGCGGCGCTGCCGCTGGCCTTCTGGCGGGGTGGACCCGACCACCTGCGCGCCGCGCTGCCCGGGGCACTGCTGGCCGCCCTGGCCATCGCCGCGGCCTGGAGCGGCGGCATGGCGCGCCTGGCCCGGCCGCTGCCCGCCGACAGCGCCCTGCATCTGCGCCTGATCCAGCCCAATGCCGTCCAGGCGCTGAAATGGGATCCCTACTGGTCCGAGGTGTTCTTCCGCAGGCTGCTCGACCTTTCCGCCATCCGCGATTCCGGCCGGCCCGCCCCCGATGCGGTGATCTGGCCGGAAACCGCGGTGAACTTCCTGCTCGAGCAATCCGGCACCGCCCCGCAGGACATCGCCGGCTTCGTCGGCGCGCCGGTCATCCTCGGCATCCAGCGCGTCGAGGGCGCGCGTTATTTCAACAGCCTGACCACGTTCTCGGACCGGGGCATCGGCCCGGTCTATGACAAGTTCCACCTCGTCCCCTTCGGCGAATACACGCCCTGGGGCGATGTCATGGCCCGCTTCGGCATCCGCGCCTTTGCCGCCCAGCACGGTTTCGGCTATTCCGCCGGGCCGGGGCCTCAGGTCATCACCCTGCCCGGCCTGCCGCCCCTGCAGCCGCTGATCTGCTACGAGGCGGTGTTCCCGCAGCATCTGGTCACCGGCGCCGACCGCCCGGCCTGGCTGCTGCAGGTCACCAACGACGCCTGGTTCGGCCAGCTTTCCGGTCCCTGGCAGCACCTGGCGCAGGCACGGCTGCGCGCCATCGAATCGGGCCTGCCGCTGCTGCGGGCCGCGAATACCGGCGTCTCGGCGGTGATCGACGCGCGCGGGCAGCTGCGCGCCACGCTGGGCCTGAACCTGGCCGGCCGCATCGACGCCGCCCTGCCCGGCGCCCTGCCGCCCACCCCCTGGTCGCGCTGGCGCGACTGGCCGGCGCTCGGCCTTGCCGCGATCGGGCTGCTGCTTGCGGCACGGCGCCGCAATCTCCGAGGTTGACGGCAACCGGCGCCTCCACTAACGCTTCGGCCTGACCGTCACAACGGCTTCCTGGCGTGGCGGCGTCATTCAACGGAGCATCTTCATGGCCAGACAGGACTATGTGTTCACCTCGGAATCCGTCTCCGAGGGTCACCCCGACAAATTGTGCGACCAGATCTCGGACGCGGTGCTGGACGCGCTTCTGGCCGAGGACCCGGCCGCCCGCGTCGCCTGCGAGGCCTTCGCGACCACCGGCACGGTCGTCATCGGCGGCGAGATCGGGCTGAGCGACAAGAAGAAGCTCGGCGAATACATGGGCCGCATCGCCGAGATCGCCCGCAACACCATCCGGGACATCGGCTACGAGCAGGAAAAGTTCCACTGGAACACGTGCCACGTCCACAACTACCTGCACGAGCAATCCGCCCATATCAGCCAGGGCGTCGACCGCGACGGCGCCGGCGACCAGGGCATCATGTTCGGCTATGCCGTGGACGAGACGCCGGAGCTGATGCCGGCGCCGATCCAATATGCCCATGCCATCCTGCGCCGCCTGGCCCAGGTCCGGAAATCCGGCGCCGAGCCGATGCTCGGGCCCGATGCGAAATCCCAGCTGAGCCTGCGCTACGAGAACGGCAGGCCGGTCGAGATCACCAGCCTGGTGCTGTCGCACCAGCACAAGGACGAGACGCAGAGTTCGGACGACATCCGCGCCATCGTCGAGCCCTATATCCGCGAGGTGCTGCCCGCGGAATGGCTGACCGGGAACACCGAATGGTGGGTGAACCCCACCGGCACCTTCGTGATCGGCGGACCCGACGGCGACGCCGGGCTGACCGGGCGCAAGATCATCGTCGACACCTATGGCGGCGCAGCGCCGCATGGCGGCGGCGCGTTTTCCGGCAAGGACCCGACCAAGGTCGACCGCTCGGCCGCCTATGCGGCACGCTACCTGGCCAAGAACGTCGTCGCGGCCGGGCTGGCGAAGCGCTGCGTGATCCAGCTTTCCTACGCCATCGGCGTGGCGAAGCCCCTGTCGATCTATGCCGACACCTTCGGCACCAGCGAAATCCCCGAGACCGAGATCGAGCGCGCGATTTCCCGCGCCATGGACCTGACGCCGCGCGGCATCCGCGAGCATCTGGATCTGTGCCGGCCGATCTATCGCCGCACCGCCGCCTATGGCCATTTCGGCCGCGCCCCGGAAGCGGATGGCGGTTTCTCCTGGGAAAGAACCGATCTCGCCGAAGCGATCAAGCGCGAGCTTTGAGGGAGTGAGGGGGCTTTGCCCCCGCGCGTTCCGCGCTCCCCCAGGATATTTGGACAAGAAAGAACCACAAGGGGACCGGGGACGGCCCTTCTTTCTTGGAAAAATATCCTGCGGGGGAAGCCCGTCGGGCTTGCACGACGGGCGCGGGGGCGCAAAGTTCTTCAGTCCTTGAAGCTGCGGCTGTCCTTGATCTGGTCCCAGGCCCAGACCACCTCCTGCAGGCGCTCTTCGTCCGAGCGGTCGCCGCCGTTCATGTCGGGATGCAGGTCCTTGACCAGCGACTTGTACTGCTTGCGGATCTCGGCCCGCGTCCAGGTCTCCTTGGCCTCGAGGATCTCCAGCGCCCGGCGTTCGGTCGGCGGCAGCTTCCGGGCGGTGCGATTGCGCAGCTCGGGATTGGTGCCGTTCGCGCCCAGGATCTCCAGCGGGTCGTCGATGCCGTGGCGCGCCCATTTCTGTTCCTGCGCCGCCCGGCCGAAGGGCTTGGTCGGCCGTTCCCAGACCGTGGCATTGTCCAGGAATTCCTGGAACTCGGCCTCGGACTGGCCCTGGAAATAGTTCCAGTTCAGGTTGTATTCGCGCACGTGCTCCTTGCAGAACCAGTAGTATTCGTCCAGCGCCCGCGGCGATTTCGGCGCGCGATACTGGCCGGGCTGGTTGCAGCCCTCCTTGTCGCACCGCCGCGTCGAGGTTTCGAAGGCGCCGGACATGCCGCGCCGGCCCTTGGCGCGGCGCTTCTTGTCCGCGGCAGCGGAAATGTCGAATCCGAACGGGTCGCTGTTGCTCATCTGCCTGCCTTGTCCTGAACGGGACAGGCAGTTTAGGCTATTTCGCGGGACATGAAAGGGGGCAAGCGCATGATTGCCGACGAGATGCGTGAAAGACTGGCCGAACTGCAGCCCTCGCGGCTGGAGATCATCGACGAAAGCGAAAGCCATCGCGGCCATGGCGGCTGGCGCGAGGGCGGCGAGACGCATTTCCGCATCCGCATGGCCAGCGCCCGCTTTGCGGGGCTGGGCCATGTCGCGCGGCATCGGCTGGTGCATGCCGCCTTGGGCGACATCGTGCCGCGCATCCATGCGCTGGCGCTGGAACTGGCGGAAAACTGACTCGTTAGCGCACGCAGGCTTGCCCGTTTCCGGCGCCGGGCGTAGAAGCCCGGAAAGGCAGAAAGCACAAGGAATTTCCGCATGACCTCGCCCAAGGATTTCAACGATCGCATGCTGTCGCTCGGCCTGGCCCGCGTCAGCGAGGCCGCCGCCCATGCCTCGGCGCGGCTGATCGGCCGCGGCGACGAGAAGGCGGCCGACCAGGCCGCCGTCAACGCGATGCGCGAGCAGCTGAACCTGCTGGACATCAAGGGCGTCGTCGTCATCGGCGAGGGCGAGCGGGACGAGGCGCCGATGCTCTATATCGGCGAGGAGGTGGGCACCGGCGCAGGGCCCGAGGTGGATATCGCGCTGGACCCGCTGGAGGGCACCACGCTGACCGCCAAGGACATGCCGAACGCGCTGACCGTGATCGCCATGGCGCCGCGCGGCACGCTGCTGCACGCGCCCGACGTCTACATGGAAAAGCTCGCCATCGGGCCGGGCTATCCCAAGGACGTGGTCAGCCTGGACATGACGCCCTCGGAACGGGTGCGGGCGCTGGCCAAGGCCGGCGGCGTCAAGGACAGCGACATCACCGTCTGCATCCTCGAGCGCCCGCGCCATGAGGATCTGATCGCCGAGGTCCGCTCGACCGGCGCTGCCATCCGCCTGATCACCGACGGCGACGTGGCCGGGGTGATCCATTGCGCCGAGGCCGAGCTGACCGGCATCGACATGTATATGGGCTCGGGCGGCGCGCCCGAGGGGGTTCTGGCCGCCTCGGCGCTGAAATGCATGGGCGGGCAGATGTGGGGCAAGCTGCTGTTCCGCAACGACGACGAGAAGGGCCGCGCCGCCAAGGCCGGCATCACCGACCTGGACCGGGTCTATTCGCGCGACGAACTGGTCACCGCCGACGTGATCTTTGCCGCGACCGGGGTGACCAACGGCTCGATCGTGGCCGGCGTCAAGCGCGAGCCGCATTATCTGCAGACCGAGACCATCCTGATGCGTTCCAAGACCGGCTCGGTGCGGCGCATGATCTATCGCAACCCGGTCAAGTAAGCGGGCCGACAGGCTTGAACAGCGGGCGGTCATGGGGGATGAAGCCCGCATGACCGCCTTTCTTTCCGTCACCGCCTCGCTGACCGGCCGCCTGTGGCGCGGTCCCGACGCCGCCCTGGAACGCGCCGCCGAGGCGCTGGCCCAGGACAGCCGCCTGCCGCTGCCCGTCAGCAGGGTGCTGGCCGCCCGCGGCGTGCCCGCGCATGAAACGCCGCTTTATCTCGATCCCAAGCTGCGCGACCTGCTGCCCGATCCCTCGCGCCTGCGCGACATGGACAAGGCCGCCGAGCGGCTGGTCGCCGCGGTGCTGGCCGGCCAGCGCATCGCCATCTTTGCCGATTACGACGTGGATGGCGGCGCCTCGGCCGCGCTGCTGCTGGACTGGCTGCGCCGGCAGGGCCGCGACGCGACGCTTTATATCCCCGACCGCATCGACGAAGGCTACGGCCCGAACGCTCCGGCCATCGCGGCGCTGTCGCAGGATCACGACCTGATCGTCTGCGTCGATTGCGGCACGCTCAGCCATGAGGCGCTGGCGGCGGCCAGCTGCGACGTGATCGTGCTGGACCACCACCAGGGGGCCGAGACCCTGCCGCCGGTGCTGGCGGTGGTGAACCCGAATCGCGCCGACGAGGATGGCAGCCTCGGCCATCTCTGCGCCGCCGGCGTGGTCTTCCTGACGCTGGTGCGCTGCAACAGCCTGCTGCGCCAGGGCGGCCATGCGCAGCCCGACCTGATCCCGCTGCTCGACCTGGTGGCGCTGGCGACGATCGCGGATGTGGCGCCGCTGGTGGGGGTGAACCGCGCCTTCGTGCGCCAGGGGCTGCTGATCATGGCGCGTCGCGAGCGCCCCGGGCTGGTGGCGCTGTCGGACGTGGCGCGGCTGGATTCGGCGCCGAATGCCTTTCACCTGGGCTTCCTTTTGGGGCCGCGCATCAATGCCGGCGGCCGCGTGGGCAAGGCGGATCTGGGGGCGCTGTGCCTGTCCTGCACCGACGGCCGGCAGGCCGAGCGGCTGGCGGCCGAGCTGGACGCGCTGAACCGCGACCGCCGCGCCATCGAGGCCGCCGTGCGCGACGAGGCGCTGGCCCAGGTCGAGGCGCGCGCCCAAGCTGCGGGCGATGCCGGCTGCGTGGCCTGGGCGGCCGGCGAGGGCTGGCATCCCGGCGTCGTGGGCATCGTCGCCGCGCGGATGAAGGAGGCGACCGGCCTGCCCTCGGTGGTGATCGGGGTCGAGGGCGGCATCGGCAAGGGCTCGGCCCGCTCGGTGCCCGGCGTCGATCTGGGCCGCGCCATCCAGCGCCTGGCCGCCGAGGGGCTGCTGCTGAAGGGCGGCGGGCACGCCATGGCGGCCGGCCTCTCCGTCGCAGAGGCGAAGATCCCCGAGGCCATGGCGCGGCTGTCGCAATTGCTCTCGCGCGAGATGGCCGAGCGCCCGGGCATGGGCGAGCTGCGCATATCCGGCCTCTTGGACCCCGCCGGCGCCACGGTCGAGCTGATGCAGATGCTGGAACGCGCCGGTCCCTTCGGCCAGGCCGCGCCGGCACCGCGATTCGCCTTTGCCGAGCAGCTGATCGACAGCGCCGGGACGATGGGCGACAGCCATCTGCGCCTGCGCTTCCGCAGCCCCGGCAGCCCGGTGCTGGAGGCGGTGGCCTGGGGCGCGATGAACGGCCCGCTGGGCCCGGCGCTGCTGGGCGCCAAGGGGCGGCGCTTCCATCTGGCGGGCAAGCTGGAGCTTACGCAATGGGGCGGACGAGAGCGCGTGCGGCTGCGTCTGGACGATGCCGCGCCGGTCGGCTGAAGCGGCGGGCGCTGCCGGAAAAAACTTTGTGCCGGGATGATTTTTCCGCTTGCAGCCCTGCAGCAGAGAACCTAAATACCGCCCCACGCCGCAGGGCACCGCGCCTTGCGGATGCAGAAAGTGGCCCGTTCGTCTATCGGTTAGGACGTCAGGTTTTCAACCTGAAAAGAGGGGTTCGACTCCCCTACGGGCTGCCACTTCCCTTCTGTCCCGCTGCTCCCCCTCGATCAGGATCGCCCCGCATCGCCCGTCTCGTAGGAAGCGGCGCAGCGCATGGGCTTTCGGACCGTCGCCAGCAGGTCTGATCGGCAGCCACCCACATCATCGCTGCGGCCATGATGAAGCCTGCGAAGGTTCTGCGGACGTCGCTTTGCCGCCATCCGGAATTCCGCGGCCCAGGACGGCGCCCCATGAATCACCCCAATCAGATCAGGGAATCCTGGATGTCGGTTCATCCCGGCCCGTCCGCCTCCTCCTCGGCGCGCGCCTGCGGCGCAATCGTCCCGGGCCATTCGTGCCGCGAAGCCGCCGCGATTGACGAATCCCTGGCGGCGGAATAAGAACAAACAAGGAACAAATGACTGAACCATGTCCGCTCGCCCTTTCCCTTCCGGGGTGGCGCCTTTCGGACGGGCGCCAGTCCCCGCGGCGCCGCAACCGACCGCGCCTACCCTGTCCGAAGCTTTCGACACCCGGCCCCTGACGGGTGCCGCGGCCGGATTCGTGCTGGCCGCCCTGCCGCCGGGGCTGGTGCTCTGGGCGCAGGACCGGCTGAGCCGGGCCGAGTTCGGCGCCCCCTTCCTGCCCGGCATGGGGCGGGATCTGCTGCGGCTGGACCTGACGCGTCCCGCCGATGTGCTGGCGGCGCTGGAGGACGGGCTGCAAGGCCGCGCCCTGGCCGCCGTGGTGGGCGAGATCCATGGCACCGCTGCGGCGCTGAGCTTCACCGCCAGCCGCCGCCTGGCGCTGCGGGCCGAGGCGGCGGGCCTGCCCTGCTGGCTGATCCGCCATGCCGCGCCGCCCGAACCCAGCGCGGCGCGGATGCGCTGGCGGCTGACGCCGCTGCCCTCGCTTCCCCATCCCGACGATCCGCAAGCGCCGGGCGATCCGCGCTGGCTGGCCGAGCTGTTCCGGGCGCGCGGCCGGCCGCCCTCGACCTGGGTGGCGCGCCATGACCGGGCGGCGGATCGTCTCGATTTCTCTGCCCCGCCTGGCGATCGAGAGCTGGCTGAGCCGCGCCGCGCACCGGGGCGACGGCTGGCCTGAGGAGATCCCGCTGGCGCTGGCCGCGCCCGGTCCGCACGGGCCCGTCATCCATGCCGCGAACCGTGCCGCCGAACGGGCCGGGGCCCGCATCGGCGCCCGCGCCGTGGACAGCCGCGCCATCTGTCCCGCCCTGCGCATCGAACCGGCCGAGCCCGACCGCGACGCCGCCCGGCTGGCGCGGCTGGCCTTCTGGGCGCGGCGCTGGGGTCCCTTCAGCACGCCCGACGGCGAAGACGGCATCATCCTCGACACCACCGGCACCGCGCATCTGTTCGGCGGCGAGGCGGCGCTGCTGGCCGAGATCCAGGCCGGATTCGCCCGGGCCGGGCTGACCGCGCGGCTGGCGCTGGCGCCGACGCGCGGCGCGGCCTGGGCGCTGGCCCGCTTTGGGCCCGAGCGCGCGATCTGCGCCGATCCGCTGCCCGCCTTGGCGCCGCTGCCGGTGGCCGGGTTGCGGCTGTCGGGGGAAACCCTGCTGCTCTTGCGCCGGCTGGGGCTCAAGACCATCGGCGACCTCGCAGGGCTGCCGCGCCTGTCACTGATGCGCCGCTTTGCCCGTGCCGAACCGCAGGACAATCCGCTGATCCGCCTCGACCAGGCGCTGGGGCGCGCGGCCGAGCCGCTGGATGCGCCCGAGCCCGCACCCGAATACGTCGCCGAGGTCCGGCTGGCCGAGCCGGTGATGGACCCCTCGGACTGGCTGCCCGGATTGCTGGCCGATCTTTGCGCGCAGATGGCGGCGGCGGATCGCGGCTGCCGGCGGCTGTGCCTGTCGGTGTTTCGCGTCGATGGCGAGCGGCGCGACATCCGCGTCGCCATGGCCGCGCCCACGCGCGACCCCGGCCACCTGCTGCGCCTGTTCGACGGCCGGCTCGGGCGGCTGGACCCCGGCTATGGCTTCGACCTGATCCGCCTCGCGGCCGAGGCGGTCGAGCCCTTGGCCCAGGCCCAGCCCGGCCTGGACGGCGCCGCGCCCGCAGGGCTGGCACTGGCGCGGCTGGTGGACCGGCTGGCAGCGCGCTTCGGCGCGGCGGCAATCAGCCGGCCGCTGCCGCAGGAAAGCCATATCCCCGAACGCGCCGAGACACCCGGCCCGCCGCTGGCCACCACCCCCGCCCCGGTCGCGCGCCCCGACCGGCCGATCCGCCTGCTCAACCCGCCCGAGGAGATCCGCGTGCTCTACGCCATTCCCGAAGGCCCGCCGGCGCAATTCGTCTGGCGCCGGCAGACCCTGCGCGTCGCCCGCCATGCCGGGCCCGAGCGCATCGCCCCGGAATGGTGGCACGACCGCCCCGGCACCCGGCTGCGCGACTATTTCCGCATCGAGGACGACAGCGGCCTGCGCCTGTGGATCTATCGCGAGGGGCTGGTCCATGACGGCCGCGGCGGCGCGCCGCGCTGGTTCCTGCACGGGATCTTCGCCTGATGCCCGACCATCATGCCCGCCCCGAGATCCCCCTGCCCCCGGTCGAGCACCCGAACCCGCCCGCGGATTACGTCGAGCTGGCGGTGACCAGCGCCTTCAGCTTCCTGCACGGCGCCTCGCATCCGCGCGAACTGGCGCTGGCGGCGCATCTGATGGGCTATGACGCGCTGGGGATCGCCGACCTGAACAGCCTCGCCGGGGTGGTGCGGCTGCATGCCGCGGCCAGGAAACTGCAGCTGCGCCCGGTGATCGGGGCGCGGATCGTGCTGGCGGACGGCACCGCCTTCCTGGCCTATCCCACCGACCGCGCCGCCTATGGCCGGCTCGCCTCGCTGATCACCAAGGGCCGGCGACAGGATCTGGAGGGGAAATGGCAGAAAAAGGGCCGCTGCGACCTGAGCCTGGACGATCTGGCCGCCCATGCTGAAGGCATGCGGCTGGTCTGGCTGCCGGGCGACGACCTTGCACCCCTGCCCCATCTGGCCCGCCGCCTGCCGCAGCTGTCGCATGTCGCGGCAAGCTGGCTTTATCGCGGCGACGACCGGGCGCGGATCAATCGCCTCGACCGGGCGGCGCGGGCGGCGGGGCTCTCCATCGTCGCCGTCAACGACGTGCATTACCACGCCCCCGACCGCCGGCCGCTGCAGGACGTGATGACCTGCATCCGCGCGGGCACCACCGTCGCCCGGGCCGGGCTGCTGCTGGCGCAGAATGCCGAACGTCACCTGAAGCCGCCGGCCGAGATGGCCCGGCTGTTCGCCGACTGGCCCCATGCCATCCGCGCCACGCGCGAGATCGCCGACAGCTGCCGCTTTTCGCTGGACGAGCTGCAATACGAATATCCCCGCGAAAGCGTGCCGCCCGGGCTGACCCCGCAGCAGCATCTGGAAAACCTGACCTGGCAGGGCGCGGCCTGGCGCTATCCCTCGGGCGTGCCCGAGAAGGTCCGCGCCACGCTGGTCAAGGAACTGGCGCTGATCGGCGACAAGAAGATCGCGCAATATTTCCTGACCATCCACGACATCGTCCGCTATGCCGAAGACCAGGGCATCCTGAACCAGGGCCGCGGCTCGGCGGCGAATTCGGCGGTCTGCTACGTCCTCGGCATCACCCCGGTCGATCCCGCCAAGCATGAACTGCTGTTCGAGCGATTCATCAGCGAAAACCGCAAGGAACCGCCCGATATCGACGTGGATTTCGAGCATGAGCGGCGCGAGGAGGTCATCCAGCACATCTATGACGCATATGGCCGCGACCGCGCCGGGCTCTGCGCCACGGTGATCCACTACCGCCCGCGCAGCGCCATCCGCGAGGTCGGCAAGGTCATGGGCCTGTCCGAGGACGTGACCTCGGCGCTGGCCGACACGGTCTGGGGCAGCTGGGGCAAGGACATGTCGGCGGCCTCGACCGACCAGGCCGGGCTCGACCTGGGCGACCCGCTGCTGCGGCGCACGGTCAGGCTGGCCGAGGAGATGATCGGCATGCCGCGCCACCTGTCGCAGCATGTCGGCGGCTTCGTGCTGACCGAGGGGCCGCTGTCGGAAACCGTGCCCATCGGCAATGCCGCCATGCCGGAACGCAGCTTCATCGAATGGGACAAGGACGACATCGACGAATTGCGCATCCTCAAGGTCGATGTGCTGGCGCTGGGGATGCTGACCTGCATCCGCAAATGCTTCGAACTGGTCCGGGTGCATTACGGCAAGGCGCTGACGCTGTCGGATTTCGACCGGGACGACCCGGAAACCTATGAGATGCTGAAAAAAGGCGACAGCATCGGCACCTTCCAGGTCGAAAGCCGGGCGCAGATGGCCATGCTGCCGCGCCTGAAGCCCCAGGAGTTCTACGACCTGGTGATCCAGGTGGCCATCGTCCGCCCCGGCCCGATCCAAGGCAACATGGTCCACCCCTATCTGCGTCGCCGGGCGGGGTTAGAAAAACCCGATTATCCCGGCCCGAAAAATGGAGACCCGGACGAGTTGAGGAATATCCTGAAGCGCACCCTGGGCGTGCCGATCTTTCAGGAACAGGCGATGAAGATCGCCATGGTCGCCGCGCAATTCACCCCGAACGAGGTTGACGAGTTGCGCAAGGCCATGGCCACCTTCCGCTCGCGCGGGACGATCGGGCAGTTGCAGGACCGGATGGTCAGCCGCATGGTCGAACGCGGCTACGACCGCGACTTCGCCGAGCGGTGCTTCAACCAGATCAAGGGTTTCGGCGATTACGGTTTCCCCGAAAGCCATGCGGCGGCCTTCGCGCATCTGGCCTATGTCTCGGCCTGGCTGAAATGCCATCACCCGGCCGCCTTCGCCGCGGCGCTGCTGAACAGCCAGCCGATGGGCTTCTACGCGCCCGCCCAGATCGTGCGCGACGCGCGCGACCACGGCGTCACCGTGCTGCCGGCCGATGTGAACATCAGCGAATGGGACAACACGCTTGAACCCTGCGACGGCGCCTTCGCGCTGCGCCTCGGCCTGCGCCAGATCGACGGGCTGTCCAAGGCGCTGGCCGAACGCATCAAGGCGGCGCGGGATAAGCCCTATACCGATCTGGCCGATCTCAAGGCCCGCGCCGGGCTCGATGCCCGGGCCATCCGGCTGATCGCGGCCGCCGATGCGCTGCGTTCGATGGGGCTCGACCGGCGGGCGGGGCTGTGGCAGGCGCGCGCCCTGCGCGACGCGCCGGACCTGCCGCTGTTCGGGCGCCAGGACGAAGGGGCCGAGCCCGCCGTCGCCCTGCCCGCCATGCCGCTTTGCGAGCATGTCACCGCCGATTACCAGACCCTGCGGCTGTCGCTGAAGGCCCATCCCATGGCCTTCCTGCGCCGCAGCCTGACGGAACAGGGCTACGTCTCGGCGGGGGGCCTTGCCGCCCTGCCGAACCGCGGCTGCCTGCGCATGGCCGGCATCGTGCTGGTGCGCCAGCGCCCCGGCAGCGCCAACGGCACCTGCTTCGTCACGCTGGAGGACGA